>OLRH01000110.1_pt1 | contig 33583 bp, 29 predicted proteins | sample 1672321 | NCBI WGS metagenome assembly OLRH01 (sample SAMEA3136671, study PRJEB25190) | human gut metagenome | reverse complement strand
CGCAGCTGAACGCCGAACGCACTTTTTGCCTCGATCACAAACTCGATGGTTCCGCCCTCTTCAACGCGGGCTCTCTTGGTGTTCAGGTTGTACATGTTCTTGGACCAGTTCTCTATGGTTGAATATCTGAGCTTTGCGTTCTTGCCTACAAACAACTCCACACAACCTGCGTGGAGGTTCGCCACATTATACTTCGGTGCTGAACAGCCCTCTATAAAGTGGAGGTCTGCCCCCTCATCAACGATGATGAGTGTGTGCTCGAACTGACCTGCGCCCGCTGCATTAAGTCTGAAATACGACTGAAGTGGAATCTCGACCTTTACTCCAGGTGGCACATATACAAATGAACCGCCTGACCACACAGCTCCGTGAAGTGCTGCAAATTTGTGATCATGAGGTGTTACAAGCTTCATGAAATGCTTCTGCACCATATCTGCATACTCGCCGGTAAGTGCGCTCTCCATGTCGGTGTACACAACTCCCATATCCGCAACCTCCTGACGGACATTGTGGTATACAAGTTCTGAATCGTACTGTGCGCCAACTCCCGCAAGGGATTTTCTCTCAGCCTGAGGGATTCCAAGCCTCTCAAATGTATCCTTGATATCCTCAGGAACCTCATCCCAGCTTCCCTTCATCTTGGTATTTGGTCTTACGTAAGTAACTATATTGTCAATATCCAGCCCCTCGATGGATGGGCCCCAGTCAGGCACCTGCATATTGTTGTATATCTGTAAAGACTCAAGTCTGAAATTCTGCATCCATGCCGGATCATGCTTCTCCTTAGAAAGCTGCTCAACTATCTCAGGTGTGAGACCAGCTTTAAGCTTATAAGCATCTTTGTCGTCATACTTGAAGTCATATATATTTCTGTCTATGTCCTCTACATATGTCTTTTCCTTCATCTTCTATATCCTTTCATACTCTGCAAATCCTGACTCGTTGATCTTGTCCACAAGTGATGCATCACCAGTCTCTATGATCTTGCCCTCAACCATGACATGTGTGTAGTCAACGGTGAGTGACTCAAGGATCTTGGTGCTGTGTGTAATGATCAGCAGACTTCCCTTGCAGTTCTTCTGGTATTCCTCGATACCTGCTGATACTGTACGGACTGCATCAACGTCAAGTCCTGAATCTGTCTCGTCAAGGATTGCCAGTGATGGCTTGAGCATCAGAAGCTGAAGTATCTCAGCCTTCTTCTTCTCACCACCTGAAAATCCCACATTCAGGTCTCTCTCCGCATATGAAGGATCCATCTGAAGTATCTCCATGGTTCTCTCAAGCTCCTTCTTGAAATCCCAGAGACGGATTCTCTTGCCAGTCTTCTGCTCCAGCGCATTTCTTATAAATGAGCTGAGTGTCACACCCGGTACTTCAAGAGGATTCTGGAATGAGAGGAACATTCCCGCCTTTGCACGCTCATTCACAGCCTCATCTGTGATGTTTTTGCCATCAAACCATATCTCGCCCTCTCTAACTGTATATCTAGGATTGCCCATAAGTGCATATCCAAGGGTTGACTTTCCTGTTCCGTTAGGTCCCATAAGTACATGGGTCTCACCCTTGCCGATCTCCAAGTTCACACCGTGAAGGATCTGTTTATCCTCAACATCAACGTGTAAATTCTTAACTTCCAATAATTTTTTATCTGACATCAGTCTGCCTCCTTTTATACCAAGCCCGGCAATTGCTTTATCACTTCTATATCCGGCGATTCAATTGTCCCGCTTTAATTATCTTTTTGCTTATATCACACTACTCTGCGCATTCCACATTTCTGGCTATATCTGCCAGTGTCTTACCTTTAAAATAATCCTGTATCAGCTCAGCCAGTCCCTGCCATATCGGCAAAGTGTAACACTGCTCGGATCTGTCGCAGGTCATCGTGCTGTTCTTCATACATGCCACAGGTGCAAGCCCACCTTCCGTGAGTTCAAGTATCTCCCACAATGTATATTCCTCAGGAGCCTTTTTGAGTCTGTAGCCTCCGCCATGTCCGCTGGCTGCCTCTATCAGATTCGCCTTGGACAGCATGCGCATTATACTCTCCAGATACTTCTGGGACAGCTCCTCTTTCTGAACTATTTCTTTTAACGGGATAAATCTGCCGTCGTGGTTTATGGCAAGGTCTGCCATAACCCTCAGGGCATATTCTCCCTTTGAAGAAATCACCATATCTGTATGTCCTCCTTACATATGAGTGTGACCACATTCCAGCCGCAAATATACGGTCATTCCAGTCATCACCCTCATCCGCCATTTTTAGGCGTAATAAGTCAATATCTGACTCGCAAAAATAGGATATTCCCATTTACCTACTATGTCAATAGGTTAATACACAAAAAATAATAGAAGGTGCGGCAGCCTTCCATTATTTTTATTTATTTTTAATTATTTTTCATTATTTTGTCTACTCCACGTATTTTATATGCTTTATCCACACATCAATCTACTCACGATATGTTATTATCATCCCACCTTTTCCCATATAATAGCTGCACAGTCCGCTTGCAGGTACGATACTCACATCCGTGTCAAGCCATTCAGCCTTGATAAGATGCCCCAGTTTCTCTGCGCCATCCTCATTCATACAGTGGCTTATGACCAGCTCTCCCCCTGTAAATCCCGTCTCCCGGAGAGTGTCTATCAGCTTGCCATATATCTTCTTCATGCCTCTGAATTTGTGTCTGAGTTCAATTCGTCCGCCTGGTGATGCCACGCCTATTGCAGATATATTGAATCTATGAGCCGCATACCCCACAAGCTTATTTAGTCTGCCCGCCTTTATCAGGTTGTCCAGACTCCCCAGTGCAAACATCACCTGTATCTCCCTCGTCGTCTTGTCAGTGGCGCTTACTATGGCGTCAAATGAATCCCCGTCCTCAATTCCTTCGTATATGATGTTTGCCAGCTGTTCAGGGAATACTCCTGCACCGCATGTATTTATAACTGCAATATTCCTGTCCGGATCTTTCTCAAGTGCCATGTGTCTTGCAGCTATGGCACTGTTGTAACTTCCCGACAATGCAGCTGACAGCGTAAATGCAATAACATTTTCCGCATCTCCCCACGCCTCTAGCCAAGCATGCGGCGAAGGGCAGCTCGTCCTTCCGCCTGACTGGCAATTTGCAATATGCTCAAGCATCTTCTCGATATCTATACCCGGTTCGTCTATATAATCTGTGTTATCAACAGATATTGTAAACGGAACCTCAGCATAATCTATATCTATTCCAACCAGTCCATCCGATCCATCCGGCACGAACAGACTGCAGCCGGAATCTGAAACCAGCTTCCATCTATGATTATTTCTTTTCATCTCAATAACACCTCCATGCACAATATGCATCACACAAGTATTATTAGATATTTTTTCTGTATTTATACATTTTAGACATTTTCCCTGGGAGCATATATTTTACAAAAAGGTATGATCAAGCTGCACTCAACGCAACCTGATCATACCTTTTATTTATTATATAAATTATCAATTCTTAACTTTAACAACGTCCTTCTTCCTGTACTTCTTCACCTCATACAGTTTCTCATCTGCCATAGTCATGGCATTCTGAAGACCTTTCTTGTTATATTCAACGATCTGGCAGTTTCCAAGAGATACACTGACCTTGTAAGGCTTGTCACAGTGTTCATTGAACTTCTCAAATGAACTGTATACTTCCTCAGCGAATGCATCTGCAGCGTCAGAGTCCTTAAGGTCGAGTACAAGACAGCAATACTCGTCTCCACCTATTCTGCCTACGATTCCATTATCGCCTACAGATTCGATCAGAATATCTCCTATGGTCTTGAGAGAGAAATCGCCCTCATCATGGCCATATCTGTCATTGATGATCTTGAGACTGTTCATATCTGCATAGAATACCGTAGCAGTCCTTTTCTGCTCCTCACATTCCTTGAGCAGCTGTAATGATCTGTCAAAGAAACCTCGTCTGTTCATGATTCCTGTAAGGGGATCCTGTTTTGACAGATTGTCAAGCATAATGTTGTTTTTCTGCAGGATCGCCATACTCTCCTCAAGACGTTTCATGATCTCCTCGTTCGTCTTGAGCAGATTGATCATCTTGACTGCAGCCGATACCTGATTTCCAAGGAATTCCCCATTCACCAGAACTCCTTCCGTGAGATCACACAGAAGAACTCCATAGAGTATTTCGTTGGAATACAGCGGCAAGAGTACATATATTCCAGCACCTTCCACACCGAGGCTCTCAAAATCATAGAGATTTGATGATGACACCTTCTGGTTCACAGTGATCACACTGCTGACCTTCTCCTTCAGGTCCTTAGTCTTCAGGTACAGCTGAGCCGGAAGTTCAAACGGTTCACCGATCAAGTGTATTATCGGCTCCTTATAGAGGAATATGAATGCATTCTCTATGTCCAGCCAGTCCATGGTGCCAAGGATCTCTCCATAACTCCTGTCATTGCCTCTGTCAAAACTCAGAACCTTCTGGATAAATGTCTTCATCTTGAACTGCGTCTTATTCCGTTCTTCCCACTGCTCTGAGAGCATATGGTTCATTGAGAGATATCCCTCAATAACATTCTTACTACGTTTCCTTGATCCGCCTTTTTTACAGAACGAATCCCTTCTGATAAACTCAGTCGGAAGTATCTTACTCTCAACCTGCTTGCCATCAATGAGCCTGACCATAAGATTTACTGCCTCTGAGCCAAGTTTTCCCGCGTCTGCGCGCACAGTCGAGAGCGTCGGATATATCTGTGTAGCCCACTCAATATCATCGTAACCCATGACTGATATATCTCTTCCTGGCAGAATATCCCTCGCCTTAAGTTCTTCATAAAAACCAGATGCACAGGAATCATTCACACAGAACACTCCCTGCATGTCCGGATTCCTGTCCAGAATATCTCTGAAAGCTTCTTTTGATTCCGATGTAAGATTGCCCTCCACATAAAGTCCCGGATCAAACTCTATTCCATGAGCCTCAAGCACCTCAATGTAGGTTCTCCTTCTCTCCTTTGCATCATAATTGGAGTCCGGACCGCCTATCATGCCTATTCTTGTATAACCAAGTTCCTCGATCATGTAATTGAGTCCTTCTCTTATGCCTGCTTCATTGTCATATCTGACACAAATCTGATCCGGCTCATCTGCAGCCACTATCACACACGGCATCTGCAGATATCTTTTCATAAATTCGCTGATACGCTCCTTGGTTGCAAAGCAGCCAATACAACTCGATGCAACAATAACGCCGTCCAGATTCTCCTTTGTAACATAGGAGAACAGTGTCTGGTACTGATATTCATAATATATATCTGACGTTTCTGGGTATTCCCGGTCAAGGAACTTACCCGGAATAACAACTATATTGACATCAAGTGTCTTTGCCTTCTTTATAACCCCATGACAGAGCAGCCTCGTAAAATCATCCGTGATTCCGCCTACCAGAACACCTATCGTCTTTCTCTTCATAACTATCCTCCTTGACCTTCTCTTCCAAAGGCAGGATCTTACTTGCTGACTGTGGATGCTACGATCTCCATATTTCCCTCAAACACTGGGTTGCTGTATCCGTTCGGCAGGATAAAGTGATCACCCTTCTTTATCGCGTTTCCATCCACTGTTCCACTTCCAGAGGTTACAGACATGATAAGGAATGGCTTGTCGCCCACATTCAGCTCTGCCTTTCCCTCAACGTCCAGCTTGTATACCGTGTAATACTTACAGCTTATAAGCTCACAGAGTTCATTTGCCTTATCCGCCTTGACACTTATAACGCTGTCCTCAACCGGCTTTGCAGGAACTGTTATAACATCTATGCTCTGCTTTACATGCAGATCTCTCGGCTTTCCATTGCTCAGTCTGTCATAATCATAAACTCTGTATGTGATATCACTGTTCTGCTGCGTCTCAAGAAGTGTAATTCCGCCCTTGATCGCATGTACTGTACCAGGATCTATCTGAATGAAATCCCCCTTCTTAACAGGGATCTCTCTGATAAACTCCTTCCATTTCTTACCTTCGATCATATCGCACAATTCTTCCTTTGTCCTTGCATTATGACCGATTACAAGTGTTGAATCTTCCTTGCAGTCAAGAATATACCAGCACTCCATCTTGCCAAATGAACCATTCTCATGCTCTGCTGCGTATGCATCGTCCGGATGCACCTGAATACTCAGATCATCTTTCGCATCGATTATCTTGATAAGCAGCGGGAATCTGACACCGTCTATACCGCCAAACAGCTCTCTGTGGCTGTCCCACAAGTCGGCAAGCGTCTGCCCCGCAAACTCGCCATTTTTCACTGTACAATTGCCATTCTCATGTGCCGCAACTCCCCAGCACTCGCCTATATCATCGCCCTCAACATCATATCCGTATTCTTCTCTGAGCTTTGTACCGCCCCAGATATTATGTGTAAACACCGGATTCAAAAAAAGTATTTCCTTGTTCATCGTTATTATCCTCCTTTTGACGTACGGCAATTGGAAAATCTACGTTGTGAGATATTGTGTATGCTCATGTTTGTACCCAATTGCCTGTTCTATATAAGACGTTGAAGAAATCTTTTTTACACCAACCATGACTTCTTCACTCGTCATTTCCATGATAATGTATGCCACTGTTATTTTATTGTATCTGTTGCCTTTTTTCTATAACATCAGGGTCTTTTTTCCGGCTTTTTAGTATTTTATTTTTAGTTTTTTGTGAAAGCGCAAGACTCGACCACGCAATATATCTTTTTTCAATCATATAACCCTTTTTTATCAGATCCCAAATCCGTCATATGATTGCCAAAGCTCTCAGAACCAAATTCAGCCCGGCTTACTGCCAGGCTGTCATAGTCTAAAAGTTTTGGCAATCACCTGCCATTACATTTCTTTTTAGAGGGGGCCCCGAAGGCGGCGGGCACCGCATTCGGGAATGAGAAAAATTAATACAATTACCGCATATGAGTAAGGGTTCATAGCGATCTATAACTAACTATCTTCTACCAATCTCGGTATCAGAAGTTGTTACCACACTGTGTGACTTGATGTAATCTACGATCTCATCAAGCTTTGTGAATGCAAGGCCAACATAGCTATCAGCTGCACCGTAGTAAATGGCGATCTTTCCAGACTCGCTGTCGTGAATAGTAGCACACGGGAAGCATACATTAGGAACAAATCCACGCTCCTCGTACCACTCTTCTGGTGTGAGAAGGAAGTTCTCACAACGATACTTAACGATCGATGGGTTGTCGATATCAAGGATTGCTCCACCGATTGAGTATACATAACCATTACACGTTCCTGATACTCCGTGGTAGAATAACAGCCATCCTTCAGAAGTCTCGATAGGAGCTGCACCGCCGCCAATCTTGAGTGACTCCCACCACTCGCTGCTCTTGCCCATGACATGTCTGTGCTTACCCCAGTAAACCATATCAGGACTCTCACTTACGAATATATCACCAAATGGTGTGTGTCCACTGTCACTTGGACGTGACAGCATCACGAAATTACCGTTGATCTTTCTCGGGAAGAGAACTGCATTTCTGTTAAATGGAAGGAATGGGTTCTCGATTCTCACAAATGTCTTGAGATCCTTTGACTTTGCGATACCTATCGCTGCACCATAGAAATCCTGGCACCAGATTGCATAATATGTATCCTCTACCTTTACAAGTCTTGGATCATATGCGTATATAGGCATGAACTCTTCACCATTCTCATCAACAAACTTGATCTTCTCCTCATTGAAATTCCAGTGGATAGCATCCTCGCTCTCTCCGAGGTAGATGTAAGGTATTCCATTTACCTGCTCGCCTCTGAATACTCCAACAAATTTTCCCTCAAATGGAACTACCGCGCTGTTGAATATTCTTGCGACACCCTTTGCCGGGTTTCTTCCTATTATAGGATTCTCTGTATATCTCCAGATTGGAGCGTCATGATTGTCATTTGCCGGTCTGTCCTGCCATGGCACGTTTGGCACAGGCTCGCTGAACATTTTTACTTCTGACATAAGTACCTCTTTCTTCCGGCATCTTAACCGGATTTTTTATTTTATTATCACGTTATATGGTATCTGCACAGGCAAAGGGCATACTAACCAACGTGTTGTTTCATCTGGCAGCCCATATATTATACTTTCTTACTTGTCTGCATTCTTAAGGAACTCGAGGTTCTTCCTGATCAACTCACATCTCTGCGCTACACACTCAACGCTTCTTCCTGGATCTGCAGGTGTGTTGAATACATAGTCGATGAGTCTGTCAACTGTTGTTGTTGCAACATGCATTCTTGTATCGCTTGATGCATAATAGATGAACACCTCGTTGTTCTCGTTTACGATGGCGCCATTTGTGAATACAACGTTTGATACATCGCCGACTCTCTCCTCGCCGCGAGGTCCGATAAGCATTCCTGATGGCTCAGCGATAACCTTTGAAGGATCATTGAGATCTGTCGCAAATGCATAAAGCACGTATCTGAGACCGGCTGCTGTATTTCTCACACCATGTGCGATGTGGATCCAGCCCTTGTCTGTCTTTATAGGAGGTGCACCTGCACCGTTCTTTGCCTCTGTTATAGTGTGGTACTTACGAAGACTTGTCATCTTCTCCTCATCTATAACTGCATGCTCTATATCATCGCAGAGACCGAATCCGATTCCGCCGCCGCTTCCCGTCTCAATGAAATCATCCATTGGACGTGTATAGAATGCGTACTTGCCATCCACAAATTCAGGGTGAAGTACAACATTTCTCTGCTGTGGGGAACGAAGAGTCTTGAGGTTGTCAAGACGCTCCCAGTGCTTTAAATCCTTTGTTCTCACGATACCTGCTGCTGCAACTGCTGCTGAGAGGTCATTTACAGTTGTATCCTTGCTCTCTGAACAGAACACACCGTAGATCCATCCATCCTCGTGCTGTGTCAGTCTCATATCATATACATTTGTCTCCTCAGGACATACATCGTCCAGAAGGATTGGATAATCCCAGAAACGGAATCCATCGATACCGTTGTCACTCTCAGCTACGCCGAAGAATGACTTTCTGTCATTTCCCTCTATTCTTGCGACAAGATAATACTTGCCGTTCAGGTAGATAGCACCTGAGTTCATGACAGCATTAACTCCGAGACGCTCAATGAAGTATGGATTTGTCTCAGGATTTAAGTCATATCTCCATGTGAGAGGTATCATCTCTCTTGTGAGTACAGGGTACTCATATCTGTCATAGATTCCATTATAGAAATCTGTCTTCTTATTCTTTCTCTCAAGAAGCTTGTTCAGTTTGTCAAGCTCTACATAATATTTCTCATTCATCATTTAGGCATTCTCCTTATAATTTGAAAGCAATTGAATGCTATTTATTTGCCGTCAGCGAGTCTGTTCATAATCTCAAGGCACATTCTGCCGTTGTGGTATGGGCACTTCCATGGCTCAACTATAGGACGTCCGACTCTTGGTGTTCCATCCGCATTCAGATCCCAGAACCACTCTGATCCCGGTCTCTTGTCTATGAAGTATTCCTTTATGTACTCCCACACCTTCTCAGCAGCCTCGTAATACTTCTTATCACCCGACTTTTGATAAGCATTTATGAATCCTACTATTGATTCTGCCTGAACCCACCATACTCTTACCGTGTATGGCACGCCCTTTTCACATTCTGTCAGAACTGAATGTCCATCGAAAGCAAGCTCATATATCTGCTCTGCAAGGATATCTGTTATCTTTGTAATCTTCTCTGTATACTCTGCCTCTCCAAGCACCTCGGTTGCCCTATCCAGAAGCCATGATGTCTCAATGTCATGTCCGTATGAGTACAGATCGATCAGAGAGTTATAATCCTTATCAAAGAACACTTCCTGTCTCTTAAGCTCCGGATTGTATACCTTATCAGCAAATACATCGAGCAGCCATTCCAGGCGCTCCTTTACCTTGGAATCCTTGGATACCTTATAAAGTTCTGTGTAAGCCTCAAGTGCATGGAGCAGTGTGTTCATTGTTCTCTCTGCGAGAACACCATTCTCAGAAAGCTTATCATTTGACTCTGGCTTGAACTCTCTCGTAAACGCCTCGAGATAGCCACCTTCGTCAGTACATTTCTCTTCTATTGTATGGAAAAGCTGCAGGGCCAGGTCCAAAGCTTCCGAATCGCCGGAAGCTTCGTAATAGGCGGATAAGGCATATATACTAAATGCCTGATTGTAAGTGTGTTTTGTCGTATCTTTGGGTGAACCATCGTAATTCATGGACCAATATATTCCGCCATATTCCCTGTCTATACAATATTCTTTCAGAAATTCATATCCATGAGCAGCCTCATCTAGAAGCTTCGGGTCCTTGAGTGCCTTATACGCACTTGCGAAGAACCAGGTAATTCTGCTGTTAAGAATACAACCCTTCTCAGCCTTTTTATCAAGGTTGAGGTCGTAATCCATATACCCATAAAATCCGCCGTACTCATCATCCCTCAGGGCCTCCCAGAATGGGATGATAGCATCTATTAATTCTTTTTGAATTTCATTTCTCATATTCATGAACTCTCTTCTTCTAATAAATTATTAACCCTTTACAGCACCCTGTGTAATACCACTGTAGATCTGTTTCTGACAACAGATGAATACTATAAGTGCCGGTATGATCGATATGATAACACCTGCACATATCAGGTTGTACTGGCTGCCCATAGGTCCTACGAACTTGTAAAGTGAGATAGCCATTGTCTTGATCTCCGGGCTTAAGAGGTAAAGGTTTGCAGCGTAGTACTCGTTATAGATTACAACGCCTTTCAGTATACAAGCAGTAACGATAGCCGGCTTGAGAAGTGGAAGTATGATCTTCCAGTAGATAGTCCAGTATGATGCACCATCCACGATAGCTGATTCGTCAAGAGATACTGATATGTTCTCCATAAACTGTATAAAGATGTAGATTGAGATAACATCTGTACCACAGCTCATGATGATGTAACCATATAAGTGATCTATGAATCTCAGATCACCCATGATGTTGTAGACTGTAACCTGCATTGCAACTGCAGGGAGCAATGATGCCACAAGGAAAAGTGTTCTGATAAAGCCGTTTCCCGGGAACTTAAATCTGTTAAGCACATATGCAAGCTGTGTTCCTATTACTACTGACACAATGAGTACACATATCATAACTATGACTGAATTGATGAACGCACGTCCCATGTTGGCAGTCGTGAATGCCTTTACAAAGTTGCTGAAGTTCAGAAAGCTTTCAGGAAGTTCCATTACTGAAGTAGCCTTATACTCATCTGTTGTCTTGAAGGCTGTTGTAACACATGATATAAGAGGTACAACCGCACACAGTGAGAAGAATATGAGTACAAAGTACTTGAGGAAACCTCTTACATAATATCCAACGGTTCGTTTTTCTTTTATTGGTGCTATGCTTGGCACATCTGTCTTTCCTCTTGCCATGTTACTTGCCTCCCTTCGCAGAAGCAGCCATCTGCTTCACGTATTTCTTGGTATCTCTCTCCTGTTTCTTGCGAAGCTTCTTTGCCTTATAACTCTCATCATCTGAGCTTGAATCCTTGAAGATGTACTCAAAGAACAGCTTCTGAAGCGCAGCACATATAAGTATGATAAGGAGAAGTACAACGGCCATTGCTGATGCAAGACCGACCTTCTGGCTTGTATGTGCTATCTTGTTCATGATGATGAAGTAAGTACCTGTTCCGTTTGCACCTGTTGTGATAACGAAAGGCTGCTCGAAAGCACTGAGTGATCCTGTTATTGCTAAAATTACATTTAATGTAACGATTGTCTTGATACTTGGCAGTATGATATATCTAAACTGCTGGAATTTATTTGCACCATCAAGCTCTGCCGCCTCATAAAGTTCTGCATCTACCGACATGATAGCTCCAATGAAGAGAACCATCATCTGTCCAAGGTATCTCCAGACCGAGGTTGAAACCAGTGTCCAGTTGTTGACACTCTGGTCTTTGAGCCAGTATGGAAGGTTGTCTAAGCTAAATCCACACAACTGAAGGATTGAGTCAAACACGAATCCTCTTGTGAAGAAGAATTTGAAAATGAAACCTACAGCGATACCACTGATAAGATAAGGGAAGAAAATAAATCCCTTGAAAAGGTTACCACCTTTTACTTTGAAACTCAGAAGAGTTGCAAGGAAAAGTGCAAGCACTAACTGTACAAGTGCTCCTACAATGTAATACAAACTGAGCTTTAATGCACCGAAACAGTCCTTTCTTGTGAACACGTCGATATAATTTTCTAATCCTACGAATTCTCTCTTTTCTACAGGCGTCGTATATTTCATCTTGTAGAAACTAAATTTAACCATTTCTCCGAATGGTATATATGTAAATACTAATAGCAAAAGCAATGGGATAATTGCGAAGGCTGCGCATATTATAACCTGCTGCCCCTTCCTGCTTGACGCCCATTTACCAAAGCCGGATTGTTTTTTGTTAGCCATACTCATTCCACCGCCTTTTTATAATCATGAGCTACACTGCTGGTAGCCTGTCATCAAATACTCGTTTGATGACATTTTTCTCAAAATAAACCGGGGCGGGCAATCCCGCCCCGATCTGTAGCTTATTCTTACTTATTATATTGAAATCTTTATTACTTCTCAGTAACTTCGATTCCTAATGACTCCTGAGCATCTGACCACTTCTGGTTCCACTCAGCCATGATATCGTCGAATGACATGTCGCCATTTGCAGCATGCTCGATGATGGCCTGGATCTTGTCGTTACCACCATTGCTTACGTTAAGCTCTGACTCTGAGTTGAGCTGGTTGAGGTAATCCTCCTCGCCCTCAAGAGCTGCCTCGTCTGCAACGAAGTCAACACCGTCGAATGAGATCTTTGACTCTGAACCAGGAACAAGTGCAAGTGAATCCTCGTTGTAAGCATATCCTGACTTCTCTGTCATCCACTTAACAAATACAAGAGCTGCCTGTTTCTCATCATCTGAAGCGTTTACGTTGATACCGTAGCAGTAATCTGCACCTGATGAAGCGTACTGCTTACCATTTACTGAGATAGGGAAAGGAATGTATCCGATATCATCTGCGTTAGGTCCGCCTGCTTCCATCTGTGGGTATGCCCATGAACCAAGTACCATACATCCGATCTCGCCGTTGTTGATCATTCCCTTACATGACTCCCAATCTGTTGTTGAGTAATCATCCTCTGTAAGTCCCTGTGATACTGCATCGTAAAGGATCTTATATACTGCATAAGCATGTGTATCATCGCCATAGTTCTTGAACGGATCCTTTGTATGGGCTAACTTCTGGTTCTTGTATGTAGCATCGCCTGTTGCTGTGATTGAGATATAATCATCCCAAGCTCCCATTGTCCAGCCTGCCGCATAGTTTGTGTAAAGTGGGATGCACTTTGGATTCTTCTCCTTGATGGCCTTAAGAGCTGCGATGAACTCCTCTGGTGTCTTAGGTACGTCTGTCACACCTGCATCAGCAAATACCTTCTTGTTGTATACGATACCCTGTGTTGTAGCTGCAAGAGGTACACCATATACCTGACCCTGATACAGCCATCTGTTTGAGTAATTTACAAGACTGCTCATGGTATCATAATCGCCAAATGACATGAAGTATGTTGAAAGGTCTGCCATGTCAACTGCCGGGATACACATTACTGTCTCGTAGTTTCCTGACTGAAGATGTGTAAGAGCATCTTCTGCATAGTTTGTATCTGTGATGACATCAACCTTGATGTTTGGATACTCCTTGTTGAAGTCCTCAAGATACTGCTTCCAGTTCTTTCCGCCGTAGTCATCTGAGTCCATATCAGTTCTGTTGTTGTAGAACTTGATCTCTGCTGAAAGATCTGTGAAGTCTGTTCCTAACTGGATGTCTGCATATGACTTGATTCCCTCAGCATCAGCTGTTGTGTCATCTGCTGAATCACTTCCTGTTGCCTCTGTGGCAGCCTTTGTTGCCTCTGTTGTGTCCTTGTTATCGCTGTCTGAGCCTCCACAACCTGCAAGTGATGCAGCCATAAGACCAGCCATTGCGATACATGCAATACGCTTTGATTTCATAGTTTTGTCCTCCTTAAAACCTTCTTTGTTTTTAACTTTATATTAAGTATACATTAATTTATTTTTTAGTCATCACTCAATTTTGTTTTTAATCACAGTATTTTGTATTTTTCGTTAATTTTACCATTATCGTTATTTTTTTTCAATATCATATAGACATTTTACCTATATATTTTTATCGCTAATTAGTATTTTATTGTTTTTTTAGCTAATTAGCCACTAATTTATATCGCTTTTAGCTTGTGATGATTGTTTAATAATTGTATTATTATGGATAGGAGGTGGTTTACATGTTAGCTAAAGAATTAATTTCCTGCACTGTACTGTCAGGTTACAATATTCAGAAAGATATTGAGAACGCAAGATTCCACAGTGCGTTCTTTACATATGAAGAATCAATGATTAACGATGGCCTGATTCATCTTCTGGCCAACGGAGATAATTCTTTTGCTTATTCATGCAGCTATACCTTCTCTTTCATCCCGTGTTACCATTTCTTCTATATATATGAAGGAACTCTTACAGTAACATCGGGCAGCAGCAAATCATCATATTCCAAGAATACAGCCGCGCTTTTTGAGGCAGGATCAGAAATAACATACGCCACGAACGGAAAGTGTCGTTTCTACGAGGCATTCATCCTCGGAGCTCCGCTTAACCTGTATCATGAGTTTCTCCCCGAATCTATATCCTATAAAAAGGAATCCGCCGGAGCCTCTGTACTCTGGAGCCATCTTTCGCTGATAAGCAGGCTCCAAGGGGAGTTGTCTACCACCGATATTTTCAGAATTTCCAAATGGTTTAATGATATCCTGACCGAATTATGTGTATTTATTGAAAACTCATCCAAGAAGAGCGATAGTGCGCCTTCTTATCTTTTATCGGTAAAGAATCAGATGGATACAAACTACGCCGAACCGCTGTCGCTTGATGACCTCGAGGCAACTTACAGGATCAGCAGATACAGGATATGCAGAGAATTTTCATTTCACTTCGGTGAATCGCCTATGCGCTATCTCAACAGTCGCAGGATCGATGCTGCCAAAAGGCTTCTTCTCACAACAGATCTGTCCGTCCACGAGGTCGGATCCCAGGTTGGAATCGAGAACACAAACCACTTTATCAACTTGTTCAAAAAAGACACCGGTACAACTCCGCTGTCTTTCAAGCAGGCTGCACCGGTGTCTATTTCCGATTTGCATTACAATTGATATGTAGTTTTATTATCGTTTTATTATCGTTTCATCATCGTTCTATTCTGGCGACGCTATCCTTTATCACGATTCGTCCATCCACAACAAATATGCCATCAGTATATTTTTCGTTGGATATCTTTTTTATAATCTTATGCATGGTTCTCTCTGCCATCTCCTGCATATTGATCTCGTATGTGGTCACGCCTATATCGCAGATTCCAGGATACATGTAATTATCAAACCCCACAACGGACACATCCTCAGGAACTCTGTAGCCCGCAGCATTGAGTATCTTTATGAGCGTAGCTGCCGCAAGATCACAGTTGCACACAAACGCTGTAGGCATATTTCCCGGAAGTTTAAAACACTTCTCCTCGTCAAACTGCCCCGTCTTCACATCTCTGTCCGGAATAACCCAGTCTTCTCTGAACGGAATATCATGCTCCAACAAAGACTTTCTATAGCCCAAATATCTGTCAGTTATACTGTTCGTTGAACCTATCGTGCCAACATATGCAATATCTCTATGTCCCATATCATACAGATAATTAGTCAGCATATAGCTTCCATAGAAACTGTTTGCTATAACCGTGTCTATCGGCCTCGAATTGTCATAATAATCCACATACTCTATAGGAACCTTGGCTGTCTTCTCCAGCTTTTCCAGGTATTCCTTACCCATGGAACCTACAACAACCATTCCATCAACCTTGTCATCCTCCAAGAGCATAGGCATCTCAGCATTCAATACACTATCTCTGGAAACAAATTCCAGCATAGTAAAGCAACCTCTTGCCACCGCTTTTTTGTTAAGCACCTGATATAACTGCCAATAGAACGATGGATACTTTCCAAGGTATATCTCCTGGATGAGCACTCCTATATTATACTTTTTCTTTGCCGTCTTCTTTCTGATCTCAGATGGTGACTGATATCCCATCTCATCTGCCAACTGTTTGATCTGTGCTCTGAGTTCCTCGCTGACACCCTTCTGATCTGAAAGTGCCTTTGAAACCGTCACGGTACTCACGCCAACAATGGCAGCTATGTCTCCCAATTTTACTGATTTTGCCATAACTAGTCCTTCTTATTCTATTTTTTCACGTGGTTAAATAACTTAATTTTATTTTATTTTTTAGTTAAACTATTGTCAAGTACAAAGTGATACAGTCTGCTCATATAGTCTCCACACATTTTTTCAATGAGCAATCCAACATTCATGAGAAGATCTCCCCCATACACTTTGTCCGCGCCATCAAGTCTGTAATCAGCAGCCTCATCAAGCCCAAAAAGTTTTATCTTTCTGCTGTGTACGTTAGGTTTTCCAAGCACCTGAACGTAAGTCACCAGCGCCTCACTCTTATCCTTTGCAACAACCATCCAGCAATCATACAGTCCATTTTCCCTGTACGATGCAACCCTATAATAATCACCCTCCCTTACAAGATCATTATATTTATGATACATAGACACCTGCTCAGGGATCATCGCACGTTCTTCTTCACTTATTTTTGTGATATCGAGCTCATAGCCAAATGTTCCCGCCAGAGCCACATGTGCCCTGGTCATAAAAGGTGTACTCCTTCCAACTGTGTGATTAGGGCAATCCGACACATGGGCGCCCATGGTCGAAAGCGGATATATCAGTTCCGTTCCCTCCTGTATAGAAAGTCTCTCTATGGCATCCGTGTCATCGGAGCACCATATCTGCGGACTGTAGTAAAGCATGCCAGGGTCAAATCTTGCGCCACCGCCCGAGCAGTTCTCAAGCAAAAGATCTGGGAAATCGTTAACAAGGCGCTCTTGCAGCTCATATACTCCAAGCACATACCTGTGAGCCAATTCTCCCTGCCTGTCTCCGGTGAATTCTACGCTGCCGATATCCGTGAGCTGTCTGTTCATATCCCACTTAACATACTCAATATTTGCGGATGATATCACGTTATGCACACATTCATACACGTAGTCTCTAACTTCTTTTCTCGAGAGATCAAGCACGTACTGATTTCGCGATAATGTAGCCGTTCTCTCCGGAACCGCAAACGCCCAGTCAGGATGCTTTCTGTAAAGTTCAGAATCAGGGGAAATCATTTCAGGCTCCATCCATATTCCAAATTTCAGCCCCAGCTTATTCACCTCATCAACAAGATGTTTCAAACCGCCCTTGATCTTGTTTTCATTTACAAACCAGTCTCCAAGACTTGTGGCATCATCATTTCTATGTCCAAACCAGCCATCATCCATGACCAGCATCTCTATTCCATGTTCTGCCGCACTCTTTGCTATCGCAAGGAGCTTATCGGTATCAAAGTCAAAATATGTAGCCTCCCAGTTGTTGATGAGGACAGGTCTCTTCTGGTGAAGATATCTGCTCCTTATCATGTGGCATCTGTAAAAATCATGAAGATTTCTAGTCATCTGTCCAAGTCCATCATGGCTGTATGTAAGCACAACCTCAGGCGCTGTAAACGTCTCTCCAGGCGTGAGCCACCACTCAAATCCCTCTGAATGTATGCCCATGACTGCGCGTATGGAATCAAACTGTGATTTCTCTATCTGTGCGATGAAGTTACCCGAGTACACAAAATGCATTCCATATACATCACCCGTAGTCTGATCTGTACCCTTTGTCATCCATGCCATAAATGGATGGTCCTGGTGGGATGACTCACCGCGGAGAGAGCTTACACTCTGCTTGCCATAAGCTATCGGGCGTCTCTCGATCTGTCTCTCCCTGGCCCATGAGCCATGAAGAGTAAGCATCTCAAAATCCTCGTCATCCATGTCTATACATGCAGAATATACCTTTGTGAGCCTGATATCCTTATCACCTGCATTTTTCACGCTCACACTTCTGGTTATAACATCCTCATCCTCAAACACAGAATATATCAGGTCAACCTCAATGCCACATCCCCCATCCATCATATGGACAACGAGAGTCTGAACCTCCTCTTCTCCCGCAAATGATGCCGGAAGGCCACTAATCCCCGGCTTTCCATTTACAATATCGTAATCCACAAATTTCAGATCAACGGTTCTGCTGCCATTTGCGGTCTTTACTGCAATACAACTCTCCCTGTAGTCTCCTATTCCATTTCCGGAATACTCTGTCGGAAATGTATCCATAAATGAACATCTCTCCCTGTTATTCTTGGACGGAACAAAAGGAGCCTCACACGTTCTCAAAAACTGATCACATTTCTGCGGACGAATCTTCTGTCCATAATATATATGTCCGACAAACCCCTCTTCGTCGGCGATTCCGATCCGGTAACTCGTGTTTCTCGTATCAAGTTCAAATATTCTGTTTGCCTCATCATATCTTATGCTCATATATATCTATAGTCTCCTCGTTTTATTTATGGGTATCACTCTCTGCTTATATACTCAAGAAATTCAAGTGCAAGATCCATATTCTTGGCATTCTCGCCAAATCCCACTGCAGCATCCATTTCATACCAACCGGTATCCTTCACCCAGGAATTATCACCGATCTTTATTCCGACAGGTATCTTCTCACCCGTTTCAATAACCGTTGCATACACAAACGAATCTTTATACTTTTCTTTCAGTTCATCAGTCAGCACCTTATCAAGATCCTGCATATATCCGAACTCTCCAAAACTCATGACAAGGTCTGTGTCGGCAAAGAACACGTCCACCGCATTCGTCATGAATTTGTTCTGTATAAGCTGTAGACTATCCTGACTCATGGCATCGTTCGGATCAGTTGAAACGCCGATCCCTGTACTTATGCTGACATATTCCTTCTCCGCATCAAGGCCATTTTCACTGAGGAATTCCTCATAATATGCCTTGTCATTCGCCGCGGATTCCTGTTGTGTAGTGTTGACCGCAAGGATGTTGAGTGCAGCAGATTCCGCCGTAAAATGTTTTACGACAAGGAATACAACTATGCCAACAACAACAAGTGCCAATAGAGCCTTCGGGGCATAATACTCCAGTATGTATTCCCTTTTCTGCTGTTTGTTCATAAGACTGAGCTTCTGCTTCTCAGACATATGCTCATCCACATCCAAGACACTCTCTGGCTCTCGCTTCTCTTTTTCATCGGTTTTCTCATCTATGATATGTCCAGCGATACTTTTTACATTTTTCTTTTCTATTTCTTTTTCTTTTTCTATTTCTATTTCCTTTTCTGGCATATAATCTCCTATACTACTCCTATCCGCATTTGCCGCACACCGCAGTTACTTTATACATTGTAACATTTTTTAGTTATTTTTTAAACAGGTTTTTAGTATTTTTAACTATATTTTACTTTACGATATATAACAGCGTTCAGTTATCTAGTCGATTACCCAGTCCCATGAAGTTCCTGATTTCTTGCCTTCTTTTTATGCAAAAGGGACCTCAGCCTCAAAGCCGAGATCCCTCTTGTTCAGCGCATTGGCTGGAAAGTGCATTTGTATGTTAAATTTTGTAGTATATGGAAGGAATGTTTTTATTTTTCGGCAGTAAATTCTGCCATATTTTGTGATTGTTTATTTAACAAGTTCCTGCACACATGCTTTCATCTCGTCTATCTTTGACATGGCATTTTTTAGGCTGTTTTCATTCACGCCAAAGTAGAATTTGATCTTTGGTTCATTTCCAGAAGGCCTAACCGCGAACCAGGCATTATTTTCCAGCTCATAGTACAGCACATTTGACTTTGGAAGACCCATGTTCTCCTCCTCACCATCAAGCGGCTTGCGGATTCCGCTCACATAGTCCCTCATGCCGGTAACTTTGATACCTGCAAAGGTCGTAAGTGGATGGTTTCTGAAGTTCTCCATCATCTCCTTAATCTGGGCTGCACCATCTACACCCTTTAGAGTTATCCCAAACGCACCTTCAAAGTAATAGCCATATTTGCGGTAAACCTCTTCCATGGCATTACAGATGTTTTCTCCCTGCAGCTTATAAAACGCTGCTATTTCACATAAAATGACAACGGCTGCGCAAGCGTCCTTGTCACGAGTGTAGTCTCCTACCAAACATCCAAAGCTCTCCTCCATTCCGAAGATGAACTTGTATGTGTTGTTCTTCTCAAAGAGAAGTATCTGCTCACCTATGTACTTGAATCCTGTGAGTGTCTCTATATATTTCAGATTGTAATTCTCTGCTATAGCCTTTGTAAGATTGGTGCTGACAACCGTATTACAGATAGCTCCGTTTGCCGGCAGCTTGCCGACTGCCTTCTGCTCACGACATACATACTCTGCTATCAGGGCACCTGTCATATTGGCATTGAAGCGGACATATGGATATGCAGGATCATCTGCAAATTCCGTGTCCTTCCAGATTCCCGTGCTATCCTTGACGTATATTCCAAGTCTGTCTGCATCAGGATCTGTGGCCATGATAACGTCCGCATCAACCTTCTTTGCCAGGTCTATTCCCATGGCAAATGCTGATGGTTCCTCCGGATTTGGTGACTTGACTGTACTGAAGTCTCCGTCAGGAACAGTCTGTTCCTCTACAACATATACGTGCTTGAAGCCAAGTCTCTTGAGCACTTCCCTTACAGGTACATTTCCTGTTCCATGAAGCGGTGTGTATACTATCTTGATATCGTCTGCAACCTTCGGAATGATGTCACCGTGGATGGTCTGCTTTATGAGTGCCTGATAGTAGTTCTCATCAACACTTGCAGGAACCATGCAGAACAAACCGTCCGCGATAGCCTTGTCCTTGTCCATGGTCTTGACATCCTCGTATCTCTCAACATCCGCCACATGCTTCAGGATATCCTGATCCTGAGGGGATACGATCTGACTGCCGTCCTCCCAGTACACCTTGTAGCCGTTGTACTCAGGTGGATTGTGGCTTGCTGTTACCACGATTCCGGCTATACATCCAAGCTCCCTTACTGCAAATGACAGTTCAGGAGTAGGACGGAGTGCATCAAACACATAAGTCTTTATACCATTTGCGTTGAGACACAGAGCTGATGCCTCCGTAAACTCTGCTGACATATTTCGGCAGTCATGTGCAATTACTACACCTCTCTTAGCAGCCTCAGGGCCAACCTCAAGTATGTATTCTGCAAGGCCCTGTGTAGCCTTTGTAACTGTGTATATATTCATTCTGTTGGTTCCGGCACCCATAATTCCGCGCATTCCGCCGGTTCCAAATTTCAGATTCTTGTAGAATCTGTCCTGAATCTCTTTGTCATCATCTGCGATACTTCTAAGTTCTTCCTTTGTCTTCTCATCAAAGCAGTCTGACTCAAGCCAGAACTTGTATTCGTCCATGTAACCCATTTCTATTACCTCCACCTTGTAATTATTTTTAGCTGCGTCCACTATCTTCAAATCTTTTTTCTGCCGACATTTGCTTGCCAGTCATTCCGTTCCTTCCCAGGCATTCCATCTCTTCACAGTCGTTCCATTTCTTCCCAGTCGGTCCGTTTCTTCCCAGGCATTCCATTTCTTTCCTATTGTTCAGTTTTACGAGAACATCGCCTTCACATTTACCGCAAGCTCGTCAAGCTGCTCTGCCGCATCCTCCTGAGAGCTTCCCTTTACCCCGAGGTAGAACTTGATCTTTGGCTCTGTACCTGAAGGTCTCACAAGGAACCACGCGCCATCCGCAAGCTGATAATATATCATGTTGGACTTTGGAAGAACTGCCGCTTCGGATTTGCCTGTTGCGGCGTCTGTCTCTGTTCCAAGCTTGTAGTCGTATATCTTCTCCACGCTGTAAGTTCCAACCTTCTGTACCGGATTATCTCTCAGGTTCTGTATCATGGACTGTATCTTTGCAGCGCCCTCACGCCCGTCGAACTTCATGGTCTGAACCTTCTCTTTGTAGTAACCATATTCCTGCCACAGCTCAACCATTCTGTCCCACAGAGTCATGCCACGGTTCTTGTAGTATGCAGCCGCCTCGCAGAGAAGCATCAGTGTTCCGACCGAGTCCTTGTCCCTTGCATATGTACCAGGCAGACAGCCAAATGTATCCTCAAGCCCGAACACATAATTGTGTTCACCTGTCTGCTCATAAGCCCTCATTCTCGATGCTATATTCTTAAATCCGATCAGGTTGTTGCAGTCACAGAAGGTGTTGTACTTCTTACATATCTCCTTGACCATATTGGTGATAACAACCGTAGTTACAATCGCCGGATTCTCAGGCAGTCTGCCGCTCTGGGATCTCTGCATCAGCACGTAATCACAGAGGATTGCACCGAACATATTGCCCGTAAATTCTTTATATTCATTATTCTTGCTGTCGTATCCATACATTCCAAGCCTATCCGCATCAGGGTCTGTGACGAGTATCAGCTCGCCGCCGACCTTCTTCGCCAGCTCAAGACTCAGGGCATACGCCTCTGCGCCCTCAGGATTTGGGGACTTTACAGTTGGGAAATTACCATCCTGAACAGCCTGCTCCTCAACGACATGTACATCCTTGAAACCAAGTTCGCTGAGAACTCTTGTAACAGGCTTAAGGCCTGTTCCGTGAAGCGGAGAATATACGATCTTCAGATCTCCTGCCTTCTGGATCTCCTCCGGATTCATGACAAGCTTGTGAAGCTCTCCTATATATGCGTCATCGATCTCCTGACCGATCACATTCAACAGTCCTGCATCTATTGCAGCGTCCTTGTCCATAGTCTTAACCATGGAGAAATCTTCTATCTTGTTGACCTCTGCAATGATCTCCTTATCCTGTGGAGATACGATCTGGGCCCCGTCATCCCAGTAAACCTTGTATCCGTTGTACTCCTTCGGATTGTGGCTTGCTGTTATATTCACTCCGATATTGCAGTGCAGATATCTGACCGCAAATGAAAGCTCCGGTGTCGGGCGGAGTGCATCAAACAGATACACCTTCACACCATTTGCACACAGGCAGAGTGCAGTCTCAAGAGCATACAGTGATGCATTGTTTCTGTTGTCAAATGCTATTGCTGCCGATGGCTCTGATATACCGAGCTTTGCCAGGTAATTTGCTATTCCCTGTGTCGCCATACGAACTGTATATATGTTCATGCGGTTTGTTCCCGCTCCCATCACACCTCGAAGTCCGCCTGTTCCAAATTCCAGATTTGTATAGAATCTGTCCTCAATCTCTTCTGCATTATCTCTGATACTGATAAGCTCTTTCTTTGTGTACTCGTCAACCTGGTCACTGCCAAGCCACATCTCATATTTCTGTTCTGCATCCATACTTAGATCCCCCTTTTTTCTAAACTACTAATCCCTGTTATACCGATGTATATTCAACGCACATTCTCTTGTCTTTTGCTTGTCTTATACCGTTTTTGTCGCAAAACACTGTCTGACCGACTCGTTTTTTTATATTATGTTTAGTTCTTTTTTTAGCTAATTTTACTTAATTTAATATTAGATTAATGTGTTTTTTATTTCAATATTTAATCTTGCGTTTTATATCACTTTGTTGCGCAGTACAAAAAATTCTCCCCAGACAGCCTTTTTGTACTGTCTGAGGAGAATTTTTTACTTTTTTTATTTGTTTTATCTGTCTCAGGATAATTCCCCTGAATTTTATCTCTCGTCTTACCTTTTTCGCTGTTTCGGGATAATTTTGTTTCTTTTCCTGAAAAACACCGCTCTCTGCGATAATTTTATCGTTATCAATTACCCAGCAAACTACTCCGCAAATTATTCTGCAAGCTTATTGAGCTTCTCAACAAGTGCAGCCTGAAGAGACTCAAGCTTTGCATCGGCATCCTCAAGGCTTGTTCCCTTGATTCCGTAATATAGCTTGATCTTTGGCTCCGTACCTGACGGACGTACGCATGCCCACGCGCCATCCTCAAGGTCATAATAGAGAACGTTGGACTGTGGAAGTCCTGACTCTGTTACTACTCCTGTGGCAAGATCTGTGATCGTGTTCTTCTCGTAATCACGAACCTTGAGAACCTTGAGTGTATCTATCTGAGTGATGGTCTCTGATCTAAGTGAAGACATGATCCTTCTTATCTTCTCCGCACCTGTAACGCCCTTGAGAGTGATAGTATAAAGCCCTTCCTTGTAGTATCCGTACTTCTCATAGAGATCAAGCATGTGATCCCACAGAGTGATTCCTTGACTCTTGCAGTATGCGGCAGCCTCACAAAGACACATAACCGCAACGGGGGCATCCTTGTCTCTGGCATATGTTCCAACCAGGCATCCGTAACTCTCCTCCATACCCATCACAAAATTGTATGAGTTATTCTGCTCGAAGAATTTTATCTGTTCGCCGATGAACTTAAAGCCTGTGAGAACCTCTATGAGATTTACATTGTAATCTGCCGCCAAAGGGTCAGCCATATTTGTGGTCACAATAGTCTTGACCATCGCCGGATTCTTCGGCATAAGACCACATTTTGCTCTCTCTCTGAACTGATACTCGGCGATTATAAGTCCTGACATATTTCCTGTAAATGGCATGTATCTGCCAGTCTTTGTGTCGAGCGCGTATATTCCAAGACGGTCAGCATCCGGGTCTGTCGCAAGGACGATGTCCGCATTTTTCTCCTTTGCCAGCTTAAGTGCAAGCTCAAATGCCTTTGGATCCTCCGGATTTGGATACTCAAGTGTTGTGAACTCAGGATCTGGAAGCTCCTGCTCAGGAACAATGTATACGTTCTTGAAACCAAGCTCGGACAGAACTCTCTTTACAGGCACAAGACCTGTTCCGTGGAACGGTGTGTACACGATTTTGATATTCTCCGACTGTTCCTTGATGATCTCCGGATGGATAATCTGTTTCTTGAGTTCCTCCATATATGCGTCATCTATCTCTGCACCTATGATGGTAAGAAGTCCCTTATCTAAGGCTTCTTGCCTATCCATAGTCTTTACTGCGTGGAAATCTGTCACAGCCTTGACTTCTGCAATGATCTCTCTGTCTTTTGGCGCCGTGATCTGTGCGCCATCCTCCCAGTACACCTTATAACCATTGTACTCAGGTGGGTTGTGACTTGCTGTTATAACGATGCCGGCTGTGCATCCAAGTTTTCTGACTGCATACGAAAGCTCCGGTGTAGGTCTGAGCGACTCAAAAAGATAAGCCTTGATTCCATTTGCACACAGGCAGAGAGCAGCCTCAGCGGCAAACTCCGGAGAATACTTTCTTGAATCATATGCTATAGCAACACCCTTTTCCTGGGCATTCTGCTTTACTATAAAGTTTGCAAGTCCCTGTGTTGCCTTACGAACAGTGTAGAAATTCATTCTGTTTGTTCCGGCCCCGATAACCCCACGTAGTCCACCGGTTCCAAATACGAGATCACGGTAGAATCTGTCTTCGATCTCGGCGTCATCTCCAGCTATAGCTGCAAGTTCTTTCTTTGTATCATCATCGAAATAATCATCTGTCATCCAAAAATCATATGTGTCTCTGTAACTCATTTTAAACTTCTCCTTTTATCCGACGTCTTCTAACTTTTAAGAAATCTCAGCGGATCTCCATCCGAGAGAAAATGTGTCATGAGGTATGCTCCCCTGAGGGATACCTGTTCCTCTGTCAAGATCCTCCTGACCTCAGCGCGGTCTGCCAGTATGACCTGAATGTCCTCTGTACTCTCCTTGCTGTCAAGATTAGGCGTGCCTGCCACCGTGCCAAATACTGCGCAGCTCATCTCATCTGTAAATCCCGGTCCCATATAGAATGGTCTTCTGTAGAGCTCTGCCCCGCCCTCATATACTTCAAGGGAAAGCCCAGTCTCTTCCTTCATCTCTCTGACTGCCGCCTGTGCAGGAGTCTCATCTCCATCCACAAGCCCTGCAGGAAGTTCATATATATACGCATCAAGAGGATATCTGTACTGCTTTATGAGTACAAGCTTTGGCTCATTCTCAGTCGTCACGCCATATATGACTATGCCCTCCGGTCTTACATCATGGGTCTTCATCTTTATATTGTTTTCTTTATTTCTTGAAGCAAAGTAATAATTGAAGTCTTTTCCATCTGTGTCAACCGCATCTATATGATAAAGGTTGAGGAACGGATTATCCGTAAGTTTCTGCACATCTCTGTATTTCTCTTTCACTTCATCGCTTCCCTTCTATGTATTTTAATATATTCAGCCGACCATACATTCGCAAAACCGCACGGTTCCCGTGCTCTTTCGCTGCTGCACGGCTGAATATTTACCTTTATTCAAAATTAGCATAGTTTTTACAATATATCAAACTCTTTTTTAAGTATTTTTATCGTTTTTTAGCTATTTTTAATGTTATTTAATATACTTGCGACATTTTGCCATATTTTCTCAAGTTAACCCATCCTTTGTCAAACTCTTTTCACTGGCACAATCCCAACTCACCACTTATGCAAATAAAAATCCGGACATTTTTAATCTGCCCGGATTCTACATAACATTATGCTGTTTACATTCTACTGATCGTCTTCCAATACCAATTTATATTTGGCATCCTTCAGCCTGCAGTAATAAAATGTCTGCCCGGCCTCCTCTGTATAAGTTTCAAATACTCCCGTCACTATCACCTGGCTCTGATCTGCCGGGTAATCATCTGGATACACGGCATCTCCACCGAGTTCAAATTCAAGTCCCTGACTGCAGCATGCCAGAGCATCGGCTATAAGGCAGTAATTATAATATTTGTCTGTTATAGGATAATAGGATGCATAATACTTCCCTTCTATCCTTATTGTCTTGCCCTCATACTCCTCAGGCTTCGACATCATCTGATATACAGTTGCATATATAAGATCTTTTCCCATAAGAGTGAGGTCCACATCCACGCCCTCAGACTTGTATTGAGCTATAACTGAGCTGTCACCATTCACGACCTGCCCATATGTTGGTTCTGAAGTTGCCTCAGTTACAGATGCGGATTCTGTCTCTGTTGCGGGCTCCGTCTCTGTCGTAGTCTCCGTCTCTGTTGCGGACTCCGTCTCCGACTTTCTATCTTCTTCCTGATAAACACTGTCTGTTTTCTGATTAAGCACCTTATCTACTGCATTCTCTGTATTCAACCTGCTGCCCATAGTTTGAGAATCCCCACCACTACAGCCTGTAACCGCAAGGATCATCCCCAGCACCGATATCAGCGCCATGATTCGCTTAGTATTATATCCATTTTTAGCTATTCTTGTATTTAACTTTTTACTCATACTCCTACCTCCTCAATACTCTTCCAACAAAACAGTTAAGCGCAAACAAAACCATATCACACGCAACTATCGTAGAACCCACCGGTGTTGAAAACAGTATGGATACCAGCATTCCAGCCAAAGTTCCGACAACCGAAAGTATGGCTGAATAAATTACTACCGATCTGAAGCTGTACATGACTCTCATCGCAGATAGAGCAGGAAATACCAGAAGTGCCGTGATGAGCAGGGAGCCCACCAGGTTCATTGCAAGCACTATTATCACTGCGATTATCACAGCTAGAGCCAGATTATATGCCCCTGCATTTTTCCCTATTGCTCTTGTAAAGCTCTCATCAAATGTGACCGCAAATATCCTGTTATAGAACAAACAAAAAAACGCTATTACACATATTGACATCACTATACACAGCCACACTTCTCCCATTGTCAATGTAAGTATTGAGGTTGAACCAAACAATGTAGAGCACACATCACCTGATACATTTGCTGACGTAGAGAACACATTCATTATCAGATAACCCATGGCAAGAGCTCCGACGGACATCATAGCTATAGCTGCATCGCCCTTAAGCTTTGCATTTTGCCCTGACATAAGTATGAGAATTGCAGCAGCCACAGTCACCGGCATGACTATGACCGTGTTATTTGTCAGTTTCAGGACTGAGCCTATAGCCATTGCACCAAATGCTACATGAGAAAGACCATCACCAATAAATGAGAATCTTTTAAGAACCAATGTTGCACCAAAAAGTGACGAACACAAAGCTATAAGAACTCCAACGATAAGCGCATACCTGACAAATGGATACTGCATATAGAAAATTAATTTATCAATTATCTGCACTCTGCTCACCGCCTTTCTCATATTCTACCGAAATGATATCCCAATATCTGCTGTTCTTATATTCATCTCTGCTACCCCAGAACGAGCCTCCATGATGCATATGAAGTACATGTCTTGCGCAATCTATCGCCCTCAGATCATGTGATATCATGATCACTGCCACACCATTTTCATTTAACTGCTGTATCATCTGATAGAACTGGGCCGTCGCGACTGGATCGAGGCCAGTTACCGGTTCGTCAAGCAGAAGAAGATTCTCAGTTGCACACAAGGCTCTCGCCAGAAGGACGCGCTGCTGCTGTCCTCCTGACAAATGCCTGTAGCATTCCCTGCGTATATTCCATATTCCAAGTCTTTCAAGCTGAGATTGTGCAAGCTGCTTTTCCTTTCTGCCATAAAAAGGACGCGCTCCGCACTTAGTCAGTGCGCCCGACAAAGCTACCTCCCATACAGTCGCAGGGAAGTCCTTCTGCACAGGTGTCTGCTGCGGCAGATAGCCTATATCACGCGATGTCAGATCATCGCCAAACTTTATCTCTCCTGAAACCGGTTTCAGCAGCCCAAGTAAAGTTTTTACCAAGGTACTCTTTCCCACTCCGTTCTCTCCAACTATACAGAGATAGTCTCCCTTGTCTATACTGAAATTAAGACCTGACGCAACTGATCTTCCGTCGTACCCGACTGCCAAGTCTTTACACGTTATATATGACATTTGTTTTCTCCTATTCCTTTAAACATCAGTCCATCTAGTTAAGCCGCAATTAATTTAACGCCTGAGACAGTACATTCAGGTTATCTTCCATCACGTTCAGATACGTCTCTCCATCAGCCACATCCTCTGCGGTTACAGACTGCATTGAGTTCATTGTCAGTATCTCCTGATTCTTTGACTCGGTCGCGTTCTTTATCGACTCTGCTATATTGTGATCCGCGCCCTCTATCGTCAAAATAGCTGAGAGCTTTAAATCGTCCACCTTCTGTGCAAGAAATGTTATAGTCTCAAAGCTTGCCTCCGATTCAGCGCTGCATCCCAGAAATGCCGCATAGTAAGTGAGACCATAATCATCCGCCATATATCTGAACGGGAATCGGTCTCCGAACAGTATCACCTGACGTTCACTTTTAGATATAGTAAGCGCATATCTTCCATCAAGATCATTTAGCTTATCCACGTACTCGGCTGCATTCTCGATATAATCCTCTTTACTCTCAGGATCAAGTTCCTGTATATTTCTGGACAGAACATCGGTAATCGTCGTCGCATTTTTCAGAGAAAGCCACACATGCTCATCATACTCGGAACCTTCCTCTTCCCCACTTTCCTCTTCTTCCTCTGCCTGCATGCCCGGAACTACCTCTTCCTCTTTGACTGCAGTTCCCAAAGAGTCAAGCATGTTTACAACCTTCATATCCTTATTAGTTGCTTCTTTCAGGGCATTATCCACCCATTCATCAGACTCACCGCCAACATACACAAACATATCTGCGTCAGCTATCTTTGCTATATCCTCTGCAGTTGGCTGGTAGCTGTGAAGATCCGTGCCCTGATCAAGCAGCATAGTAAGCTGAAACTTGTCGGAATCATCGCCTATAATATTGCTAATCCAGTCATACTGAGGAAAAGTCGTACATACAATGCTGTATGCCGCAGCATTTGCCGCATTTTGGGGCACACTTCCCCCTTTCTGATCAGAATCTGCTGCCGTCCTTGATGCTCCGCAGCCACAAAATGCTGAAACAGTAAGTACCGATGCCATAACAAGGCCAAATATTCTATTTTTCATAATGATCAATAAACCTCCGAATTGATTGATAAAATTGACAGGCATATTTTGATGCCTATAATTGGGTAAATTTAATAAACTGCCTCTAGATCAAAAAACACCAATAATAAGCATTCGCCATTATCTTTAGATGTATTTCCAGACGCAATTCTCAGTCAATCTCTGTACTTTAAATCAATTCAGCAATTCCACCTTTAGGGAAACGAGCGTATCGGTACAATACTCATGGGTATACACCAATACAACTCCAAGTGTGAACACACTTAAGAACGCCAGGAACACTGGCGTAGTTGACATTGTCTTTATATTTGAAAGGAACTGTGCAGCCTGCTGCAAATGCATACATATAGGACATTCCTGCCCCGTACAGTCATGTTCCACATTGCGCGCAATATAGCCGTAAGAGAAAAGTACTCCTGCTACAAAGAACACTATAAGAATCCATGACATTATTCTCTTTTTACTCATTCTGCACACCTCCTTTTCATTTTAGGAATTTCGGGATATATAGTTTTTGATGTGACCGTAACGATACAATCCCATCTGTAACAATCTCTTTTAGTTTAGACTGCAGCGACTCCACAACGCCGCTGGCAATCTTTGCAAATACCGCATATCGACGATCTGTCACAGTCGATCACAAATCCATACCTCTCCTGAACTCCTTTAGCTATGTGATTCATGGTATCGCGGTCAATATGTATGACTCTTCCGCACTTAACACACTGCATATGAAGGTGTTCGTGACAACTATGATCAGCCTTTTCCATTCTATACATACTTGAACCACCATCAGCACTCTGATACTTTATCAATTTGTCCTGGGTAACCATGCGGTCAAGATTGCGATATACGGTCGTTGTATTCGCATCTATGCCATTCTCATCCAAATACACACTTACATCAGCCGCGCAAAACCCTCTGTCCTGCCTCTCAGTGGCAAATGCCTCTATAGCCTGACTTATTCTCGTTTTATACTCCCTCGCCATAATATTCCTCTTTTTTGAATTTGCAAATCATTTGCATTTTTACTGTATAATAAATGGCTTTTAACTTTATGTCAACTCTTTTTTATCACTTTTCCATCACTACTATCTTGTTTGATATATTGCTGACAAATGGTATTTTGCCAACGACTTTATATACCGGTATGAACTCAGCCATTCCTTCTACAAGACTGTGCTGTTCTATGTATCTGTATTTCGGTATGATCTCCGCCAGCTTCTTTCCATTTGACACGCCCCAGGAAAACCTGGCATGGCTTCCATGGATGGATTTCTCCTTGATATGCTTTACCATGAACGGAGCCATAGTCTCTACGAACACCGTAGCGTGAGTAAATTTCCTGTCTATTATGTCGAATATTTTCTTCACATCAGCTTCTGTGAGATACATCGTAAGCCCCTCTATGATGACCAGCACAGGTTCACCTGCATACTCTACCATGTCAGCCCATTTGCCGTCCATGGCGGATTCCGCTATCTGGTACACCGGTCCGTCCTCCTGCAGGAACTTTGCCCTTACAGTCATGGTCTCCGGGAGATCAATGTTGTACCAGCCTTTATATCTGCCCTCATTTCTATAGCAACGGGTATCAAGACCGCAGGCGATATTCACAACCACAACGCCCTTGTGCTTTTTCAGGTATTCTGATACAAGCTTATCAAGCACTATAGTTCTAGCTATGACTCCACTTCCCATTGCCAGATCCTTGTCCGCCAGTGAAAAGTCATAATCCAGGCTGTCAACTATCTCTATGGCCTTGCCATCGTATATGGCATGATCCGGTTTTCTTGATTCTTTCGCCCTGGCATAGAGTGTCTGGAGCATCGTCTCCGGGACTCCCATTATGTCTACTTTTGATCTGCTTACTGTATTGTTCTGTGTGCTAACCATTTTCTCATTTCCTCCTGCTTTTTAATTGTGCAAACGCATGAGAGGCGCTGCGCGCGGCGTTTACATAAAATATAACATTTGTCGTGTTTTGTTATGTTCGTAAAAATAAGAGGTTCATCATCGATGAACCTCTTTCTTTAAACTCTCTATCAACTTTTCTGTACCGCCTGTGGCATGAATGCCGATCTTTTCTGTCAGATACATTTTCTTCTCCACATCTACATCCTCGTTCAGTATCGCCATGGCTCCTTCAAGCCGCATCTTCGCCAGCACGCGAACCAAAGCCTCATCCGGCTCGCATCCGAGCTGCGACCTGTAATATGCCGCAAATGAATGTCTCATGAATTCCTCAACCCTCTGGTGATAATTCTCATAGCAGCTGCCGTCAGCGCCATGCATGATGATCATTACCTCTTCCCTATGTGTCAGAAGGAATTGCATCATGATCTTGTCTGCATCCACGCCCGTGCCGGGGTTCTGAATCTCACCCTTCATAAGTTTTCCAAGCATGGCTTCATATTGGCTCACAAGCGGTTCGAGTATCGCCTTGAACAATGCCTCCTTACTCTCAAATGAAAAGTAGAAGGCTCCAGTGGTAACTCCCGCACTATTGCATATTCTTCTAAGGATTGCCCTCTGGTAGCCATTTTTAAAGAATTCCTCTTTACCTGCTTTTTTCAGTTTTTCTATCGTTTCACTGCGCTTGTCGTTTTCCATAACACATGTCATGTTAGCACAAACTAACCAATCTAACAACCGCTTTTTTATGTAAAGTATTATTTGTAACGCCTTTTCTTTACGCTCTGGCTTTTTTCCAGCTATCCACTAACTGACAGAGATGTAACCATTGTTCCTGACTTATACAAATCCTTACTTTTCCTACTATTCCCCAACTGACAGAGCTGTATTCTACTGCTTCTGCAGGTACTTCACCGGAACTGCTTTCGTAAGCCACACGCCATTCTTCGAAAGATAGAACTTATATCCATCCCTGTACATCTCTCCAGATCTTACAATATACAAAACCGGTTTTCCATGTCGCTGTCCCACCTTAAATGCTGTGTCTCTGTCATTTGACAAGTGGACATACAGACGGCTCTTAGGCAGAAGCCCCTCTGTTTCTATATCCTGTACATACTTTTCACCCGTGCCGTGCCACAATTCTTCCGGCGGACTCACCTCGTCCAGCTCGACATCAACAGGTATCGAATGTCCCTGATTTGCCCTTATAAGAGTCTTGTCTTCGTTGAATGAATACCTCTGTTTCTTGTCAATACGGACAATCTCTTCCAACATATCCATATCGATCGGGTGTTGTTCTCCAATACCAGACAACAGCTCGTCAACATTTGCCCAGCCATGCTCATCCAGACTGATTCCGATACTTTCTGGTCTGTGTCGAAGAATCAGACTCATAAAACGGCTGAGCTTATTTAAATATTTTTCATCGTATTCCACGCTCTTCTCCTCCAGTCAACTACAATCATCAAGATTCATTTGAGCCTTTTATTTGGATTATTTTTTCATAAATCACTTTACGATATCTGACAAACGTCAGCGCTTTTATAGGCATCTTCATCGTGAGCCAACGCTACATGCAAAATTCTTTCAGTCACATTAATATATTCTTTCGTTCAAATATTTCCCTACCGCCCCTCCGAACTTTTCTTTAATCGCCATAAATAAAGCAT
>OLRH01000103.1_pt1 | contig 34045 bp, 33 predicted proteins | sample 1672321 | NCBI WGS metagenome assembly OLRH01 (sample SAMEA3136671, study PRJEB25190) | human gut metagenome | reverse complement strand
CCCCGGCGAGTTCTATCAGCTGGATATGGAGATGGCCTTCGCCACCCAGGACGATGTGTTCGCCGTGCTGGAGGATGTACTGCCCCCGATTTTTGCCAAGTTCGGCACCTACAGCGTGGCCTCCTCCGCCCCCTTCCGGCGTATCCCCTATTTGGAGGCTATGGAAACCTACGGCTCCGACAAGCCCGACCTGCGCATTGATCTCACAAGCAAAAATGTTACGGGGCTCTTTGAAAACAGCGAGTTTGAGGCCCTGCGCGGCCAAACCGTGAAGATGGTGGACATCACCGATTGCACCCTCACCCGCAAGCAGATCGAGAAGCTGCTCACCGATTGTCAGGTGCAGTCCGGCAGCAAGGGCTACTGGTTCAAGGTGGACGAGAGCGGCGAGCTGGCCGGAGGCATCGGCAAGTTCGTGACACCCGTGCGGGAGGAGCTTTCCAAGGCCCTGAACCTGAAGCCGGGCACTTTGGTTGTGGTAGCCGCCGGAGAAGCCGCCACCAAGTCCGTGGGCGTGATGATCAAGACCTTCGGTGCCGCCTGTGAGGGCCACATGGACAAGGAGCGGTACGAGTTCTGCTGGATCGTGGACTTCCCCATGTACGAGATCGGCGAGGAGAGCGGCCAGCTGGAGTTCTGCCACAACCCTTTCTCCATGCCCAGCGGTGGCATGGAAACCCTGCTCAAGGCCGAGCGGGGCGAGCTGGATCCCCTGGACATCATGGCCAACCAGTACGACCTGGTGTGCAACGGCGTGGAGCTTTCCTCCGGCGCTGTGCGTAACCATGATCCGGAGATCATGATCAAGGCCTTTGAGATGGTGCGCCTGGGCGAGGAGGACGTGAAGAAAAAGTTCCCCGCCATGTATAACGCCTTCTGCTATGGTGCGCCGCCCCACGCGGGCATTGCCCCGGGCGTGGACCGCATGGTGATGCTCCTGGCAGGGGAAAGCTCCATCCGGGAAATCATCCCCTTCCCCATGAACAAGAACGCCCAGGATATTATGATGGGCGCACCGTCCACCGTGGAGCAAAAGCAATTGGACGAATTGCATATTGCTCTGGTGGGCCAGCTGGAGGAGTAGTAAGCTCCTCCAATGCAAACAAAAAATAAGAGGTGGCCGCAGGGCCACCTCTTTTTGCGGCGCTGGGGGAAACGGATTGCCACGGGCGCGGAGCGCCCTCGCAATGACACCCCAAAAATTTACCCTGTCATTCCGAACCAGTGCGCACACTGGTGTGGGAATCCGTTCCCCTTGCAGGAGCGGACGCCCCTGTCCGCCCGGCTCCGGCAGCGCAGCACTATGTAGGACGGGGCCCACGTGCCCCGCCACACGCCGCATTTCCCGGGCGAAACGATGACAAGAAATGTTGCGCATAACACGGCAGACGCAAAGTGTTTCCCTACTGCGTCAGGGCAGCGTGGGCCCGCGTGAGCGGCCAGCGGATGGCGCCGCAGAGACCATACGAAAGCAAGGTGCAAATTTTGCACATCCCGGTCCGCGAGGTAAGAGGAGACCGACGTGGACGGCACCTCAGCCGCGAAAAGGATTCCAAAACCTTGGTTTTGGCGGCGTTCTTTCCTCCCTTTCTTTTGCCGCAGAAAGAAAGGGAGCCGTCGGAGACATAAAAACCGCAGTGCCAGGGAAACGGATTGCCACGGGCGCGGAGCGCCCTCGCAATGACAGGGTTTTTTCATGAGTTGCGGTGCAATTCCGGGCGGCGAGGTGTGGTCACCCCGCCCTATGGGGGACAAGGAGTACGGTAGGGGACGATGTGGGCATCGCCCCCTACCGTGCATTATTGTTGGTGCGGTGTGGCCTGTTTTCCCTTCCCCCCTTGCATTTCTCCTCATTTTGCGGCATACTGGGGATGTTCCATCTTATCTTAAAGGAGTTTTCGCCATGGAAACCGTGAAGTTATATTATGAAAATGCGTTTTTGCGGGAATTTGACGGAGTGGTGGTCGATTGCCGTCCCCAGGGCAAAAAATGGCTGGTCATCCTGGACCAAACCGCCTTCTACCCCGAGGGAGGCGGCCAGCCTGCCGACCATGGCGTCCTGGGCGGCGCCAAGGTCACCGATGTCCACGAGCGGGACGGGGTGATTCTCCACACCTGCGACCGGGCCCTGCCCGAGGGCGAGACTGTCCACGGGGAGATCGACTGGCCCCGGCGCTTTGACCACATGCAGCAGCACTCCGGGGAGCATATCGTCAGCGGAATGCTCTGCGCCGCCTATAACTGCGACAACACCGGCTTTCACCTGGGGGAGGGCTCCGTCATCATCGACTACAACGCCGACATTCCCTGGGAGGGAGTGCTGGACATTGAGGCCCGGGCCAATCGCTATATCTGGGAAAACCATTCCCTGGTAACTCTCTATCCCACCGCCCAGGAGCTGGCAGCCCTCCCCTACCGCAGCAAGAAGGAGCTGACCGGTCAGGTGCGCATTACCCAATTTCCCGGGGCCGATATGTGCGCCTGCTGCGGAACCCATGTGTCCCGATCCGGCCAGGTGGGGCTGGTGAAATTCATCGGCTGGCAGAAATTCCGGGACGGCGTGCGCCTGGAGCTGCTGTGCGGCCAGCGGGCGCTGGAGTACCTCTCCCTAAGCTGGCAGCAAAACAGCGCCGTGGGCCGGGAGCTATCCGTGAAGCCCGACAAGACCGCCCAGGCTGTGGAGCGGCTGCTGGGCGAGGTGCAGAGCCTGAAGGCCCGGTGCGCCGGGCTGGAGGAGGCGGAGTTCCATCGCCTGGCAGAGGAGTACCGGGGCGCAGGGAATGTGCTGCTGGTGCAGCCTCCCATGGAGCCGGACAGCGTGCGCCGGCTGTGCGACGCCGTGAGCCGCACCTGCAGCGGCCGGTGCGCCGTGTTCGCCGGGACAGACGGCGGATACAAATACGCCGTCATCCACCCGGAGCAAGACATCACGCCCTTTATGAAAGCCATGAATGCCGCCCTCCGTGGCCGGGGCGGCGGACGGGACGGCTTTGCCCAGGGCAGCGCCGCCTGCACGGAGGAGGAAATTCGCCGTTTTTGGGCAGAAAATACATAAAATACGAAAAACGGCCGAAATATATCCTATTTTTGGACTATTTCGGTCTTTTCTTTTCATCGAAAGGATGTTATACTATTTTGACGTGAATCAAAATAAGAGGTAAGCTATGCAAAACGAGAACAAGCTGGGCGTCATGCCCATTAAAAAACTGATTTGGAATATGTCGCTGCCCATCATCATTTCCATGCTGGTGCAGGCGCTGTATAACATTGTGGACAGCGTGTTCGTCTCCTGGGTCAGCGAGGCATCTCTGACCGCCGTGTCCCTGGCGTTTCCGGCGCAGAACCTGATGATTTCCCTGGCAGCGGGCACCGCCGTGGGCGTCAATGCCCTCATGGGCCGGGCCCTGGGCGCCAAGGATCAAAAGCGGGCGGACACCGTGGCTATGAACGGCCTGTTTTTGGCCCTGGTGGGCTTTGCGCTGTGCGCGGTGCTGGGGCTGACGCTTTCGGACTTCTACTTCCGCAGTCAGACGGATGTGGAGGAGATCATCCAGATGGGCAACCAGTATCTGATGATCGTCATGGGCGCGTCCTTTGGCGCCTTCGGTCAAATGATGCTGGAGCGACTGCTCCAGGGTACTGGACACAGCATTCTATCCATGTATACCCAGGGCGCCGGCGCCATTATTAACATCATTCTGGACCCCATTTTCATCTTCGTATTCAAGATGGGCGTGGCGGGCGCGGCCGTTGCCACCGTCATCGGGCAGATTTTTGCCTGCGTCTTCGCCCTGGTGCTGAACCTGAAGAAAAACCCGGAGCTTCACCTGGTGTTCCGGGGCTTCCGGCCCAACTGGCGCATCATCGGCAGTATTTACGCCATCGGCCTGCCGTCGGTAGTGATGATGGCCATCGGCTCGGTGATGACCTTCCTCATGAACAAGATCCTCATCACCTATCACTCCGCCCGGGAGACCGCCGCCACAGCCTTCGGCATCTACTTCAAGCTCAACAGCTTTGTGTTCATGCCCGTGTTCGGCCTGAATAACGGGGTTATTCCCATCATCGCCTATAACTACGGCGCCCAGCAGCGCCGCCGCATGATCGAGACCGTCAAGCGCAGCACCGTCTATGCCTCCTGTGTGATGATTTTGGGCATGGTGATCTTCCAGCTCTTCCCCGGCCCCCTGCTGAAAATTTTCAAGGCCACGGACACCATGATGTCCGTGGGCATCCCGGCCCTGCGGATCATATCCCTGAGCTTTTGCATGGCCGGGGCGTGCATTGCCTTGGGCGGCTGCTTCCAGGCATTGGGCAAGTCCATGTATTCGCTGATCGTGTCCTTCATCCGCCAGCTGGTGCTGCTGATCCCCGTGGCCTTCGTCCTGGCGCAGATCGGCCACAGCATGGGCAACGACAACCTGGTCTGGTGGTGCTATCCCATTGCAGAGATATTCTCTCTGCTCGTTTCGCTGCTGTGCTTCCGCCGGCTGCACCGCACCCTTATCTCCAAGCTGCCCGAGGACGGCCCGGCCCCCTGTGCCGGGGATCCTTCCATGTGAGTTTTAGTCCGCACAGCTGTAAAACTGCAGATCGCCGCGCCGGTATACATGCCGGTGCGGCGATGGTTTTTTTGGCCGAAGCTCAAGTATCCCAGCCCACTCTGCATCCCATGCAAGCCCTGCCACTGCACACCGGTGCGGCGATCCGTAATCCCCATCCATGCACAAATCCAATATACGCCTCCCACTGACACACCCTCGCCCTCCCATAAAAGAAATGCAAAGCCGCCGCTTCTGGAGTAAGCGGCGGCTTTGCATTAAAAGGGGAAAGGGAAGAATATGCTTGGAAAAGAAAAGGTAAATCTTAATTCATTACTTGCCTGTTGCAGCAGACACAACACCTACGATTACCAAGATACCGGCCAAAGCGGCCAAAATAATGTTCAATACCATAGTTCTGACCTCCTATTTCGATTTTTGATTTTCGTAAGCTTACTGGTTGATTTTATATTAGCAGAAACTTAGCAATATGTAAAACGAATCTTATTCATCATTCCCATGAAATTTTGTTGTGCCTGCGGGCAAACTGTGTTACACTGGGGGTGCAAAGGAGGGCGAGGCACATGAACATGGGAAAATATCAGGTGTTTTTGCGGGTAGCCGCCTGCGGCGGCTTCACTCGGGCGGCGGAGGAGCTGCATTTCACGCAATCCGGCGTCAGCCACACCATCGCGACCCTGGAATCGGAGCTGCGGGTGCCTCTGTTCGTGCGCAACCGGAGCGGCGTGACCCTCACGGCGGATGGCCGGGCGCTGCTGCCCTACATACAGACCCTGTGCGACGACGCCCTCCGGCTGGAGCAAAAGGCCGCCGACCTCCGGGGCATGGAGACCGGCCTGGTGCGGGTGGCCACCTTCAACAGTGTGTCCGTGCAGTGGCTGCCGTATCTGCTGAAATCCTTCCGGGCAGAGCACCCGCACATTGAGTTTGAGCTGCTGCCCTTTGTGGAAAATGCGGAGCTGGAGGAGGCGGTGCTCAGCGGCCAGGCGGATTGCTGCTTCGTCAGCCTGCCCACAACCCAAGCCCTGGACACCTGGCTGCTGCACCGGGACCAGTGGCAGGTCATTGTTTCCTATGGCCATCCCCTGGCCGGGCGGGACCCCTTCCCCTTAGAGGCTCTGTCCACAGAGCCGTTTATCTATCTGCAGGAGGGGGATGACTACGAGGTGCAGGCCGTGCTGGACCGCCTGCAGGTGCGGCCCAACATCCAGTATATCCTGCGGGATGACCTGTCCATCCTGGCCATGGTGTCCAACAATTTGGGCATCAGCATCATGCCGGAGCTGGAGCTGGAGCACTGCCCCTATCCCCTGGTGGCCTGCCCCCTGCCCCAAACGTTTTACCGGAACATCGGCATCGGAGTAAAGGACAAGACCGCCCTTTCCCTGTCTACCCGGCGGTTTGTGGAGCACACCCGCCGCTGGGTGGCCAGCCATTATGGCCAGTGAGCGGCTGCGGCAGATAGCAAGCCAAATTACACTTCCCCCTCAAAAAAGAAACCGCCACCCTCACGGTGGCGGTTTCTACGATACCTTAATTTCACTTCGTTAGGGCTAACCGCTTGTGGCAGCACCCTTTCTATGCGCATGATAGCAGAAATATCCGTCCTGTCAAGTATGGGTGCAGTGGCAGTGCGGATTTTTCCAGCCTTACTTATAGAAGTCCGTCTCCTCCTCCAGCGCCATAGGCAGGCCGTTGTGATACACGGGGATGGTGGTGAACTTAAAACGGCTGGCCCTGTGCTTCCGGTCGATCTGCTCCCTGATCTCCGGGTCGCACACACCCCGGCGCACATACTCGTTCACGGCGTGGTAGGTGAAGCCCAGGTTATCCTTGTCCGTGAGGCCGGTGAGCCCGTCAGAGGGCGGCTTCTGCAGAAAATGCTCCGGCAGCCCCAGGGCCCGGCCCAGGGCAATGACCTCCTCGGTGGTATACATGCCCAGGGGGGAGAAGGCCCCGGCGCTGTCGCCATAAATGGTGCAGTAGCCCACCCAATCCTCAGAGAGGTTGGAGGTGTTGATCACCGTGCCGCCGGGCAAGCTCTGTGCCACGGCATAGAGGGTGGACATGCGGATGCGGGAGGGCAGATTCACCGTAGTCTGGCGGCTGGGCGTAAACCCCGCCTTCTCCATCTCGGTCAGGACGCCCTGCACCGCGCCCTGAATGTTGATGGTGCAGTGGGGGATCTGCAGGTGCTCCACCAGGGCCTGGGAAAAGTCAATATCCGGCTGCACGCCGTTGGGCATGAGCACACCATAGACATTCTCCCGGCCATAGGCCGCCACAGCCAGGGCCGCCACGGTGGAGCTGTCCTTGCCGCCGGAGATGCCGATGACCGCGGTCTTGCCGTGGCAGCTTTGCATCATTTCATTCATCCATTCCAGTAGGCCAGCCAACTGCATGTGGGGATTAAAATCCATAAAAATGCGCCTCCCTATACTATTAATGGGGCTATTGTACGGCATCGGACGGCAAATTGCAAGCGACTGTGAAATTTTCTGCTTAAATGTCGCGCCAGAAAGGCTTACAGGAAAGTCCATTAGGAGCTTTTGTCAAATACAGGAAAGCCCCCCAGCTTTAAACTGGGGGGCTTTCCTGTTGTGTGTTAGGAGAGAGAGAAAATCACTTAAGGAAAGGTTCTTTGTATGCTCATATACTACTTTGTAAATATGGCAAAACAATAAATTCCCGGTGAACAAATTGTGAACAATTTCTCAATGTTTCCGGCTCTCGGCCACAGCCAGCTGGTCGCAGCGATTATTTTTGGCGTTGGAGGCGTGACCCTTGACCCAGTGATACCGGACCTCATGCCGGGCGATAAGAGGGAGCAGCTGCTCCCAGAGGTCCACGTTCAGGGCGGGCTTTTTATCGCTCTTGACCCAGCCCTTTTTCTGCCAGCCATAGACCCAGCCCTTGGACAAGGCATCAATAACGTACTTGCTGTCGCTGTAAAGCTCTACTACGCAGGGCTCCTTCAAAAGCGACAGAGCCTCGATGACACCGGTGAGCTCCATGCGGTTGTTAGTGGTCTCCGCCGCACCGCCGGAAATCTCCTTTTCCACGCCGTTCCACTCCAAAATGGCCCCCCAGCCCCCGGGACCGGGATTGCCAGAGCAAGCGCCGTCGGTGTAAATGGTAACAGTTTTCATAATAGCTCCTTGGTAATTAACTTGCCTCGGCTCATGATACATCTATTGGACGGCGCTTGCTTGTCATGTTCTGCGGTTGCCCCGAAGGGGCGAGCAGAACCGACATCCCGCATAAAACCGCATTGCGGTTTTTATACCCGTCGGTGTAAATAGTTACTGTCTTCATAATAGCTCCTTGCGAATGCTTTTGTCATTGCGAGACCAGTCCGCAGACTGGTCGTGGCAATCCGTTCCCCATGCGGCGGGGTGTAGGCACCCCGCCCTGCGGATAAAGTTAAACCTCTGTAGGGCAGGGCCCGTGTGCCCTGTCGGAAGGGTTCCGTGGCTGACAGGCGGCGGGCTTAGGGCAGCCCGCCCTACGGATAGTAGGAAAATTTATGCAAGCCCAGGTTCGGGCCGTCGGGACGCCGGCCCCTACAGGCAAAAACAAAAAGTGCTTGCGGTCGGGCCGATGTGGGGAGCGAATCGAGCGCCGCCGGTGGCGGATGAAGCGAGATGAACGAGTGGCCGCGGTCAAAATTTCATGCGGCAGCCACAAGGCAGCATGGAAATTTTGGGTACCGCAACAGGATCATCGGCCCCTACGGAATCAAGCTTCTGGCTTTGCGTAGGGCGGCGTGCCCTCACGCCGCCGCGCAGTAGCCGCAGAGGTTTTCCCTGTTTCGCCAGGCCAGCACAAGCGCAGAGCACATCGCGGATGGGGATGCAGAGACGATACGAAAGGACGGCATAAATTTTGCACAGACCGATTCGCGGGGCAAAAGGAGGCCGATACAGTCGGCGCTTCAGCCGCGGAAAGGATTCCTGAACCATGGGTTTTGGCGGCGTTCTTTGGGTACTTTCTGCCGCTGCTGGCAGGAAGTACTCCGCCGGAGGCATTTGCGGGTGCAAAAGGTGCGGCGCAGGGGATTACGGATTGCCACAGCCTGTGGCATCGTTGTTCACACGAAGCGCGGCGTGGGGCAGGACGGTGCAGGCATCGCCCCGCACGGCATTAATTCTCCACCGCCAGGACGGTGAGTACCCCGTTCTGCACAGTAAACCTCACGTTTTTTCCGGCAAAGGCCAGGCCATAGACCCGCTCCGGGTCCTCCTGATACCGGGGCCGCGGATCGCAGGCCAGCACGCCCATAAGTCCTGCCCGCTGCTCCTCATTCAATCCCGCCAGCAGGGCCTCCTCACACGCCACCTGCAGGGTCTGTCCGTCCAATGGGTCAGTAAACCCGCCGGTGGCCTCGGGGCGGCAATCGGCATAGGGCAGGTAGGGCTTGATGTCCAGGATCGGCGTGCCGTCCACCAGGTCGGCGCCGCTGACGTCAAGGATCGGGCCCAGCTTCTCCTCCTGCCGCACCCCCTCCAGCTTCACACAGGACAGGCCTATAGCATTGGGCCGAAAGGGAGACCGGGTGGCAAACACGCCCATGCGCCGGTTGCCCCCCAGCCGGGGCGGGCGCACCGTAGGCGACCAGCCCTCCCGCACCGCCTGATGAAACTGAAAGATCAGCCACAGGTGGGAAAAGCCCTCCAGCCCCCGCAGGGCGTCCGGATTGCGGTACGCCGGCTCAAACACGATGGTTCCCCGGAGCTGGGGCACCAGACCGCTCTGCCGGGGTACGCCGAATTTTTCAGGCAGCTCTGTGCGGATGCGGGCGATGATATTCACGGTCATCCTCACTTCCTCCGGCCGGTATCGGTCAGGTGGGCGCGGATGTCCTTGGGCAAGCGCAGCAGGCGCACCGCCTCCCCCGCCACGATGATGGCCATGCACGCCACCACGAAATAGATGTTCTGCCACCTGATAGCCGATAGGAACACCAGGCACAGTATCACCAGCAGCAGCCCGTGGATGCGGCGGTTACCTGCCTCGATGCGCTGCAGCTCCTCACTTTTGAAATAGATGACTCTGTCATATTCAAACTCCGCCCTGGATGCGGCGTCACTATAGAGGGTCTTGGTGAAATACTGCCACCGGGTCAGGGGCGCCACTCTCTCCCGTTTCCTTCCCATCGTTTACTCCTCCGCAGACGGTGTCTGCCCCTCCGGGTCAGCCAGGGCCATGGAGATAACGCGGTCGCCCTCGGTCTTAAAGCGCATGACGATGACGCCCTGGGTGGCGCGGCCTGCGGTGCGGATGTTCTGCACCGGTGTGCGGATGAGGATGCCGCTTTCAGTGACCAGCAGCAGATCCTCCGTGCCATCCACCACCTTGATGCCCACAATGGGGCCGGTCTTGTCGGTGACCATGTAGTTGCGGATGCCCAGGCCGCCGCGGCTGGTGATGCGGTAGTCCTCCACGGGGGTACGCTTGCCATAGCCCCGCTCGGTGATGGTGAGGACGGTTTTGCCCTCCTCTGCCCGGGCGGCGCCCACCACATAGTCGCCCTCCCTTAGCCGGATGCCGCGCACGCCCACAGCCGCACGGCCCATGGGCCGCACATCGCTCTCGTGGAAGCGCACCGCCTGGCCGTCGTGGGTGGCGATGAGGATAAACTGCTCCCCGTCCGTCTCCTGCACGCTGATGAGCTGGTCACCCTCGTCCAGGGTCAGGGCGCGGATTCCGCTCTGGCGGATGTTCTTCAGCTGGTCCACAGGCAGCCGCTTCACGGTGCCGCTGCGGGTGGTCATAAAGAGGTACAGGGGCTTATCCTCCATCTCCCGGAAGTGGAGCATGGCCTGGACCTTCTCCCCGTTCTCCACCTGAATGACATTGACCATGTTGATGCCCTTGGCGGTTTTGCCGCTCTCGGGAATCTGATAGCCCTTCTTGCGGTAGACCTTGCCGGTGTCGGTGAAAAAGAGGATATAGTCATGGGTGGATGCGGTGAACACCGACACCACCTCGTCCTCCTCCCGGGTGGACATACCCTTCTTGCCCATGCCGCCCTTGCTCTGGGCGGCGTACTCGCTGACGGGGGTGCGCTTAATATATCCGGCCTTGGTGAGGGTAAAGACGCACTGCTCCTCCTCGATCAGGTCCTCGATATCTATCTCGTCCTCCACATCCTGGATCTCTGTCTTGCGCTCGTCGCCGAATTTTTCGGCCAGGGCGGACAGCTCCTCCTTGAGGATCTGCCGCACCAGGGCGTCGTCGGACAGCACCCGGCGGAAGTAGGCGATCTTCTCCTCCAGGTCGTCGTACTCCTTCTGCAGCTTCTCCCGGTCCAGCCCCTGCAGGGCCTTCAGGCGCATATCCAGAATGGCCTGGGCCTGGACCTGGTCCAGCCCGAAGCGGGCCATCAGATTTTCCCGGGCATCGTCGTAGCTCTCCCGGATGATCTTGATGACCTCGTCAATATTATCCTGTGCGATGAGCAAACCCTCCAGCAGGTGGGCCCGCTCCAGGGCCTTGTTCAGGTCGAACCTCGTGCGGCGGATGATTATTTCCTCCTGGAAGGCCAGGTACTCGTCGATAATGTGCCGCAGGGACAGGATTTTCGGCTGCCGCTGGTTGTCCACCAGTGCCAGCATATTGACGGCGAAGGTAGTCTGCAGCTGAGACTGGGCAAACAGGCGGTTTAAGACCACCTGAGGATTGGCGTCCCGCTTCAGCTCAATGACGACGCGCATACCGTTGCGGTCGGACTCATCCCGGATGTCGGAAATCCCGTCCAGGCGCTTGTCCTCCACCTGCTCGGCGATATTCTTAATGAGCATACGCTTGTTCACCTGGTAGGGCAGCTCCGTGATAACGATGCGGGTGCGGTCCTTGCCGAACTCCTCAAACTCGTGCCTTGCCCGAACCACCAGCCGGCCCCGGCCGGTGGCGTAAGCGGCCCGGATACCGCTGCGGCCCATGATAATACCCTTTGTGGGGAAATCGGGGCCCTTGATATGCTCCATGAGGTCTGCCAGGGTGGCGTCCGGGTCATCCAGCACGCAGATGCACGCGCCGATGACCTCCCGCAGGTTGTGGGGCGGAATATTGGTGGCCATACCCACGGCAATGCCGGAGGAGCCGTTCACCAGCAGGTTGGGGAACCGGGCCGGAAGCACCCGTGGCTCCTTCCGGCTCTCGTCGAAGTTGGGGTCCCAGTCCACGGTGTCCTTTTCAATGTCCCGGAGCATCTCGTTGGAGATTTTAGAGAGTCTTGCCTCGGTGTAGCGGTAGGCGGCGGCGGGGTCGCCGTCCACGGAGCCGAAGTTGCCGTGTCCGTCCACCAGCATGTAGCGCATGGAAAAGTCCTGGGCCAGACGCACCAGGGCGTCGTACACCGACGCATCGCCGTGGGGATGATACCGGCCCAGCACATCGCCCACGCAGGTGGCGGACTTTTTAAAGGGCCGGTCGGAGGTGAGGTTGTCCTCGTACATGGCGTAGAGAATACGCCGGTGGACGGGCTTCAGGCCGTCCCGCACGTCGGGCAGCGCCCGGCCCACGATAACGGACATGGCGTACTCGATGTACGACTTCTCCATCTCCGGCACCAGGGGCGACTCCACAATGTGCTGCTGGGGATACCGGATCTCCTCCGGATCGTATTGGGGTTTTTTACTCATATCGTTTCTCCTTGTCAGAGACTTAAATCCTTCCAAAAAGGATTCATCATTTGGATCAGCTCATTTTTTCTTCTGCGGTTCCAGGATTTTATCTGCTTTTCCCGTGCAATGGCGGAAACTGCATCCGTTGTGGATTCAACATAAACCAGCTTTGTTACATTATATTTTGCCGTAAAGCTATTGGGGTCTGCGTGGGTCTTATGCTCCCAAATTCTGCGCTCCAGATTGCTGGTCACGCCGGTGTAAAGGGTCACATTGGTGGTGCTTGCCAGGATGTATACATAGTACACGCAATGTTACCCCCTATCCTGTCATTGCGAAGCCAGTGCGCTCACTGGCTGTGGCAATCCGCTCTCCCCGTCCCTTGTGCAGGGGTATTACGGATGACCCTGTTGCGGTGCCCAAAATTTCTACGCTGCCTTACGGCGGACGCTGGAAATTTTGACCGCGGCCACTCGCTCGACTCGCTTCCTCTGCCACTGGCAGCGCTCGGCTCGCTCCCCACGACCAATCTGCGGACTGGTCTCGGAATGACACTCCTAAATCATTAGTAATCCAAATTCACCGCATATTTCGCCTTCTGCTCAATGAACTCCTTCCGGGGCTCCACCTTTTCGCCCATAAGCACCGTAAAGGTGGCGTCGGCGGCCACGGCGTCATCCAGGGTAATGCGGCGCAGCGTCCTCTTCTCCGGGTCCATAGTGGTCTCCCATAGCTCGTGGGGATTCATCTCGCCCAGGCCCTTGAAGCGGCTGATGTCCACCTTGGCATCGGGATTATCCCCCCGGAGCAGGGCGGAGACCGCATCCCGCTCCTCATCGGAGTAGGCGACCCGGGTCTGCTTGCCCCGGCTCAGCTTATACAGCGGCGGCACCGCCGAATACACATATCCGTTCTCGATGAGCGGCCGCATAAAGCGGAAAAAGAAGGTCAGCAGCAGCGTGCGGATGTGCGCGCCGTCCACATCGGCATCGGCCATGATGATGATTTTGTGATAGCGCAGCTTATCCGCGTCGAACTCATCGCCGATGCCCGCCCCCAGGGCGGTGATGACCGGCTGGAGCTTGTCGTTTCCGTAGACCTTATCCGCCCGGGCCTTTTCCACGTTGAGCATCTTACCCCACAGGGGGAGGATGGCCTGGAAGCGGGAGTCGCGCCCTTGGGTGGCGGAGCCTCCTGCGGAGTCGCCCTCCACGATGTAAAGCTCTGTCAGCTCCGGGTTATTTTCATTGCAGTCCCGGAGCTTGTCGGGCATGGCCGCACCGCCTAAGGCCGTCTTGCGCCGGATGGATTCCCGGGCCTTCCGGGCGGCCTCCCGGGCACGGTTGGCGGTGAGGGCCTTGTCCAAAATGGTCCGGGCCACCGCCGGATGCTCCTCCATGTATACCGCCAGCTGGTCAGATACGATGCCGTCCACCAGGGTGCGGATGTAGGCGTTACCCAGCTTGTCCTTGGTCTGTCCCTCGAACTGGGCCTCCGTCAGCTTCACGGAGATCACCGCCGCGATGCCCTCCCGGCAATCCTCGCCGGAGACCTTGTCGTCCCCGTCCTTGAGCATCCCGTATTTGGTGCCGTAGGCATTCAGCACCCGGGTCAGCGCCGCCTTGAAGCCGGTTTCGTGCATACCGCCGCCGGGGGTATGGATGTCGTTGGCAAAGGAGACTAGGGTCTCGTTGTAGCCGTCGTTATATTGCAGGGCGATCTCCGCCGTGGAGTCCCCCTTGGCGCCGGAGAGGTAGATGACCTCCTGGTGCAGGGGGGTCTTGTTGCGGTTGAGATAGGTCACATACTCCCTTATGCCCCCCTCGTAGCACATGGTCTCCCCCTGCTCGCTGCCGGGCCGGGCATCGGTGATGGTGATGCGCAGCCCCGCATTCAGAAACGCCTGCTCCCGCATACGGGTGTGGAGGATGTCATAGTCATACACCAGGGTGTCAAACACCTCCGGATCGGGCTTGAAGGTGACGGTGGTGCCGGTGTGGTCTGTGTCGCCGATGATCTTCATCTCCTGAGTGATGTCGCCCCGGGAGAATTTCATCTCATAAATGTGGCCGTTTTTGTGAACCTGCACCTCCAGCCACTCCGACAGGGCATTCACCACGGAGGCGCCCACGCCATGAAGGCCGCCGGAGACCTTATAGCCCCCGCCGCCGAACTTGCCGCCGGCGTGGAGCACGGTGTAAACCACCTCCAGGGCAGGCCGCCCGGTCTGGGGCTGGATGTCCACGGGGATGCCGCGTCCGTTATCGGTAACGGTGATGGTATCACCGGGATTGATGGTCACGGTGATGTCCGTGCAGTAGCCGGCCAGGGCCTCGTCGATGGCGTTGTCCACGATCTCGTACACCAGGTGGTGCAGGCCAGAGGAGGAGGTAGAGCCGATGTACATACCGGGCCGCTTACGCACGGCCTCCAGGCCCTCCAGCACTTGGATCTCCGAGGCATCATATTCCGTATCCACGGCGATGACTTTTTCCAGTTCTGACATAAATCCTATCCTTTCTCAAGGGAAGATGATCTTCCGCTGTATTTACAAAACAAAGACGCAGGGAACAAAATGAGCTGCGTTACGGCGGGGCGATGCTCACATCGCCCCCTACGAAATTCTATCGTTATACAGTGTGTAGGGGCCGATGCCTACATCGGCCCGCCCGGGCTTATACAGCACCTCTTGTTAAAGGTGTCATTCCGAGACCAGTGCGAACACTGGTCGTGGGGAGCGAGCCGAGCGCTGCCAGTGGCAGAGGAAGCGAGTCGAGCGAGTGGCCGCGGTCAAAATTTCCAGCGTCCGCCGTAAGGCAGCGTAGAAATTTTGGGCACCGCAACAGGGTCATCCGTAATTCCCTTGCACAAATCAAAAAAAGAACGGATTGCCACACCAGTGACATCGGTCACTGGTTCGCAATGACACGATACAAAGGCGCTTCTACTCTCCCCTGCTCCGCTTCTGCAGGGTCTGGGGATTCAGCTGCGAAATATACACGATCTGTCTGTGATACGGGTGGTCGCACACCAAAAAGGACTTGGGAATGTCCTCCGTCACCGGCACCACCACACCCTCTCGCTCCGCTTTTTCCAAAAACTCCCGGGTGCGCCTCGACTGGGAGGTAATGTCCAGGTCGAAAATGCCGATGATCCGCTTTTCCGGGATCATGGCATTCTGCCCGATATGCAGATAGCTCACAAAAGCACCTCCCCGTTTTGGATGTGAAACAGCCGCCCCGCCTGCAGGCGGTCCAGCCGGTCGTTTTCACAGCAGGTGATGAACACCTGACCGCCGGAAATGCGATTTAATACATACTCCTGCCGCTTGGGGTCCAGCTCCGACAGCACATCATCCAGCAGCATCACCGGGTACTCCCCCACGGCGCTGCGGTGTATCTCCCGGTCAGCTAATTTCAGCGACAGCGCCGCCGTGCGTACCTGCCCCTGGGAGCAGAACTGCCTGGCGCTCCTTCCGTTTACCTCTACGATAAAGTCATCCTTATGGGGCCCCGACAGGCACAGTCCCGAGGCAAGCTCCGCATGATAATGGCTCTCCTGGTGCTCGCGTAAATTTTGGGCGATGTCCTCTGTCTTGGCAAAGGGGTCCAAAACGGTTTTCACCGTCTCATAGCCCAGGGTCAATTTTTCCCGGCCGCCGCTGCAATCCTCGTGGGCCGGGGCAGCGTAGCCCTCCAGCGCCCGGCAATACCGGGCCCGGTAGTAGATAAGGATGGCTCCCACCCGGCACATGCGCTCGTTAAAGTCCGGCAGCATGGCCAGCAGCCCCGGATTATCCTCCCGGTCCCGCAGGATACGGGTCTTGTGCTCATAAAGCCGATGATACTCCGCCAAGGCCTGGCCATATCGGGGCCGCAGCTGGCACAGGGATTGATCCATGAATTTTCGCCGGGCCGCCGCCCCCTCCCGGATGAGAAACAGATCCTCCGGGCAAAAGAAAACCGTATGCAGCACGTCGGACAGCTCTGCGGCGTTTTTGGCTGCAACTCCGTTGACGGTCATTTTCCGCCGCCGGCCTGCCTGCAAGGTAATGTCCGTCACAAACTCTCTGTCCCGGGAGAAAATTTTCCCGGTAATGCGGGCCTGCTGTCCGTCAAAGGTTATAAGCTCCCTGTCACTTCTTGTCCGGGGAGACTTGCCGCAGGAGAGATAAACTATAGCCTCCAGGAGGTTTGTTTTACCCTGGGCATTCTCCCCATGGATGACGTTGCAGGCGGGGTCAAAGGCCAGGGTCTGCTCCCGGTAGTTGCGAAAGCCCACCAGGGTCAAGCTATTGATCTGCATATTTTACGCCGTAGTCGGCCCCATCAAAGGTCACGGTGTCGCCGGGGCGGATTTTCTTTCCCCGCTGGGTGCAGACATCGCCGTTTACCAGCACAGCTCCCTCCTGCACCTCTATTTTCGCCTCGCCGCCGGTGGACACTGCATCCGCCAGCTTCAGCAGATCCTGCAATTTGATAAATTCCGTTGTAATAGTCACGATCTTCATATTTTCCGCTCCTTACGCCTTCAGCCGCACCGGCAGCACCATATAAAGAAAGCTGTCGCCGCCGTCCACGGGGGTCATGACGCAGGGGCTGATGCCGGTATTCAGCTCCATTACCACCTGATCCGCCGGGGCAAAGCGCAGGGCATCCATAAGATAGCGGTTGTTGAAGCCAATTTCCAGGCCCTGGCCGTCCCCCTCCACAGGGCACACGTCCGTTGCCTCGCCGTTGCCGGTCTTGGCGGACATGGTGATGCAGCCGCTGCCCATAATGCAGCGGACAGGGCTTTTCAGCTTCTCGCTGATAACCACGCTCACCCGGTCCAGGCTGCTGAGCATGGTCTTGCTGTCCACGGTGAGGCGGATGGGATTGTTCCGGGGGATGGCGTTCTTGTAGTCCAGGAAATCCCCCTCCAGCTTCCGGCAGATGAGCTGGGTAGAGCCGGTTTCAAAGAGCAGGTGACGCTTTCCAAGCATCACGGTGATAGCCTCCTCGCTGTCCTCGCAAATCTTCTCCACCTCGTTTAAGGCGCTGCCGGGGCATACAAACCGGAAGGCACCGCCCTCCAGCTGCTCTATCTTCTCCCGGCGCAGAGCCAGGCGGAAGCCGTCCACGGACACCACCGTTACCCCATCGATGCCCACCTCAAAGAGGGAGCCGGTGTGGATGGGGCGGTTTTCGTTGGTAGAAACGGCGAAGGAGGTCTGGTTGATCATAGCCTTCAGGATCCCCTGCTGCACGGTCATGGAGTAGTCGCTCTCCACCTCGGGCATCTCCGGATAATCGTCGGCAGACAGGCCCAGAATTTCGAACCGGGCGTCCCCGCAGGTGAGGGTGACCATGAATTTTTCATCCGCAGAGAAAACGATAACGTCATCGGGCATTTTCCGGATGATGTCGCCGAACAGCCGGGAGTTGAGCACGATACGTCCGCCCTCCCGGATATCAGCCTCCAGCCGGGTGCGGATGCCGGTCTGCATGTTGTAGCCGGACAGGGTCAGCACGTCCGTCCCCTCCAGCAGCAGCCCCTCCAGAGCGGGGATGGAGCTTTTGGTGGCCACGGTGCGGGAGGCGGTATTCACGGCGAGCTGCAGCAGCGCCTTTTCGCAGGAGAATTTCAGCATCTGGATCATCCTTTCTTTTTTTCGAAAAATCCCGCGCATATTTTATGCGCACAGAACATAAGCTAAGTATTTTTTAGTAACAGTAGTCGTAGGGAAAACAATTGTGGAAAAAGTAAGCAAAGCCGCGAAACAGCTCGTTTTTTTCTCCACAGGAGGGCGGGGAAAATATCCACAGGTTTCCACGGATAATTGGGCAAAAACGGAAGCTGCTCCCTTTTCCACAGAAAGTTCACAAGCTATGTGGAGAAATTACCCCCGGGCGCTGTTATTGATGTTGGTGGTGATCTGCTTCACGGTTTCGGCAAAGGCCGGGTCGGAGCGCATCTGTTTTTCCACCTTGTCCAGGGAATGCAGCACCGTGGTGTGGTCCCTGTCGCCGAACTCCTTGCCGATGTCCACCAGGTTCATGCAGATCATCCTCCGCATGAGGTACATGGCGATCTGCCGGGCGTTGACCACCTCCCGGCCCCGGCTCTGGCCCCGGAGCACATCCTCGTCAATGTGATAGGTGGAGCAGATGAAGTCCACCACTGCCTGGGCTGTGGGAATGTACTCGTTGTTTTTCTTGATCATATCCCGGATGGCCTTGAGGATGTCCTCCTGGCTCATGGTGCTGCCCATGAGGTCGTAATAGGCTAAGATTTTATTCAGGGTGCCCTCGATCTGCCGGACGTTGGCGGTGACGTTCTCTGCGATGAGGTCAGACACCGGATCTGACAGCTTCACCCCCAGCATGGCGGACTTGTTTTTTACGATGGCGAGGCGCGTCTCGTAGTCGGGGGGCGTCACGTCCACCATCAGGCCCCACTCAAAGCGGGTGCGCAGCCGGTCCTCCAGCTTGGTCATCTCCCGGGGCGGCCGGTCGGAGGTGAGAACGATCTGCTTGCCGGCCTCGTACAGGGAGTTGAAGGTGTGGAAAAACTCCTCCTGGGTCTGCTCCTTACCGGCGATGAACTGCACGTCGTCCACCAGCAGCAGTGTCGCCTGGCGGTATTTCTCCCGGAACTCGGCGTTTTTTCCCTCCCGGATGGAGGCCACCAGCTCGTTGGTAAAGTCGTCTCCCTTGATGTATACCACCTTGGCGTCCGGATAGTTCTGCTTTAGTCCGTGGGCGATGGCGTAGAGCAGATGGGTCTTGCCCAGGCCGGAGTCCCCGTAGATGAACAGGGGGTTATAGTTCACGCCCGGCCTGTCGGACACGGCGTGGGCGGCAGCGTAGGCCAGCTTGTTGCTGGGGCCCACTACATAGGTCTCAAAGGTGAACGTCCCGGAGTCCTCCAGGTCCCCCGGATAGTCGGGTTTGATGCCGTGATAGGCGGACAGCTGATCGTCGTTGAGGATCTTGATCTCAAAATCCGCGGAGAACAGATCCCGCAGGGCGTCCCGGATATAGGATAGAAACCGGGTCTCAATGGTTTTCTTCTTGAATTCGTTGCCGCAGTGCAGCACGAAAGCAGAATCCTCCATAGTGACCACGTCTACCTCGTCAAACCAGGTGTTGATGGTGGTAGGGGCCAGCTGCTGTGACATCTGCTGCAGCACGCTGCCCCATACATCGGTCAGTGAATTCAAAGTGATAGCTCCCCTTTCCCAAAAGCAAATTCTATCTATAGGGTAAATCCGGCCCGGTGTTGCCCATCCTGGGACAACGCTGTGGAAAATATTTCTGTGTCAGCCACCGCTCACCGCTCCACTGGGAAGGGGCGGCACATAGGCACCGTAAGTATATCATAAAGACATAAAAAAGTCCACACTTATATATTAGATAATGTATAAATCTTTTTTTCTTTTTCCGGGAAAACACGCCGCCTGCGGAGAAATATTTCTGTTGACAGGCCCTTTTACATTATGTATAATGAACAAAGTGCCGCATTTTCGGCACCTGACTTTTTCAACTGCGGGGCGGAGGAAGCTTCGCCCGCCGTCGAGTAAGTGTGGCGGCCCGGTTGCCGCCGCCGGATTTTCTATGTAATGGAGGTGTCCTGCAATGTTCCGTACCTATCAGCCCAAGAAGCGCCAGCGCTCCAAGGTGCACGGCTTCCGCAAGAGAATGGCTACTGCCAACGGCCGCAAGGTTTTGGCTCGTCGCCGTGCCAAGGGTCGCGCTCGTCTGACCCTCTGAGGTCACGGAAGGTGCATCCGGCATAGCTCGTGAAAAACAGGGACGGTGGAAGGGAAAACTGCCGTCCCTATTCGTCTATGCAAATGTCGCTTGGCAGTGTAACTTTAAGCCGGGAGAAAACCATGAAAGCAGCCGTAACCGTCAAGGAAAATTACGAATTTCGCCGCATCTACCGCAAGGGCCGCTCCGCTGTGAGCCCCTATTTTGTGGTGTACTGCCTGAAGAATCGGGCCGGGGCCAGCCGCCTGGGTATCACGGTGAGTAAGAAGCTGGGTCATGCGGTGGTGCGCAACCGGGTGCGCCGCCGGATCCGGGAGATTTACCGCCTGAACCGGGATAAAATGCGCCCCGGGTGGGACGTGATCGTGGTGGGCCGTGGCCGCAGCGCTGCAGGCTCATATCGGAAGATGAACGAGGCGTATTTGGATTGCCTGCGCCGGCTCTCCCTGCTGCAGGAGGAGGGCGAGGCATGAAAAAAGCATGTATGGCCGCCATCCGGTTTTACCAGCGGGAGGTTTCCCCTCTATTTCCGCCCCGGTGCCGCTATATTCCCACCTGCTCGGAGTACGCTCTGGAGGCGGTGGAAAAATACGGCGCCGTAAAGGGCAGCTTTCTTGCCGCCAAGCGTATATTGCGATGCAATCCCTTCCACAAGGGCGGGTATGATCCCGTTCCGTAACCATCGGCTTTTCCCAAGAACTAAACGGAGGAAAAAAATATGTTCGCACAACTCGGATATTATATCTGTGTGCCTTTTGCCTGGCTGACCCGCCTGTTCTATTCCCTCACCGGGTCCTACGGCCTGGCGCTGATCCTGTTCACCCTGGTGGTGAAGCTGGTGATCCTGCCCTTCCAGCTGAAGGGTAAGAAGAGCATGCTGCGTATGAACCGTATGCAGGGCAAGATAAAGGATATCCAGACCCGCTACGCCAATAATAAGCAGCGCCAGCAGGAGGAGATGGCCAACCTCTACGCCCAGGAGGGCGTGAACCCCATGTCCGGCTGTCTGTGGTCCTTCCTGCCCTTCCCCATCCTGATCGCCCTGTACGCCATCATCCGCCAGCCTCTGCGTTACCTCATGGGTCTCGGCGTGGACACCATCAGCGCCATCACCGACGCGGCCACCAAGCTGGGCTACACCGTGGCAGAGGGGAGCCAGGCTGCGGCCTATGAGCAGATCTACCTGGCCAAGTTCGTCCATCAGAACTGGGACAGCTTCCAGGGCCAGTTTGACGGGCTCATCAACCTGGACTATAACTTCCTGGGCATGGACCTGGCCAGCCAGGGCTCCCAGCTCTTTAAGCAGATTACCACCGGCGGCTGGCCGGTCATCGGTGTGCTGCTGCTGCCGGTTATTGCCACAGCCCTGCAGTTTCTCATGACCCTTATCAGCATGAAGGCCACCGGCAATGCCGCCGGCTCCCAGGGCAAGATGATGATGTACCTCATGCCCCTGATGACCCTGTGGATGGGCTATATCCTGCCTGCCGCCCTGTGCGTGTACTGGATTGCCAACACCGCCTTTGCCACCATTCAGGAGCAGGTGCTCAATAAGTACTTCAACAAGATCCTGGACCGGGAGGAAACGGACAAGGAGCGCGCCAAGCGCGAGGCCCGGGCCGCCAAGATGATGGCCTCCCGGGAGCGGATGCTGCAGCAGCAACAGCAGTATGAGAAGTCCAAGTCCGGCAATAACAATAATAAGAAAAAGAATCAAGCTGCCAAAAAGCCGGAGAAAAAAGCCGGCACCAATGAAAACGGCCGGGTGGGCCAGCGTCCCTATGCCCGCGGCCGCGCTTATAGCGAGCATCACTACGACGAATAAGGAGTTTTGTCATGCGTTATATTGATGTAACAGGCAAGACCGAGGAGGAGGCCGTCCGCAAGGCGCTGGAGCAGCTCCATCTGGAGCGGGATGACGTGTCCCTGGAGATATTGGAGCGTTCCAAGAGCGGATTTTTAGGCATCGGCAGCAGCCCGGCCAAGGTGCGGGTGCGCTACGAGCTGGACGTTGTGGAGGAGCCGGAGGTCAAGACCCCGGCCCCCCAGGCAAAGCCCGCCGAAAAGAAGGCCGCCGAGAGCAAGCCTGTAGAAAAGAAGCCCGCCGAGAAGAGACCGGCGGAAAAGAAGCCTATCGAGAAAAAGCCCGAGGCCAAGCCCGTGGAAAAGCCGGCCGAGCCGGCTGCCCCCTCTGCCGCCGCCTGTGATAATGACGATGCCCGCCGCATCACGCAGTTCCTGGCGGGCCTGCTGGAGCACATGGAGTGCAAGGCGGAGATCAAGGTGTACGAGGAAGAGAAGAACCGCTACAAGGTCATTCTGGAGGGCCAGCGCCTGGGTGCGCTCATTGGCCGCCGGGGCGAGACCCTGGACGCTATCCAGCAGCTGACCAACTATGCTGTGAACAGTGGTCGGGATAAGCGCCTTCGGATCCATGTGGACGCGGAGAATTACCGTGCCAAGCGGGAGCAGAGCCTGGAGAGCCTGGCCCATAAGGTGGCCGGCAAGGTGCTCAAGTATCGCCGCAGCGTGACCTTGGAGCCCATGAACGCCTATGAGCGCCATGTGATTCACGCCGCCCTGCAGGATAAGGCGGGCGTCACCACCTATTCTGTGGGCACGGAGCCCAACCGCCGCGTGGTCGTAGCCTACGACCGGGGCAACCGATAAAGTAAAGTTAAAAGCAAAAAAACAGACCGGGTATTCCCGGTCTGTTTTTTTGCTGATCCCCCCGTAAAAAGCATGTCATTGCGAGGCCGCAATGCGCCCGCGGCAATCCGCACCCCTACTGATTTTTATGCTATCTTGACAAATAAACTAAAAATCACTATAATTTCGACAGACGCTGCACGAACGGCAGGCGGTTGGTCACACCACCCGAAAGGGGGTGAGGCTGTGCGAATTACACTACATATCGGGCCCTATACGGTCACGATCATCGTAAAACGCAGAAACCGCCACCCCGGCAGGTGACGGTTTCTTAAAAATAGAAACTTAAACTTGAAGGGCTAACCGCTTGTCGCAGCGCCTTTCTACATTCATTATAGCAAAAATATCCCCCATGTCAAGCGCTGCGCTTCAGATTCCGAAAAACCGCCGTCCGTTTTCCCAGGTGGCCTTTTCCACCTCCTCCGGGGTCAGGCCCTTGATCTGGGCGATCTTCTCCGCCACAAAGCGCACATAGGACGAGTCGTTCCGCTCCCCCCGGTGGGGCACCGGGGTCAGATACGGCGCATCCGTCTCAATCATCAGCATAGAAAGGGGCGCCGCGGCGATGACCTCCGGGGCCTTTTTTGCGTTTTTGAAGGTGGCCGCCCCGTTAAATGACAGCATCCAACCCATTTGGATCAGCTCCCGTGCCATTTCCGCAGATCCGGCGAAGCAGTGGAATACCCCCTTGACCCGGGGAAATTCCCGCACGATGGCCATAGTGTCCCCGTGGGCATCCCGGTCGTGGATGATAACGGGCAGCTGCAGCTCCTCCGCCAGCCCCAGCTGTCGGCGCAGCACCTCCTGCTGCAGCGCCCTGGGAGGATTTTCCGCCCAGTAATAGTCCAGGCCGATCTCCCCGATGGCCACCACTCTGGGATTTTTTGCCAAATTCCGCAGGGCGTCTATCTGTTCCGGCACAAAGTCGCCGCAGTTTTCCGGGTGGATGCCCACAGCGGCGTATACAAAGTCAAATTTTTCCGCCAGCGCCACCGCCATCCGGGAAGTGGGCAAATCGCAGCCGGGGTTCACGATAAGGCCCACATTTTTCTCCGGCATACTCGCCAGCAAGGCGTCCCGGTCGGCGTCAAAGCGCTCATCGTCATAGTGGGCATGGGTGTCAAACAGCATAGCCTTAGTCCTTGTGCAGCTGCGTGTCGGCAATGCAGTCGTCCTTGATGACCCGGAGACGCTTCATATGCTCCTGCTCCATGTGTATGCGCTGGTGCTCGGCGGTGTCCCACTCCTCCAGCAGGAGAATTTCGTCCTCGTTCTGGCAGGAGAGATAGTAGTCATACCGCAGGCAGCCCTCCTCCGCTCGGATGGCCGCAAGGATGCCGCCCTCCACGATGCGCCGCAGGAACTCCTCCCGGCGGCCGGGCTTGGCAAAGTAATTCACAGATAGCTTCAGCATTTTTTAAACCTCCAATTCCAAATACACCGGACAGTGGTCGCTGCCGAATATGTCGCTGCGGATATCCGCCGCCTTTACCTTTCCAATAAACCGCGCCGACACAAGGAAGTAGTCGATCCTCCACCCCACGTTCTTGTCCCGGGCGTGGAAGCGATAGCTCCACCAGGAGTAGCGGTCCGTCACATCGCCGTGTATGTAGCGGAAGGTGTCCACGAAGCCCGCGTCCAGAAGCTGCGACATTTTCTCCCGCTCCTGGTCGGTAAAGCCGGGGTTCTGGTGGTTGGTCTTGGGGTTTTTCAGGTCGATCTCCCGGTGGGCCACGTTCAGGTCGCCGCAGTACACCACGGGCTTTTTCCCGTCCAGCTCCCGTAGGTACTCCCGCAGGTCGTCCTCCCACTGCATCCGGTAGGAAAGGCGTCTGAGCCCATCCTGGCTGTTGGGAGTGTAGCAGCACACCAGGTAAAAGGCCGGGTACTCCGCCGTGATGATCCGCCCCTCGTGGCGGTGTTCGTCGGGGCCGAAGTCATAGGTCACGGACAGGGGCTCGGTTTTCGTCAGTATGGCCGTGCCGGAGTAGCCCTTTTTGTCGGCGGAGTTAAAATACCGGTGATAGCCCGGCAGATCAAAAACCGCCTGCTCCGGCTGGAGCTTCGTCTCCTGCAGGCAGATGACGTCCGGATCCTCCGCCGCCACATAGTCCAAAAATCCCTTGCCCAGGGCGGCCCGCAGGCCGTTCACATTCCAGCTTATCAGTTTCATGGGTCGCTCCTTCGCGGTTGGTTTTTCCCCATTATACCATGCCGCAAAGCGGAATGGTATAATGCTGCCATATTTTTCGGTTCCCGGCGGAGCCGGGGAGAAAAATGGCAAAAAATAAAAGTATAATGGCTGCACTGCTGCCATTATAGCACACCAAAGCTCAAAACCCAACAAAAACATTGACAAAGCCGCCCCGGGAGAATAATATAATATCTAATGGTAAAGGCTAAAAAAGCCTCGCAGAGTTTCCGCCCGCAGGCGGAAAAAAATAAAATCGTTTTTCACCGCGACATGCGCGTGGGGAAAAACACCTCTCAGGCTGCAAGTGTGTAATTTTGAGCCAAGGGCTTAAAATTATGCGCGCAGCAGACTGCGAGCCTTTTGTCGGAAAATTCCTTCGGAATTTTCGACAGTGTTAAAATGGCAGTGAAGGAAAGAGTACCCCATTTTAGACCGCCAAAGAGAGCCCGGCCGGGTGAAAGCGGGCGCGGGACGGATGGGGGAACATGGCTCCGGAGCCGCCGGGTCGAGGGCACCTGTGCCTTAGGCTCGGACGGGGGCGCCCGTAACAGCGCAGAGGTGTAACGGCACTTCATGAGGCCGACCTGCGTGAGCAGGCGGCGAAGCAAGGTGGTATCACGGTGTTTCGGCATCGTCCTTGGCAAAACGCCGGGGACGATTTTGTTTATGCTTCCACAGGCGGAAGCCGTCCCTTGCACCCATTCCTGGGAACCAACGACCGCCGTCCTCCTCCCTCTGTCATTGCGAACCAGTGCGCGCACTGGTGTGGCAATCCGTTTTCCCTTTTGCCTTGGTACTTTCTTTCCCCGGCGAAAGAAAGTACCCAAAGAACGCCGCCAAAACCAAGGTTTTGGAATCCTTCCGCATACCGGCATGCCATAAATGAAAAGCTGTACCTTGCGCAATCGGTTTGCGCAAATTTATCCTTGCTTTCGCATGCCCCCTGCGTCTATCACCGCTGTCCGCTGCTGCAGTGGAACAGGAATGCCCGCAGCGACAACCGCGGCTCTCATTGTTACGCATCCGTAGGGGAGGACAACTCTGTCCGTCCGACAGTCACAAAATAATTTTTAAGCCGCTCTTCCATTCGGAGCGGCGGAAAAGGAGATAAAATCCATGGAAAAGAAAACGTTTTATATCACCACTCCCATCTACTACCCCTCTGACAAGCTCCACATCGGCCATAGCTACTGCACCGTGGCCACGGACGCCATCGCCCGCTATAAGCGCCTCCAGGGCTACGACGTCATGTTCCTCACCGGCACCGACGAGCACGGTCAGAAGATCGAGACCAAGGCCGAAGAAGCCGGCATGACCCCCCAGGCCTTTGTGGATAAGATCGTGAACGGCGAAAAGGGCGTGCGGGACCTGTGGAAGCTGATGAATATTTCCAACGACCGCTTCATCCGCACCACCGATGACTACCACTGCCGGGCCGTGCAGAGGATCTTCAAAAAGATGTACGAAAAGGGCGACATCTACAAGGGCGCCTACAAGGGCAAGTACTGCACCCCCTGTGAGAGCTTCTGGACCGAGAGCCAGCTGGTGGACGGCAAGTGCCCCGACTGCGGCCGGGAGGTCCACGACGCCCAGGAGGAGGCATACTTCTTCCGCCTGAGCAAGTACGCAGACCGCGTGCAGCACCTGCTGGAGGATACGGACTTCCTCCAGCCCCGCAGCCGTGTGAACGAGATGGTGAATAACTTCATTAAGCCCGGCCTTGAGGATCTGTGCGTCAGCCGCACCAGCTTCACCTGGGGCATTCCCGTGGACTTCGATCCGGGCCATGTGGTCTATGTGTGGGTGGACGCCCTGTTCAACTACTGCACCGCCCTGGGCTTCTGCAACGATCAATACCACGATTACGACAAGTACTGGCCTGCGGACTATCACATCGTGGGCAAGGAGATCGTCCGCTTCCACTCCATCATCTGGCCCGCCATGCTTATGAGCATGGAGATGCCCCTTCCCAAGCATGTGTATGGCCACGGCTGGCTGGTCATCGACGGCGGCAAGATGTCAAAGTCCAAGGGCAACGTGGTGGACCCCTATGTCCTGGCGGAGATGTTCGGCGTAGACGCCCTGCGCTTCTTCCTGCTGCGCACCTTCCCCTTCGGCACCGACGGCAACTTCTCCAATGAGCTGCTGATAAGCACCATCAATGTGGACCTGGCCAACGACCTGGGGAACCTGGTCAGCCGCACCTGTGCTATGGTGGAGAAGTATTTCGGCGGCACCCTGCCCGCAGGCCGGGAGGACAGCCCCGCCGACTGCGAGCTGAAGAAGCTGGTCAGCACCCTTCGTGACCGCTACGAGGCTGAGATGGATAAGCTCCAGCTGCAAAACGGGCTGGAGGAAATTTTCAAGGTCATCGACCGGGCCAATAAGTATATCGATGAAAACGCCCCCTGGAAGCTGGCCAAGGAGGAGGGCAAGGAAGCCCGCCTTGCCACGGTGCTCTATAACCTGCTGGAGACCGTGCGCATCTGCGCCGTCCTGCTGACCCCCTTCATCCCCGCCAGCTGCGACAAGATCTTTGACCAGATCGGAGCCTGTGAGGGCTGCCGCACCTGGGACAGCGCCGCCCGGTGGGGCAAGCTGAAAAATACCGTCACTGTCCATAAGGGGGAGGCCCTGTTCCCCCGTCTGGACGCCGAGAAGGCCCTGGCGGAGCTGAACGCTATGCAGGAGGCCCAGCGCAAGGCCGCTCTGCCCGACCTGGAGCTGGAGCCCTTCACCCAGGAGGATGTGGATTTTGACACCTTCTGCCGCTCCGATTTCCGGGCCGTGAAGATCAAGGCCTGCGAGGCGGTGAAAAAGAGCGACAAGCTCCTGAAGTTCACCCTGGACGACGGCTCCGGTACTGACCGCACCATCGTCTCCGGCATCCACCATTACTATGAGCCGGAGGACCTGGTGGGCAAGACCGCTGTGGCCATTTTGAATCTGCCCGCCCGGAAGATGATGGGCATCCCCTCCTGCGGTATGCTCATTTCCGCCGTGCATAAGGAAAAGGGCGAGGAAAAACTGCACCTGCTGCTGCTGGATGACTCCATCCCCGCCGGCGCTAAGCTGTGCTGACCCGGTGAAAATAAGAGAGAAAAAAGAGAACGCCCCCGGCGTTCTCTTTTTTTTACATCTGTCGCCCAATGTTGCGAGGGCGTTCCTGCGCACGGGCCCCCAGGCGGGGCGATGTGGGCATCGCCCCCTACGGAGGTCTATCGGGAAACAGTGCGTAGGGGCGGAGCCCTGTCCGCCTCACTGGCAAAGCATCCGTAGGGGCCGATGCCTACATCGGCCCGCCCCACCGTATTTCTTGTAACCTGTCATTGCGAGGCCAGTACGCACACTGGCAGTGGCAATCTGTTCTTTCCGGTCCTTGCGCAAGGGTATTACGGATTCCCACGTCGCTTCGCTCCTCGGAATGACAGGCAGGGATCCGCGGCGGTACGCTCCAATTTCAGCTTCACCCTCTCACATGCCCAATAACCGTCGCCGCCAAAAACGCCGCCAGGGAGGTCACCACCACCGACGCGCCCACAGGCAGGCTCAGCAGGTACGAGCCTATCAGCCCCACGCAAAAGCACACCACGGAGAGGCACCCCGCCAGGATTACCACGCCGAAGAAGCTCTTTTTCAGCCGCATGGCCGTCAGGGCCGGGAAAATCACCAGGCTGGAGATGAGCATGGCGCCCATGAGCCGCATACCCAGCACGATGGTCAGGGCCGTCAGCACCGCCAGCAGGGTGTTGTACACCCCTACCTTCATGCCCGTGGCCCGGGAGAAGCTCTCGTCAAAGGTGATGGCGAAAAGCTGGTGGTAAAACAGCCCGAACAGCACCAAAACCGCCGCGGACACGCCGATGCTCAAGGCCACATCCGCCCGGCTCAGGGCCAGGATGGAGCCGAACATATAGCTGTCCACATCGGTGGTCATGCCGGTGGTAAGGCTGGTAACGATGATGCCGATGGCCAGGGCTGAGGCGGACACCACCGCGATGGCGGCGTCAGCCCCCAGGCGGCTCCGCTCGGTCATCCGCAGCAGCCCCAGGGCCGCAAGGACCACCACCGGGATGGAAACCGGCAGCGGTGCCCATCCGCAGGCCACCGCCACCGACAGCGCCCCGAAGGAGACATGGCTCAGGCCGTCGCCGATCATGGAGTACCGCTTCAGCACCAGGGGAACCCCCAAAAGCGCCGCGCACACAGACACCAAAATCCCCACCACAAAGGCCCGGACGATAAACGGATAGGTAAACATTTCCAGCAGGATCATGCGCTCTCACCTCCGAATCGCCGGCCCATGGGCGAAGATAGATACTCCTGCACCGTGCCGAAGAAATGCTGCCTCTGGCCGGCGTGGAGGATAAAGTCTGCATAGCGCAGGGCGTTTTCCATGTCGTGGGTCACCATGACGATGGCGATGCCCTCGGACTTGTTGAGGTAGGCCAGGGTGCGGTAGAGATCCTGGGCGGCGGCGGGGTCCAGGCCCGTCACCGGCTCATCCAGGATCAGCAGCTCTCCAGCTGCGCACAGGGCCCGGGCCAGGAGCACCCGCTGCTGCTGGCCGCCGGATAGCTCCCGGTAGCAGCGGTCCTTCAGCTCCAGGATACCCAGCTTTCCCATGTTCATCAGGGCCCGGGCCTTTTGCTCCGGCGTGTAGAGCAGCCGGTGGCCGCCTGCACCGAGAAAGCCCGAGCGCACTACCTCCGTCACCGTGGCGGGAAAGTCCTTTTGGGCCCGGGTCTGCTGGGGCAGATAGCCGATGGCTCCGCTCCGGAGCGCCCCGCCCCGCTCAATGCGGCCCGACAGGGGGGGCAGCAGGCCCAGCAGGCTTTTGAGCAGCGTGGACTTGCCGGAGCCGTTTTCACCCACGATGCAGATGTAGTCCCCCCGGCGCACCTGAAAATCCAAATGCTCCCAAATGGCCTTGCCCTCATAGCCCAGGCCGGCATCCCGGCAGGCCAGTAAAATTTCCTTATCCATTCAGCATATCCCCTCTCGCAGCGCCGCCACATTTCGGCGCATCAGGCTCAAATATCCCTCTCCTGCGGCCCAATCCGCCTGGGAGACGGTCTGACAGGAGTAAAAGGTCACCACCCTTGCCCCGGTGGTCTCGGCAATGGCCTCGGCCACCCTTTGGCTGCTCAGCTCCAGGGCGTAGACTACGGGAATCTGCTCCTCCCTCACCTTGTCAATGAGAAATTTCAGGGTGTAGAGGGACGGCTCCGTGTCTGACGAGCAGCCGTGAAAGGCCGCCCGGTAACGGAGGCCGTATTCCCGGCAGAAATACAGCAGCGGAAAGCGGTCGCCGAATACCAGCAGATCCCGTTTTTTCTCCCGGCACACTTGGCGAAAATCCGCATCCAATTCGGAAAGCTCCGTCAGATACTCCGCCAAATTGGCCCGAAAATCCGCCGCGTGGGCCGGGTCGGCGGCGCACAGGGCGTCACAAATGGCCCGGCAGAGCTTCTTCGCCTCCACCGGGGAGGTCCAGATATGCTCGTCATACTCTATCTCGTCGCTGTCGTGGTCATGGCCGTCATGGCCGTCGTGGTCATCATGGTCATCGTGATCATCGTGGTCATCGTGGCTGTCACCGTCCACCGGCTCCTCCTCCAGAGTCTGGGCGTAGTCCATCATCCGCAGCACCGTGGGGATGTTTTCTCCGGCGGAGCTTAGGATCTCGTCCACCCATTGCTCCCCCTCGCCGCCGTTGTAGACGAACACATCCGCCCGGCTCACCCGGATCACATCTGCCGGGGTGGGCTCAAAGCTGTGGGCCTCCCGTCCGGCGGCCACCAGCAGCCGGGGCTCCACCCACTCCCCGCCGATCACCCGCACGAAGTCGTAGTAGGGAAACAGTGAGCAGACCACCGAGAGCTTGCCGCTGTCAGTTCTGTCTCCTTCCGGGGCGCAGGCGCACAGGCCCAGGGCCGTGGCCGCCGCCAGCAGCAGGGCCAAAATGCGTTTTCTCATTTCTTCGCCTCCCGGCATTTTTCGCACAGGCCATAAAACATGGTCCGCCTGGGGTTGATGGCGAAGCCGTGGCCCTCCAGCAGATGCTCGTACAGCTCCCCCAGGTGGGAGCAATCCATGTGGAAAATGGCGCCGCAGCCCTCGCACTGGAGCAGGAAGCAATCTGTATGCCGGGCCTTGTCGCAGTATTGATAGCAGGCGCCCTCCTCTGTGAGCAGCTTGTGGACCTTACCCTGGGCCACCAGCTTTTCCAGCTGCCGGTACACGGTGCTCAGCCCCACCGGCTGACCGTCCTGCCGCAGCCTTTGCGCCAGCTCTATAGCCGTAGCCCGACCGCCGGGGCAGGAGGCGATGCACTGCAGCACCGCCGTCTGCTGCTTGGTCATATAGGACATGGGAACACCCCTAAATTTGAAAATGATTATCGTTTTCAAATTATAGCAAATTTTTCGCCGTTGTCAAGAGAATGTGGAAAACTCGGCGGGAATTATTAGCCTGTATTTCCCGAAGCCCGTCATTGCGAACCGCACCGGTGTGGCAATCCGTATCCCCTGCGCTGTGCCTCCGGCGGCCCCCTTTCTTTCTTCGGCGAAAGAAAGGGGGGAAAGACCTCTGCGTCTACCGTGCGGCGCGATGTGGGCATCGCGCCCTACGGATATTTTGAGGGCTGGTGCCGCCGGGCCGATGTGGGCAGCGGCCCCTACGGAGCATTTAACGGTAGATGTGCGTAAGGGTCGGCCTCCCGGACGACCCGTATCGGGCCTGCACCGCTGCTCTTGCAAGCCTGTTATTGCGAGCCGGTGACCGGCGGCACCGGCGTGGCAATCCGTATCCCCGCCCGCGTTGACGCTCCAAAATAAATATGATATACTGACAAAAAAGCGAAAAGGGGGATCCATCATGCAGCACGAGATCACCGCCGCCCAGCCCCTGCTGGACGAAAAGGGCAACCTGCGCGAGGCCGGTTACTGCAAAAAGCTCCTGCCTATCTATCGCCGCCGGGATATCAAGGCCGGGGCGCTGCGCATCAAGGAGTGGGACTATTACCTTATTAATAACGGCCATTTCGCCGTGGCCCTGACCATTGCCGACAACGGCTACATGGGCCTGGACTCCATCTCCCTACTGAACCTTGACGAGGGCTGGGAGAAGACCAAGAGCCCCATGCGCGCCTTTCCCCTGGGCAAGACCGGCCTGCCGGAGTCGTCCGAAACCGGGGATGTGTCCATCTCCGGCAAGGGCTATCACCTGTCCTTCCGCCACGATGGCCCGGACCGGGTGCTGGACTTGCATATGGAGGATTTTCTGGACGGTGCGGCCATTGACGGCCGCCTCCGCCTCACGGACGAGCCGGAGGAGAGCATGGTCATCTGCACGCCCTTCTCCAAGGCCGGCCATTTCTACTATAACCAAAAAATCAACTGTCTCCGGGCCAGGGGTACCGTCACCGCCGCCGGACGTACCTACACCTTTGACCCGGCGGATTCCTTTGCAGTGCTGGATTGGGGCCGGGGCGTGTGGACCTATCACAACACCTGGTATTGGGGCAGCGCCAGCGGCCAGGTGGACGGGGTGCCCTTCGGCTGGAACATCGGCTACGGCTTCGGCGATACCTCCGCTGCCAGTGAAAATATGCTCTTTTACGGAGGCAAGGCCCACAAGCTGAGCCAGGTGACCTTCCACATCCCCCAAAGGGACGGCCGGGACGATTTTCTCGCCCCCTGGACCTTCACCTCCGACGATGGCCGCTTTGACATGGCCTTCACCCCGGTGCTGGACCGGGCGGCCTGCACGGACTTCAAGCTGCTGAAAAGCGACCAGCACCAGGTCTTTGGCCGCTTTACCGGCACCGCCACCCTGGATGACGGAACGGTGCTCCGGGTGGAGGATTTCCCGGGCTTTGCGGAAAAGGTGGAAAATAAGTGGTAACGCCCCGGTGGGGCTGCGCCTGCTGATGCACAAGAGATGAAAGAGAACGGACGGCTGGTCCGTTCTCTTTTTCTGCCCGGGAGGAAGCGCATATTGCCCCGCCATATTACAGCGCCGCCGGCGGGGCAAAGTTGGGCATCGCCGCCCCACGCAATGGCCTCATCCTTTTCGTAGGGGTCGATGCCCACATCGGCCCGTCCGCACCAACTCCATAAAACCGTGGGACGGGGTGGCCCCCTCACCCCGCCGGCCGTCAACTACCGCACCCTCCCGGCCCCTCGGCGGCATCGTGATTTGACATAAATGTTTTCCTATAAAGAAACATTTCCTCCAAAACACGGGGGCAAGGCCTGCCCGCCCGTTCATTGTTAAGAAACTGACAGGATTGTTTGTTTCTTAACAGGAATATTATATTACTGTTCACAGAATGTTAAAAAAGCCGAATCGGGTGACAAAATTTTATTAAAAATGTCAATTGTAGACAAGATAGGAATCCTGTATACTTTGAACATAAGCCTGTGGCGGTTTTTTCGGCTTACACAGGTATATTTTTGCCCCTTTTTCGGGCGCGTTTCTTGAGAGTGAAAATTTTCGGAAACAAAACTTATGTTTAAGGAGAGAAAACATGGAAGAAAGAAAAGGCTTTGGATCCACATTTGGATTCCTCATGGCAGCCGTTGGCTCGGCGGTGGGCCTTGGCAACATCTGGGGCTTTCCCAATAAGATGGGCGCCAATGGCGGATTCACATTCCTCATCATTTACCTGATCCTGGCGGCTCTGTGCGGCTTCGTGGTCATGGTGGGCGAGCTGGCCTTGGGCCGCAAGACCGGCCGCGGCGTGGTCAGCGCGTACCAGGTCCTGAGCAAGAGATTCAAGTGGCTGGGCTGGCTGGGCATCATCGCTCCGTTCCTGATCCTGAGCTTCTACTGCGCCCTGGGCGGCTACTGCGTGAAGTACGTGGTTCTGAACGTGGGCAACATCTTCGGCGCCGGCTTCGGCAACAACGGCCTGGCCAGCGGCGAGGTGTTCGGCAACATGCTGACCAATCAGCTGGAGTCCGTGATTTACGGCCTCATCTTCGTGCTGCTGACCCTTATCATCGTTATGGGCGGCGTGTCCAGCGGTATCGAGAAGTTCTGCTCCATCGGTATGCCCTGCCTGTTCTTCATGCTGGTCATCGTCATCATCCGCGCCTGCACCCTGCCCGGCGCTGTGGATGGCCTGAAGTACATGTTCGTTCCCGGCTGGGCTGTGGAGCACGGCGTTATCGAAAAGGCACCCAGTATCAT
>OLRH01000095.1_pt1 | contig 34525 bp, 28 predicted proteins | sample 1672321 | NCBI WGS metagenome assembly OLRH01 (sample SAMEA3136671, study PRJEB25190) | human gut metagenome | reverse complement strand
TTTGTAAGCGTTGATGTTTTTGAAGGCACGGCAAAGAGAACCGTCGCTCTCTGTATGACGGTGATAACGGGCGAAACTGGCTCGGGTAAGACCGCTTTATTGAATGCGCTCAAGCTTTTGGTAGGTGAACGCGCGAATGCGGGAATGATCCGCGAAGGCGCTAGTTTGCAATTTTTTCAGACTGCGTATCCGATCCTCCATCCCCATCATAATCAACCTTTATCCTTATCACTTTGTCCTCATCAGACTCATTATTGTTATACATGACTGCGCTGGATCTTATCTCCCTGTTAAGACCTTCTTTATAGTTTTTCACATATGATATATGTCCAACTATCGCCCCTCCTATAACGCCTATTATCACGCCCATAATCCCTGCCTTGAACATTCTCCACATAAACAATACCTCCTATATCTGTACCACCAACCCACTTAGAAATCGAACTCTATGTCATCATCTGTCCCATGCCCTGCAGCAGCCTCAGGATCATCTATCCAAAGCGGCAAGACATTGTCCTTTGTAATGTGTTTTTAGATATTCTTTTGTATTGTTTTTCCCGGATTTCTCTATAATATTTTCTTCTATCACAACAGTGACATAGCTTGTGGCAAATTCATCTCCAAGCTCACTGCACACTGCAGACAGAACCTCCTCATCCTCCGTCACAATATACTCAACATGACTTGTGTCAAGCTGTCTGGCATGCTCCTTATTGTATTGTGCTCTTACCTTTTCAAACGAATTCGCCCATACACTATAAATCTTTTCAGCATCATCACTCCCATCACCCTCTTTCCCGTCACCTTCTTTTGGATTTGGAAATACCAGGCTGTATTTAAACCTGTGATCGATTCCAATATCTGATCTATCATTATGACCAACCTGCTCATCCTGTCTGTCAATCACCAGAACCGATGCATAATCAACATCCTCTATAGATTTATAAGCGCATCCCGTACACATATAAGCCCCGCATATACACAAAAGCAGTCCCACACATACCCGTCTTCTCTTCTTCCAGCTAACAGCAAGAACCGGCAATATGACTGATAACGGAATATCAACAAGAAGCAGATATTCTGGAATCAGCCTGTACAGCCCATTTACAGAACTTCCCATCATACCTGTGATACCTACAGATGACAACTCTGCTGACGTTCCAATGTTCACTCCAGACGAATACAATTTCTGCAGGATTATACATACACCAAATGCGCCCACGGCCCATATCAGTTTATAAAGCCTGACATGACTGGTGACATTTTCTTCCATCGTCTCAAATGCACAGGCTATATGGGGCGCTATAGCCACCATTCCCCACACGACCAGAAGATAACACACAAGCATCAGCGGTCTCATTTTTACACCACCGGGCAATTCCATAGCTCCTACTATATATAGTATATCCTTAGAATGAGAACTCAGCGCTCCCATGCCAAGAGTTGTTATCACTATTAGCGAACCAATAACCCCAATAATAAAAGCAGTTCCAGTCACCGATATCAGCATTCCCCTACGTCTATGTTTTACTTTCATATATATGATGATCACCATCTCCATAAATGTAAAACCAAGAAACAGCAATCCACCTCTGATCATAACCTTATTTATCGTACAGCTGATACCATTCTCCTCGACAAACAAGGTATATGCCCCAAGCTCAGACAAATGAATGTTCTTCACACTCATAACAAAAACAAACACCCCCGCCGCCACGGTGAACCAGAACACTGCCTCTGCAAATCTCACGACCCTTCCCATCCCCCGGCTTCCTATATAAAGAGCCGCCAGCAGAACCGGCAAGGCAACAGCGATCTCACCATACTTTCTCAGCACCAGTTCCCGGGCAGCCGCCGACACTATAAACACCAATATTCCTGACTTTATAGCCATTCTTGTCCCATAAATAAAATCAATAAGGCAATTTTTCCTTTTTGCACCTTCAAGACTCTCTTGGGCATCAAGCCTGTTATATGCAACATATAGTAGTATCACATAAGCAAAAGCCATGCTTAGCGTTAAAAAAAGTGACATTATTATGCAGTTTTCTCCATATGTCGGCGGTATTAATGTAGCTACATATATTATAGAGCCCGTCAACAAAAGCAAAGCAAACTTAAAAAAAGCCCCATGTGTCACATTTTGTTTATCATACTGCAACATCATCACCTCTTTCTGACCAAACGCCTTCTCTCACCAGGTCTGCTCCACGACGGTCTGCGCACCATCTTTTTTATAGGTGGTCTGATGACAAAGTCCTGTCCTGTGTCACCAGAGTACCCACATGAAACAACAGGAGACAGATAGGGTATCCCAAAGCTGTCAAGAGATGCCAGATGAAATGTCAGCATGAGCATAACCAATATAAACCCCAATATTCCGTATACAGCACTGGCAAGTATTGTCATAAATTTCAGAAGCCGGAAAACGGACGCAAAGGCTTCATTTGGTATTGCAAACGAGGCAATAGCAGTTAGAGCCACAACTATAACAACAATCGTACTCACTATACCCGCCTCAACAGCAGACTGACCAACTATGAGACCGCCAACCACACCTATTGTATTTCCAAGCTGACTTGGCAGTCTGATTCCAGCCTCCCGAAGGAGTTCAAACAACAGTTCCATAATAAGCACCTCTATCACAATAGGAAATGACAGTCGGCTTCTGGCATCAGCAATGGCATACAGAAGTTTATCCGGTATCAATTCCCTGTGATAACACGTGACCGCTATATATAGCCCTGGTAATCCAACAGCTATAAACGAGGCAAGATAACGTATCATTCTTGCAAATGTAGCCACAGGCCATCTATTATAATAGTCATCAGACGTCTGAAACAAAGTATTTAAAGTTGCAGGGGCAATGATTACCTCTGGAGAATTGTCAAACACAACCACGACCCGGCCTTCTGTGAGGGCTGCAGCCGCTTTATCCGGTCTGGTTGTAGACTGATATATCGGAAATATCTCTTTCCAGCTCTCCTCCATCAGATGTTCTGCCATCCCGCTGTCAAACACAGCATCAATACGGTATTTGTCAACGGCCTCCTGCACTCTGTCCACCAGTTCCGGCCGTGCTATATCCTCAATATACATAATTCCATACTGCGTTCCCGATCTTACCCCCATGGTTCCCTGCACAAGTTTCAGATTGGTATCCTTTATCCTTCTCCTGATAAGTGCTGTGGAAGTCCTGAAATTCTCATTGAAGCTATCTCTCGGTCCACGCATTCCCCCCTCAGTCGAGCTCTCCTCCACCCCTCTTACCGGGAATCGTTTGGATGAGATAACCATAGCCTTGCTGCTTCCGGACACAAACACAGCCGTGTCCCCTTTGAGTATGGACTCTCTCACCTTGTCAAAATCTTCCTCCACCTCAAGATCAGCGGTCTGGCTTTCTACGTTTACCATTCTCTCCCATAGGTTATCCATATTGGTATGAGCGTCCCGCCATTCCCAGGTAACCGGCTTTATAACCGTATTTTCTATAAGCTCATGATCACACAGGCCGTCAATGTACACCACGTAGAACGAGCCGCCGCCATAACAGCCCTCTCGGTCAAGAACGAACTCTTTTTCTACAATATCTCCCCATTTGCTGAACATTGCTCTTATTTTTGTGATATTTTCTTGAATATCTCCACTTATTTTCGTCATATTCTATCTTTCCAATCCCATACACAAGTATGTCGTTATGATGAGCAATATCCGATGCTCTCAACGAAAAAACATTAAATCATCTCATGATGATTCCATGTATCTTCTACTTTTATATTTTCCAGACTTAATGTCTTTATTCATTTAAAAGCACAAAAAATAAACGCATGTATGTCCTATCTTGCACATACAATGCGTTTACCACATGCTTTTTATTCACTCTTACTTATGATCATCAGCCCATTGCTTAAAGCCTCTTATTTTTTCTGTGCTTTTACAGCATTTGCAATAACTATCTTTTCCTGATCGTAGATGTGTTTTCTTGTAATCTCTTTCGCCTTCTCCTCATTCCCCTGAAGTATAGCCTCAGTCAAAGCCTCATGCTCAGTCACAAGCTTGCTGTGATGATTCAGATCCTTCACATACTCCACACGATATCTGTAAACCTGTTCTCTGAGCGTCTGGGAAATGTTCAGCAGTCTGGAATTGTGGGTACTCTCATACACAACATTATGAAATGCCACATCCGCTTCAACTATGGCTGACAAATTCTGCGACTCTACTGCTTTTCGAAATGTATCGCTGGCATCCTGAAGTGCACTCCGGCCCGCATCATCTATCCTTCTACATGACAGTTCCGCAGCCAGTTCTTCCAGTGCCATCCTGATCTCCAGCGCATCCTTCAGATCCTTCTCCGTTATTCTGGCAACCTCCGCACCTTTTTTAGGTATCATAACGACAAGGCCTTCCAGCTCCAACATACGCATAGCTTCTCTGACCGGAGTTCTGCTGACTCCAAGTCTTTTTGCCAGATGCATCTCCATAAGACGTTCCCCCGGCTCAAACTCTCCATGTATTATTGCTGTTCTAAGAGTATTAAACACAACCTCCCGCAGTGGGAGATATTCATCCATATCTAACTTCAACTCCATTTATTACCTCTTTCGTTCCTGTATTCTTCCACAAATCAGCCTACCTATTATGCGGTCTGACTACACAGGCCTGCTGTACAAGCTTTCTATCCGTAAGCATATCCACTACAGTCTGTGCCGCCCTCTCATCGTCAAATATACCAAATACAGTCGGTCCGCTTCCACTCATAAGTGCATTCAAAGCCCCATTTTCTGTCATGATATTCTTTATCGTCTGTATTTCAGGGTATGCCGGTATCGTAACCGTCTCAAGAACATTCTCCATTCTGCCAGTCACGCCTTTTAGATCTCCCCGGTCTAAAGCATCCACCATGCCATCTATATCCGGATGTCTCTCTAGCTCTGCGGCTTTAAGATTCTGATATACCCACTTTGTCGACACCCCTATCGGCGGTTTAGCTATTGCTATATAACACTCCGGCATAGCTGCAAGCGGAGTCAGTATCTCCCCTATTCCTTCAGAGAGTGCTGTTCCCTGCATTATGCAATACGGCACATCTGCACCGATCCTCACACCAAGCTCCATAAGTCTCTCATCAGTAAGTCCCAGGTCAAATAATTTATTCATGGCTATGAGAGCCGCTGCTGCATCTGTGCTTCCTCCAGCCATACCCGCAGCAATCGGGATCCGCTTATCCAGCGTAACTTTCACGCCCATCTTTATGCCATATGTATTCCTGACAAGTTCGCATGCCTTATATATGATATTATCCTCAGCGACTGATAAAAGAGAGGAATTGGATTCTATTATGATTTCGTCCTCTTCTATATCACAAAAAACTAATGTATCATGCAGCTCCACCGTCTGCATTATCATCTTCACCTCGTGATATCCGTCCGGTCTTTTTCTGACCACATCCAGTCCAAGATTTATCTTGCCATATGCATTTAAAGAAATCTCCATGTATCTATTATCTCCATGTATTTATCATCTTTATGTATTTATTGTCTTCACGTATTACTTCATGTATTACTATATTCATGTATTATTATATTCTCACATTTATTGTCTTCACGCCTGGGTAAGACTATCATTTTTTTCTCACTGAAAATCCAAATTTGCCAAGTTTTTTCCCAAGCTTATAATATTCCCCATGTGAGTATGCAACCAGACCGGTGCTGTTCAGATTGAACTTGCCAGTGCTGTCCATATACTTCTCGCTCACCTGAACTCCGACAACTTCAGCGATAAACATGTCATGGGAGCCGAGGGGAACTATCTGCTTAACCTTACACTCTATATTCACAGGACTTTCCTCTATTCCGGGGCATGCTACATTTGCACCTTTGCATTCATGAAGCTTCATCTCCTTGAATTTATCCACATCTCTTCCCGACTTCACTCCACAGTAATCTGTCGCAAATGCCAGCTCCTCGGTAATCAAGTTGATCGTAAATTCACCCGTTTCCTTTATTATGTCATAGGAATATCTCTCCGGTCTGACTGATATTGATACCATAGCCGGATCACTGCATATCGTTCCAGCCCATGCGATTGTCACTATATTCGCTTTCTCTCCCGGTCTCTGACAGCTCACCATAACCGCCGGCACCGGATACAGCATATTTCCTGGTTTCCAAACCTGTTTTGACATGTTATTACCTCTTTCTTATTTAATTAGCTCAGCCGGCATGCATCCATTTTTCATCTGACAGGTAAAGGATCCTGATATGCGCTCTCCCATACAAAAGGCTATCGAACGATATACGCAAAACAGGAATCCATATAATACCCGTCATATCACAAGCCGTCAATTCATGCCGTATATTTCTGTAGTTTATAATACATGGCATTATGCCAAAATACAATATTTCAAATCTTCATCTTTTATCATTACTTATTGACAGCGATTTTATTAATACAATATGGGCGAACTCTCCAAACGTTCCTTTCCTTATAAATTAGGTCCTTATAAATTATATGCATACATAAAAATGCCTCAGGTACCAAGATTCTTCCGGTCCCGAGGCTGATCTGTCCAATTTGTTATTCTATTGCTCAATATAACCTTTTATAATACTTTCTGCGCCATCACTATCATCCGAAACTACATATACAACAAAACAATCATGCATATACAGAACCGCATTGTCAAGTCTTGTCACTTCAGATGGTTTATCACTTATATACATCTTCACCCTGTCATCCCTGCGAGCTGTAAGCTTGTCAAGAATTGTGGAAGCTGCCGCTGCCGACGTTGTATCAAATACCGCCATCTCCTCCGATGTGGCTCCGGTAGACATATGCACCTCTCCATCCTTTACCATACTGCTGTCAATTCCATAATACTTCAAAGCACGTTCCAAAGAGATCTCTTCCACCGAGTCCTCAAACTCAACACCATCTGTCAGCTTATCCGCCAATATATGCACATCCGGCCGGACTACTTTCTGATCATTGCTCCCCCCACAGCCTGTAAGGCCGCACACAACCATTACTCCGAGGAGTAAAATCTTCAATCTTCTGACCATAACGTCTCCGTTTCTACTACTGCGCTACAGATACACCATTTACATGGCTTCTAATGTAATCCATAATCTTCTGACTATATTCTTTATTAAAATGTATCCCATCCGTGCCTGCGTCTTCCGGCAAGACACCGTTCACCGCAACGCTTTCCGCAACATCAAGATATTCAACTCGATCATATGACTTGCATAATTCCTGAAGTGCCAGATTAAAATTATCAATCTCCGGATTGTTGTATACCGAATCATCAGATGACAATTCAGCAGATACAGGCAGTATCGACATGACATAAATCTTCGCATATGGCTGCAACACTGTCGCCTTATCCAGAAAAGCTTTATATGCAGATATAAATCGTTCCTTATACCATCCAAGCTCTCCTATTCCAAATGATACATATATGCTGGAATATGTGGTCTTTTCAAGGATTTCAGGAACTGTGCACATCTGCCCCGTACCATCCGAAACTATCTTACTGTTCTGAACAGTCTCTATATCAAGATTTCTTGCCGCATACACATCCCAGTCCGCCAAGCCGCTATAAAGACCAAGTGTCTCCGCCCTTGAATCTCCTACCAGCAGCGACGATGAAAAGTAGCTGTCATCAGCGGTCTCCCGCATGCTCTGATCTGTTATTTGATCCGCACTTCGATTTACACTCTCGCTTATGCTCTCCGATGTGCTTCCTTCGGGTCTGATCTGTTCCTGTCCACGTACTTCTTTTCGCAAATTGCCCTGTCCCAGTGCACATATAAACACGATCATGACAACCGTGCCTATGACCATATGGATAAGTCTGTTCTTCCTATTATCTATTCTATTATTATGTCCGTTGATATCATGTCTATTATCTATTCTATTATTATGTCTTTGATATTTGTTATTATCCTTAGTCACTTCGACCTCCGAGTAATCAACACAAAATTCAAACAAAAATTCATTATACGGTGGATAGTATATCAATTAATGATAAAATAATCAAGAAAACCTTTTTGGGGTGGGCTTATGCAGCCCCCTTTTTTCGCATTAAAGATAGACACTTTATTTTTTACGTGGTACTATTGTAATTGTGAAATGCTATGAATTATTACTGAAATTATAATGCAAATAAATTTATATAATAATGTAGAGGAGAATCAATATGAACACTATCGCACGCACCATTGATTACAAAGGGGAAAAATGTATTGAGCTTATATCCGGCGATTATCGTGCACTTATCGCACCATTTAACGGCAGCAATGTTATGAAACTTGAAAATACCGCTCTGGATATTGATGTATTCAGAAACGATCCTGAACTCACACCGGCACAGCTCAAGGCATCTGCAGAGATATATGGTATGCCAACTCTGTACCTTCCAAACAGACTTTCACACGGAAACCTCAAGACATCAGATGCTATGTATCATTTCCCATGTAATGATCCTCTTGGAAATCACCTTCATGGATTCCTTCACCTCAGAAATCACGATATCAAGGAAGTTCTTGTCGACGGTGACAACGCCATCGGTAAGACAACATATACATACGATGAAAATGATGACTTCTTTTCAACTTACCCTGTAAGCTTCAGGGCTGACTACACATTTACTCTTACTCCGGATGGACTGAATTATGAATTCACATTGACCAATCTGTCCGATAAGCAGATGCCTTACGGAGTATGTAACCATGTGGCATTCAAGGGACCTTTCACAAGCACCGGAAAGGGTGAAGATGTTCGCCTCTGTGTTCCGATCGGTGACAAGTGGGAGCTTGATGAGCACGCTATTCCAACCGAGAAGAACCTTCCTATAACAGACTATGATCTCCAGTACAAGAATGGAACTATGGTTCCTGTCCTGAAGGATATCGATAACGATCTCTATACTGCCGAGATGAACGAGCTTGACGGAAAGCCATTCTACGGAGTATATATAACAGACACAGCAACAGGAAAGAGAATCTGCTACGAAGTTGACGACACCATGAAATTCTGGATCATGTGGAATGACCACGGCGATAAGGGTTACTTCTGTCCGGAACCAATGAGCTGGAACATAGATGCACCTAATCTGTCTGGAGATCCTTCTATTACCGGTTATACAGAGCTTGCTCCTGGAGAATCTAGGACGGTTAAAGAAAGAATATTCACAATAGCATAATCATATCTCACATTACGATGTACTGAGTAACATTCGTATTGCAGATTATCATAAATATTGCAAAGGAACGCCCAACCCCTCATTTCTCCATGTCATGGCAGAACTGAGAGCTGAGCGTTCCTTTCATCTTATTAATTATGTTTACGTTTCGTTGTTTTATATTATTTTTTATAATAAAATAAAGATAGTTTTAACTGACTAATTATCAAAAAATATCGCTTCAGGGAGGAAAGAATTTATGAAGAAGTTCTTATATTTATCTATCATACTTTGCGTTTTATTCTGTTTTAATGGGGTAAGCGCTCTGGCAGATGAGGGTGATGACCCAGATACATATTATGTCACTCTGGATGCGGCAGGCGGCACCATATCGGATGAAACCAGTACCGAGATCACACAGCCGAAATCTGATTTTCAAAATATAGATTTATCTGAATTTGTCCCTGAAAGAGAAGGGTTCACTTTCACAGGGTGGTACAACAAATCAAAGAAGATCTCAGAAGTCAAAAGCACAGATTTCGCAGATGACTCCAACAGACTGACGCTCATTGCCATGTACACTAAAAACACCTATTCCGGATCCGGTCTTACATTTACACTGAATGCCAACGGCGGAACAATAGGCAAAGCTGAAAGCAGCTCTTACGATTTTGATGTGGCCGGCAGCTCTTATGGAATAGCTCTTGCCGATTACGTTCCAGAGAGGAAAGGTTATCAGTTCACCGGCTGGAACACAAGCGCTGACGGCTCCGGTCAGAATATAACAATGCTCTATACCAAAGATTTCGAGAAAGCTGAAGATGGCGGCTATGATTATTCCGACCCTGACGATGACTCAGGCAAAAGGAATCTCACTTTTTATGCGCAGTGGGACAACGAGGATATAGGCGGCAAGATCACAATCGATAAAAAAAGCTGGGATTCTATTCAAGACGGAACATCATTTGATACATATCATAAAAAAGCTGTAAAAGTCAGTATATCTGCCGCCAAAGGGTTGGATGTGGGATATATCATAAGCGGAGAGGCACTCTCAACAGATACGCTTGCATCAAGCACATTCACAGAATACAGCGGTTCATTTACCGTGAGCGATGATGGCTCATACATCATATATGCGCAGATCAAATCCGGAGATAATGCCACATATATATCTTCTGAAGGATTCACCATCGACACCCAGGCTCCTGCATTTGATGGAATAACTGACGGTTCAGTATATTGTTCCTCAGTAAAGGCAAGTGTCAGTGATCCAAACCTTGACAAAATCACTGTAAACAACAAGGAGATATCAACTGACGGCAAGGGAGGATTCAAGCTCTCGTCTGCCAAAGATGCCCAGACAGTCACTGCAACAGATAAAGCCGGCAACAAATCAGAGATAACTGTGACGGTCAATAAGGACCACGTGGCATCTGCAGACGACAACAACTGTACAACTCCAGTTGTCTGCAAATACTGCGGAAAGGAAATGGTCAAGGCTAAGTCAGAACACAAACTCGGAAAATGGAAAAGCAATGGCGATGGCACACACACACGTACTTGTAAGAACAAAGGCTGCGGTTATAGAATCACCCAGGACTGCTCCGGCGGAAAAGCTACATGTACAGAAAAAGCTGTATGTTCCAGCTGTGGAGCAAAATACGGAAAAGTAAGCAAGACAAATCATACCGCACTCAAGAAAGTTGATTATACTGCTGCTACAGCTTCATCAAACGGTAATATCGAATATTGGTACTGTTCCGCATGTGGCAAGTATTTCAGTGACAAAAAAGGTACCAAGAGCATAAGCAAAGAAGACACTATTATAAGTAAACAGGCTCCGAAAATAACCGGAGGCAACGGTGTGAAATGGAAACAGTCCAGCAGCGACACCCTAAAATTCAGATCCGATGCAGACATAGCTGACTTTGTATGTGTGCTGGTAGACAGCAATGTCGTATCTCCATCATACTACACAAAATCAGAGGGAAGTACTATTATAGAATTGAAATCGTCATACCTCAGCACTCTAAGTGCCGGTAATCACACATTGACTATCCGATCGACAACCGGAGACGCCGTTGCAAGCTTTTCTATAGAAGAAAAAGAGAAGGTGACCACAACAACTGCTCCTATGGTGACAACAGAAGTTACAACATCTGCGACTACACAGGCCACTACACAATATACCACGCAGGCGACCACTGAAGCCACCACTGAAGCCACCACCAGTTTCCAGCCATTCACAACTGAGCGTACAACAACGGAATATACAATGCATGAATATACGACAAGGGCACACAGAACCACAGAAACCACAACAGAAGTCACAACCGAGCGCAGCACCAAACGTATAGACAATTACAAGTCAAGTGATACTGTTGACAAAAGAAAAAGCCGTGTCCGAAACCTTCAGCTTATAATACTTATAACCGTGCTCGCTACTATTCTCGTATCATTTGTGATCATACTTATATCAGGAAGAAAGAAGTAACACACTGATAACTTCACAAAAACATCACAAAAACACCACATAGATATGGAGTATTATCCTCGGTCTAGCCGGAGCTCCTCATATCCATGTGGTGTTTTATTTGTTACTTACTGCTTTCCGTTTCAGAAGATCCATCAGCAGGTTCATCTGAAGATTCGCCAGAAGATTCATTATCAAGAGTGCCGCCAAGGAACCACTCCCCATCCTTTTCATAACATATGATATCAAGATTCAGATCATATGGTGAGGACTGTTCCCCGTATGTCAACATCATAGTACCCTTCACCGGAACTATATATCCTTTTTTTATGCCCGCATTAGCTGCTGATTTGTTGTACAGCGCGCTGCTCACTGACTCGATAACCGTCGATGACGCTTCATAGCTTTCCCCTACTGTGTATTCAAGAGTATATTGTATACCATTCTTGCTATATGTCTGAAATATCTCGATAAGAGTATTTATTGATTCATCATCCACCGTATCAGGATCCATAACGCTCTTTACTTTGTCTACATCTGCATTCTCCAGACCCGACATATATGTGTCCGCCAATTTCGCGCTGGCAGATTTTCCTTTATCCGTCCCTGTAGCAGCAAAATATACAACGACAACGATAACTGCCACAACCAATGCCGAAATGGCAGTGATTATTTTTATTTTACGTTCCCTCTCTATCTCTTCGATCAACTGTTTATCTGATTCTGACAGCATATCAGCATACTCCTCCTGCTCAGCTTCAGATGCGTATCCTTTTTTAGCGAATCCACGACCAAATGTCGTTTCCTCAAGCTGTTCCGAGGATAAATGTCTTGTCTTCTTTTTATCAGAAGTTCTTTGTCCTGCCATGTCTATCACTCCTTATTCTTGCCAAAATCATCAGACGGTATCACTTTACCAGCTTCACTTGTTTTATAAATATTTTTGCTTACCATATATCTTTAAACAAGTACCACTACAGTATATCATAACTTAAAATAATCTCAACAAAACAAAAAGCGTTTCCTGCAAAAGCAGGAAACGCCGCCTGATCTATCTCATTCTCCCCTCAAAGAATAAGTAACGTGTGTACTTTAAATATTCCGCAATGACATCTGGCTTTCCGCACTTACCATTCAATTACTTTTTCATTGCAAAATCTCTAAGTCCCACCGGTTCCTCCGGCTGATAATACTTTACTTTGCATGCCTCTGATGCAAGTGGTGCTATAGCAACAGCTACTGCGCACAGCTTACAGCCATACTTACAAATAAAATCCATGATTTTCTTTTTCATAACAACCATCCTCCCTATTAAAAAATATTTTTTCTTTGATTATATAAGCATACATATATTAACATAATTTATATTAATTTTGACATTTTGCGACTGAATGGTCGAAATTGGTATCCGAACGGTATGTTATTACCATTTACAACTCTTTTTGAACCACTCGGAAATTATTTGTCCACGTCACTACCCCGATATGTTATACTTAACATGGTTATACATCCATATAAATCACTTTTATTTATGCGAGCCATCTTTAAAGCTCGCTGAAGTTTGCAGATAGATCTCATTCAACAACCGTCAGACCAGGAGGAGGAATCCATGAAAAAAATAGCATCATTTATCACTGATACTTTAGTCAAAGATGGACAGATCCCAGAATCACAACAGGATATTTATCGGTATCTTTTTGATTATCTATTTGAGTCTCTTTTATTTGATGTGATCACTCTGATTATTGGTCTAGTTACCCACCGTTTTGGGATCGCACTATGCTACATCCTGGTGACTATCCCCCTAAGACATTTCGCAGGAGGTTTTCACGCAGGATCACCACTTATGTGTACTATTCTCTCCTACGGAATATACGGATTGATTTTATTTTCAGCACCTTATCTCATCAAACTTCCTGATTTTATCTGGATCCCGGTTTATGTGGTTATGTGGCTGTTTATCCTTCTGGTGGCACCTGTAGATTGCCCCAACAAAAGACTTCTTCCAGAACAAAAGAAACGGCTTTTCAAGCTATGCATTCTTTCATGTATCGTTATCAGTATAATTTTTATTATTTTACGTATAAACGGGGCTATCCTGTATGTTGCTTCCATTTCGGAATGCCTTACAGTGTGCACGATTGGCCTGTATATTGGCATTTTCAGGAACAGAGAGCAAAAACAACTATCACAGGAGGAATCATGATATGAACCTAAAAATCGGTATATGTGACGACTCATCAACAGATTCATCAAAGTTATTTGCTCTTATAAACGACTTTGCTCTGAGGAAAAATCTCTTTCTGAATGTATACAGATACTCTTCAGGACGTGAACTTCTTACCGCATACCGCAACAAAAGATTTGACATTATTTTTCTCGATATAGAGATGCCCGGACAAAGCGGTATGTCTGCTGCCAGGCAGATAAGGGAGGAAGGTGGTGATGACGCTCTTATAATTTTTGTCACGTCGTACCCGGAGTACATGAGGGACAGCTTCGACGTTCAGCCATTTCAATTTCTTACAAAGCCAGTTGATTCTGCGATAATTGACCATGTAATGCTCAAGATCCTGGATAAATACCGTCATTCTCACACCATAAGATTCATCACTGACATAGACGAGGTCACACATCAGGTACGTCTGAAAGATATAATTTATATGCGTGTAGTGAAAGGTGAAAAAAAACAGCTTACATACATAATTGCCGGTCAGGACTCCTTCAGCAGCAAAGGTACTATCCAGGAAGTTGAAAATGAACTAGGGAGAAATGGTTTCATATCTCCATACAGGAGTTTTCTAGTTAACATAAGACATATAAAGACATTTGACCACAATTCCATACGAATGGACAACGGAGATGTAATACCTGTCAGCCGCAGAAAATATGCCCAGATCCAACAGCAATACGCCCACAGACTTATACGGCTGCTCAACTAACTTTCAGTACATATCAACACACAAAATATTTGAGGGGAACAACACATGATATACATAGAGATAATAAGTATAATTTTTGACAACTTTCTGTTATATGTATTTTACCAGACTTTATTTGAGAGAAGAAAAAAGAACATACCATGCTGGGCGATTTTTGTCGCATTTGCAGCCGTGGACGTTGTGTTTTCTTTTGCTGCATACAATTTCTTTGGCGACTCGTCCCTTGCGGCTACTATCACCAGATACATCCTCACCTGCACTCTCAATTTCCTGATTACGCTTTTTTATACATCCAGTCTGTTTTACAGATTTCTGGTCGTAATAAGCTACTCAGCCATCATTACTATATGTGAAAATCTGTCATATTATATAATTATACATTTCAGCAGTCCAGCCACGGGACTCTCCGAGCTGTCAGATACTTCTTTCACTGCGATCTCTCTCGTGTCAAATCTGCTTATACTTCTGTGCACAATGATCCTCAACGTCTTTAAACGGAACAAATCCACTGTCAGATCGAGGATTTATACAGCTCTGCTGCTTATTGTTCCAGCCATGTCATGTCTACTCACATTCCTGCCAGGATTTTTTAACATGAACATCGTTGAACCTGCAGCCTACCTCACTCTTGTCATTTTCCTGCTTATAATAAATATCACCAACTATATTCTTCTTCAAAATGTTCTTAAAGCGGAAGCACTTGCCCATGAAACCAAGCTTCTCCAGCAGCAGATCAGCTTTCAGAAGAGCAAATATATGCAGCTCAGCGATGCATACAAGAATATCCGAGGATTTATGCACGACACCAAGAAGCATCTTTTCTATATAGAAAACTGCGTAAACGAGGGAAAGTACGACAACATAATCCCATATGCAAGGGAAACTATGACGGATCTTGAGTCCAGATACTGCACCGTGAACACCGGAAATCTGGTAATCGATGCATTTGTAAGCAATATACATTCCAAGTCAGGGAATTACTCTTTCTACCACTTTGAAAGTGGACAAAAATAACATTCCTTGTGACGATTACCATATGACCATCATACTTGGCAATCTTATGGACAATGCCTTAAACGCCTGCATTGGTCAGACAGGAAGCAGTATACAACTGAAGATCCAGGCACTTGAGAATTCATTTGTCATTTATATATCGAATACCTACCATATTCCTCCATTCGAAAAGACTCCGGACAGTTTCGACAACATAGATTTCATACACGGTTATGGACTTAAAAATGTCAAAAATTCAGCGGAAGAATGCGGCGGATTCTGTGTGATCGACTACGCAAACGGAATATATTCTGTATCCGTTATCATCCCTCTCTCTGATTCCACGCCGCGAGAGTCAGACAAATAGCATTGTAAAGGTATAGCCATTATCCACCGCCATTCATAGCTATTTTGTACAAATATAAATATAACTTTGTTGTCTTTTTACAACATATATTATATAATCAAACTGTATGGCTGTCTTTTAAGGGAGAATAGCACAAAGCCGATACAACAGACTTCAGAGGGGGCTTATGAGAGCTATCTGAAAGCGAACATAATACAATTGGAAGGAAGGTATATGCTACATGAAATTTGGTTATTTTGATGATGCCAACAAGGAGTATGTGATCACATCTCCTAGAACTCCTTATCCTTGGATCAACTACCTTGGAACACAGGATTTCTTTTCACTTATCTCAAACACTGCGGGAGGTTACAGCTTCTACAAGGATGCACGTCTCCGTAGAATCACAAGATATCGTTATAACAACGTGCCTATAGATATGGGCGGACGTTATTTCTATATCAACGACAACGGTACTATCTGGAATCCAGGCTGGTCACCAGTCAAGACAGAGCTTGATGAGTACCAGTGCCGTCATGGTATGGGATATACAATCATCACCGGTAAGAAGAATGACCTTAAGGCTGAGGTTACTTTCTTTGTTCCTCAGAACTACGCTGGAGAGGTTCAGCAGGTTGTCCTTACAAATGAAGGCTCAGAGGAGAAGACATTCTCATTCTTCTCATTTGAGGAGTGGTGTCTCTGGGATGCACAGGATGACTGCACCAACTTCCAGAGAAACTTCAGTACAGGCCGTGTGGAGGTTGTCGGTTCAACTATCTACCACAAGACAGAGTACAGAGACAGACGTGACCATTTCGCATTCTACACAGTGAATGACGAGATCGATGGTTACGATACAGACAGAGACTCATTCATCGGACTTTACAACGGTTTCCACAACCCACAGGCTGTTGAGGCCGGCAAGGCAAATGATTCATTTGCTGATGGATGGTCACCTATCGCTTCACACTACAAGAAGATCACTCTTGCTCCAGGCGAGACAAAGACTCTTGTATTTATACTTGGATATGTTGAGATGCCTGTTGACCAGAAGTTCGAGGCTGATGGCAAGACTATCAACAAGGTAAAGGCTCTCGAGATGATCGAGAAGTACAACACACCTGAGAAGGTTGCTGCAGGTCTTGAGGAGCTCAAGGAGCACTGGAACAGACTCTTAGGCATCCTCAACGTTAACACTCCTGATGATAAGGTAAACCGTATGGTAAATATCTGGAATCAGTATCAGTGTATGGTTACATTTAACCTTTCACGTTCTGCTTCATACTTCGAGTCAGGTATCGGCCGTGGTATGGGATTCCGTGATTCCAACCAGGATGTACTCGGATTTGTTCATCAGATCCCTGACCGTGCAAGAGAGAGAATCATCGATATAGCTTCAACACAGTTCCCAGATGGTGGATGCTACCATCAGTACCAGCCACTTACCAAGAAGGGTAACGCAGATATCGGTGGAGACTTCTCAGACGATCCATTATGGCTGATCCTTTCTGTATCAGCTTACATCAAGGAGACAGGCGACTGGGGCATCCTTGACGAGATGGTTCCATATGACAATGATATGTCAATCGCAAAGCCTATGCTTGACCACCTTAAGGTTTCATTCTACAAGATCGTGAACAACCTTGGACCACACGGACTTCCACTTGCAATGAGAGCTGACTGGAACGATTGTATCAACCTTTCATGCTTCTCAGATACACCAGGTGAGAGCTTCCAGACATACACCAACCCTAAGTTCGCTGCTGAAGGCGGATACTCAAAGGTTGCTGAGTCAGTTATGGTTGCTACACTCTTTACATATGCAGGTCCTAACTATGTTGCTATCCTCAAGCACCTTGGAATGGACGCTGAGGCTGATGCTGCTCAGGCTGAGATCGACAAGATGAAGGCCAACATCATGGAGTCAGCATGGGACGGCGACTGGTTCCTCAGAGCTTACGATGCAAATGGCGAGAAGATGGGATCTAAGGAGTGTGAGGAAGGTCAGATCTTCATTGAGCCACAGGGATTCGCTATCATGTCAGACATCGGTAAGGATCAGGGCTGCGACAAGAAGACTCTTGCTGCGATCGACGAGAGACTCAATACACAGTACGGACTTGTACTCAACAACCCAGCATTCACAAAGTATTACATCCAGTATGGCGAGATTTCTACATACCCAGGTGGATACAAGGAGAATGCCGGAATCTTCACACATAACAATGCATGGATCATCTGTGCTGCTGCATACGCAGGTGCCGGCGATCAGGCATTTAAGTACTACTCAGAGATAGCTCCTGCTTTCACTGAGGAGACATCAGATATACACAAGACTGAGCCATATGTATACGGCCAGATGATCGGCGGTAAGGATGCCGGATCTGATATCGGCAAGCCAGGCAACCACTTCGGACAGGGCAAGAACTCATGGCTGACAGGTACAGCTGCTTGGAACATGGTAGCTATATCACAGTACATCCTTGGTATCTCAGCAGACTTCGATGGTCTGAAGATTGACCCATCTATACCTGCTGCATGGGATGGAATGACAGCTACTCGTCAGTTCCGTGGTGCTACATACGACATCAAAGTTTCTAACCCTGATCACATCAACAAGGGCGTTAAGAGCGTTGTAGTTGATGGCAATGCCATCGAGGGCAATGTTCTTCCAGCATTTGGCGACGGCAAGACTCACACTGTAGAGGTTGTAATGGGTTAATACCTTACATATCACAGCTTGCTGTGATACAGATATAACATACACATAAAAAGGCGGCCATCTCTGTTTCAACCACAGAGATGGCTGTTTTTTTATGCCTGACCCCTTCCTGGGGACGGAGGGGACGGAGGTACCTGACCCCACAGGGACGGAGGTACCTGACCCCCTTTCGGCTACTGGATTAACAACATAGGGTCTACCGGATTTCCGTCTTTTTCTATTGCGAAGTAGAGATTTGTTCCCTCTTTGGTGTAGAACCGGCTTGGCTCACCAATAGTTCCCACGACATCGCCGGCTTCCAGATACTCTCCGAGGGCAGCCTTTATATCCTCAAACTGTCCAAGTGTGACTATATAGCCATTGCCCAGGTCAAGTTTTACATAGTTCCCCAGTTCAGAATTGCTTGATACCTCAGCCACCTTACACTTGTATACCGCCTTTACCTCGTCGCCGGTCTTCGCCTCGATCACCATGGCAGGACTGCACTTATACTCATTCAGCGTTTCAAAATACACTGTTGTATCCATGCTGTAGGGAATGATCACGTTGCCTGCAAGAGGCCAGCTAATGCTCTCCTTCGGATCATAATTGAGTGCTGGATCTCCGCTTGCAGCAGTCTCTGTCGCACAATCTGCTGCCTCGTTTTCATCCTGCGTACACTCCTGAGCTGTATTCTGTCCAGTCTGAGCTGTATCTTCTGTTCCATCATCCGCGCTATCGCCAGCCAAATCTGTATTATCGCTAATCTGATCGTTACCGTCTTCATCTGTCTGTTCCTGAATAGCATCAGAAGCTGTAGTGTTCTTGTCAGGAGTGCTTTCTGAATTCTTATCCTTGCCACTCAGCGTCTCCTTTGTCTCCTGTCCGGATTCTGATGTATCTCCATATGGTGTGTTCTGTCCTATCACAATATTTTTTTCCTTTGAATTCGTCTTTGCGTTATAAAGTCCCAGCACTGTCACAAGCACTGCCATGCCTGTGATAAGCGAGATATAGAATATGTTCTTCTTTACTCCGCTCAAAAATTTCTTCATAATCATCACCTCATCTGTAGCATGCACAGAAAAGATGACTATTATACACTTCTGCCAATTTATTTTTCTGATACATAATGCAGCTGACACTCATCGCAACTGATACATAATGATGCCGATGACACTCATTGCAACTGATACATAATACAGCTGACACTCATTGCAACTGATACACAATGCTGCTGACACTCATTGCAGCTGATATATTTCAACTTCGCACTTCATCCTTGACCATTGTATTCTCTATCAGGACACCGTCACGCCGTTATAATAATATTGTATTATTTCCTCATAGCTTTCCCCATTTGCGGCAAGCAAAGCCGCTCCATAAAGAGACAATCCCAAAGAATTTCCCACGCCTATGGATACCACTCGATATTTATCATCCGGCTTGTCTATGTGCACATTTGTCGACGGAAATCCCAGCTGCGTGCAAAAATCCGAAGCACTAACTTCAGCACCGAACACATCAATTGTCACGGCAAACCCCGACGGCGTAGCCTTTAGGATATTCACACCTCCTGACGTCGTGGTCTGCCCTTCTGGCAACCATCTGGCAAATACTTTCCTCAACCTGTCCTCGCTGAATAACCCAGTGGTGTAAAAATCCGATGACATTCTATCTGCGCCACTATCCACCTGTCTCAGATACGGAATGTCATACCCATACAGCTCCTCCGCACTTACAGTATGTCCCACACTGACCACATGGTAGGCAGGAAGAATAACTTGACCATCGTACCGTATGACCACCCCTCGCGTATCTGAAACTGCACTTTTTGAACGTCTGGACGCATTCTTGTATTCCTCCCCCCATTTTTCCTTTAACTCTGAGTATGTATATCTGATCTCCCTCAATTCCGTCTCATTTATAAGATTAGATTTGTCAGACTGCGATTCCACCTGATTCTCCATCTGGTAATACACCCCCGTACGCAGGAGCACAGCCATAAGCCTGAGCATCTCATCATTCCAATCATCCTGCATGACTCCTAAAAGAACCGAATCTATATACTCCTCCGCATCTATCAGGTCATACTGCCCATTCTCATATATACACACACTCCTTCCACTAGATCTATCATCTGGCAGACTGACCGGATATTTATATCTGGTATACAATGTCGAAATAATATAAGACACCACCACAGCCCCAACAATTCCAATAATTATAACTTTTATTTTATGCATGTTCTCCCCCTTATGTACTTACACAACCTCTAACCCAGACAGGATCATGTCCTTCTGAACACCAGCGACCACCGGCAACACACCGGGCGCAGGTTTTTGCCAGACAGGAGCATATCCTCCTGAACACCGGCAGCAAATAAATGCATTTCACATTCTACAACTTCCTGTAGTTATATATATCCATTATTTTCATTTATATGAATACTGTCGCCCACGCTGTTAACAAACAAAACGACACTCCTCTTTACTTTGACTTTACAAGGATTTTTTTGGAACATCTCAACATTTTGACTCTGCTGTCTTATTTCAAATATGAACAGAGATTTAATCACATCATTTATTGACAAATGGAACATGACATAATATGATAGTAGCGTATTCAAGATTAACGGTTCGATTGCTATATAAGGTAAACTTTTCTTTAGAGTATTCTCTGTAAGATATTCTCTATAGGGTATATTGTAGTGTTTTCATTGAGTACAAAATTTCAATATTTTAGGAGGTACTCGTGATGAAGAACGGTACAGTCAAGTGGTTCAACGGAGAAAAGGGTTATGGATTCATCTCAGACGATGAGACAGGAAAGGACGTATTTGTTCATTTTTCAGCTATCAACGCTGATGGATATAAGACTCTTAACGAGGGACAGAAGGTTTCTTTCGATGTAGAGGCAGATCCTAAGGATGCTTCTAAGGAGAGAGCAACAAACGTAACAGTTATAGCTTAATTAGCTGACACTGACATGTGGTATATACCACATCATCAAGATGACTTTCAGGTCACTGAAAAAGCCGGGATACAGATGATTCATTTCATTCTGTATTCCGGCTTTTTATTTGCGCAGGCAACAAGCCAAAGTTTGTGTCTGCATCAAGCCTGTCAGCCTTTGCTTCCAAGAGCCTTTCTTCTCGCTCTGTATGCCGATCTGATATATCTTCCAGCTGCCGACAGCTCAGAGAGCTTCCACTTGCTCGTCTTGCGTGTCTTATATGACAACAGAGAACATGATTCATTCTTGTTGGAAAGGCTCCAGCAGAAATAACTTATGTTGTATTTGTCCAGCCTTGCAAACCACTTTTTCATATTCGCAGCACTTATGCCACCGCCGCCGCTTGCAGCCGACATTCCATACTCAGTTACCATGACCGCTATCCCCTTTTTCCTCGCATACGCAAGCTTTGCCGGGAGATACTTGTTATGACTCCACTCATTTGCATAGAAGTGAAGTGAATACATGATATTCTTGTACCCTCTTATCGGACTGTCTGCAACCTCGTTGTGGGTTCCATCTGACCCCAGCTGGGACCATGTTGGGGTTCCTACGACTATTATACCGTTCTTATCATATTTTCTGATAACCTTGATCACCTGGGCTGAATATGACTTGATTGATGTCCAGCTGCATCCATTTGGCTCATTGCAGATCTCATATATGATATTATTCTGCTTTCTGAAATTCTTTGCCATCATAGCAAAAAACGACTTTGCCTGCGCAAGCTGGGTCATAGGATTGCCATCATTCAATATATGCCAATCGATTATAACGTACATGCCTAGTTCTGTCGCACACTTGACGCCTTTATATATCTGTTTCCTAAGTGCAAGCTGATTGCCTCCTGAGCAGTAACCATTGTACTCGGAAGTGTACATCGCAAGTCTGACTGCATTTGCACCCCAGTCATCGCGAAGCGTCTGGAATGCAGCCTTATTCACGTAAGGATATCCGACATCCCAGTTGATGCCATGTGTGCTGACTCCCCTGAGCTGGAACTTTCTGCCCTTTGCATCCACCAGATCCGCACCCTTCACTGACAGTCTTCCATGGGTTGCCACCGGCGTCTTTGCCGCTGCAAATGCATCTACATCCGGTTGGATCTCTGCCACCGTAAATACCATGACAAATACTAGCAGAAGTGAAACGATTCTCTGCCATACTCTTCTTCTTTTCATATGTATATAACCCCCTTTTTGAATACTGACCCTGCAAATTCGCCTTAGGCAAATTGCCGGTGCCATTCGTTTCCCGCGAAAACCATATATATTTATCATACCATAGCTACAGAGGGGTTGACAAGATTTGCAGCAATTGTATAACTCTACGACAACTAATCAAACAAATCTGTGATATCTCTTCTCTCCACGGCAATTCCAATACCATTGAGATATTCTACGTTTCTATCATAGTGTTCTCTCAATAATTGCATGCCCTGTTCGTAGTTTTGTTGATTTTCTTCATAAACGACATGTTTTTACTTTCAGCAATCTAATATCATGTGGCACACATACAAACAAAGGGCTGCCGGAATCTTACGCGAATTCCGGCAGCCCCTGCTGCATTCTATATTGATAAATATAAATTACTTGTCAAGTGAAACCTTAACCTTCTTAAGCTTCCAGATCTCCTTTGCATACTCCTCGATAGTTCTGTCTGATGAGAACTTTCCAGCGCATGCTGTGTTGAGCATAGCCATCTTTGCCCAGCCCTTCTCATCCTGGTATGCCTTGTCAACCTTCTGCTGAGCCTCTGCATATGAATCGAAGTCCTTGAGGATGAAGTATACATCTTCCTTTGTGAGAGAATCATAGAGATCTCTGAATCTGTCCGGATCATCCTTTGCATAAGTGCCATCGATAAGCTGTGTGAGAACTCTTCTTACAGCCTGGTTGTTATTGTAGATATCCATTGGGTTGTAGCCGCCCTCGCGCTCATACTTCATAACCTCTTCTGCTGAGAGTCCGAAGATAAATGCGTTCTCAATACCAACTTCCTCAACGATCTCTACATTTGCTCCGTCCATAGTTCCAAGTGTAGGTGCACCGTTCAGCATGAACTTCATGTTACCTGTACCTGAAGCCTCTCTTGAAGCTGTTGAGATCTGCTCTGATACATCTGCTGCTGCGAAGATGATCTCGGCATTTGATACTCTGTAGTTCTCTATAAATACAACCTTGATCTTGCCATCTATTGATGCATCGTTGTTGACAACATCTGCTACTGAGTTGATAAGCTTAATGATAAGCTTAGCTCTCTTGTAGCCTGCTGATGCCTTTGCTCCAAAGATGAATGTTCTTGGGTACATATCGAATTCTGGCTCTGTCTTCAGTCTGTTATACAGATGCATAACGTGAAGAATGTTGAGGAGCTGTCTCTTGTACTCATGAAGTCTCTTAACCTGTACATCGAAGATTGAACGAGGATCTACATCCACATTGTTATGCTCCTTGATGTACTTTGCAAGACGGATCTTGTTCTGGTACTTGATGTTCATGAACTCATGCTGGCACTTCTCATCATCCACATATACCTTAAGTTTCTTAAGGTGTGAAAGATTTGTTATCCACTCGTCACCGATCTTGTCTGTGATCCAGTTTGCAAGAAGTGGGTTAGCATGAAGCAGGAAACGTCTCTGAGTGATACCATTTGTCTTGTTGTTGAACTGCTCTGGTCTCATCTCGTAGAAGTCCTTAAGCTCTCTCTCCTCAAGGATCTTGGTATGAAGAGCTGCAACACCGTTTACTGAGTAAGAACCTGCAATTGCAAGATGAGCCATCTTAACCTGGCCATCGTACAGAACTGCCATATTCTTAACCTTATCCTGGTTGCCCGGATACATCTCCTGGATCTTGAGAACGAATCTTCTGTTGATCTCCTCAACGATCTGGTAGATACGTGGAAGTAATCTTGAGAACAGCTCGATAGGCCACTTCTCAAGAGCCTCTGCCATGATCGTATGGTTGGTGTATGCACATGTTCTTGTTGTGATATCCCAAGCGTCATCCCACTCAAGACCTTCCTCATCCATGAGGATTCTCATGAGCTCGGCAACTGCTACTGTTGGGTGTGTATCATTCATCTGGAATGTCACCTTCTCTGGCAGCTTGTGGATATCCTTATTGAGCTCCTTGAACTTGAGGATAGCTCTCTGTACTGAAGCTGAGATGAAGAAATACTGCTGTCTCAGTCTGAGTTCCTTACCTGCGTAGTGATTGTCATTTGGATAGAGAACCTCAACGATAGTCTTTGCAAGGTTCTGCTGCTCTACTGCCTTCTCATACTCACCCTTGTCAAATGAGTCAAGGCAGAACTCCTGGATCGCCTCAGCATCCCAGATTCTAAGTGTATTTACAACGTTGTTGCCATATCCGATGACTGGAAGGTCATAAGGTACGGCACGAACTGACTGATATCCTTCCTGTATAAAGTAGTTTCTGCCATTCTTGTTCTCAACTCTGACATATCCACCGAACTTAACCTCAACAGCGTACTCTGAACGCTTTACCTCGAATGGGTTGCCGTCCTTGAGCCAGTCATCCGGCATCTCTACCTGATAACCGTCTTTGATTCCCTGCTTGAACATACCATACTTGTATCTGATTCCACATCCGTATGCAGGATAACCAAGAGTTGCTAATGAATCAAGGAAGCAGGCTGCAAGACGTCCGAGACCGCCATTACCCAGAGCGGCATCAGGCTCCTGATCCTCTATAAAGTTCAGATCAAATCCTAATTCATCAAGTGCTTCCTTAACTGCATCGTAGTAGGTCAAGTTGATAAGATTGTTACCGAGTGCTCTACCCATAAGGAACTCCATAGACAGATAGTAAACTGTCTTGACGTTCTTCTTCTCATACTCCTTGTGTGTAGCAATCCATCTGTCAATGATGTCGTCCTTTACTGCGTAGCTGACTGCCTGGAATACCTGCTGTGGAGTAGCCTCCTCGATAGGCTTGCGGAAAAGGGTCTTTACGTTAGTAATGACTTCCTTCTTGAAGCCTTCCTTATCGAAATCTGCTAACATCTTCATCTGATTCATTCCCTCCTTGGATAAATAGATATATTTTATTTCCATTTTCACTGTTTCATTCTATCATCAACCCCTTTTTTTAACAATACATGAGAAAAAATTTATTAAATAACGACATAAAATTAGACTATAGTCAAATAGAATTTACAGTTTTTTTACATTAAACGACGACAAATGTCTGATAATATCGAAATTTATTGGGGGCTCATGCGTTTTCGATGATTACTAGAATATTGTAAACGTATCACGTATATGCTATATAAGGCACGAACGAACCCCCTGGGAGAGGCGACTCCCAGGGGGTTTTTATCTAATTTCTACCATATCCACCAGGCATGCAGCACACGCAAGGCACACCGGAGGGCTACTTCAAACCCGAAGAATGGATTGACAAGGACGGATCTTGCGGCGGCGTTTTTGTCGCAGACGCAACTACCACATATAGTACAAAGGTTATTGCAGAACTTTCCGCCAGTCGGCATATCCATTCCGTATCCGGCGCCTCTGTCCATGTACCACTGGCGTCCGCTCTTGATGGCCTCATATGCCTGTCGGTACTCCTGATTGCCCGGATCAAGCTCCATCGCACGCTTTATCATCTCCATGGCTCTTATCTGATTGCCAAGTCCGGCGTTGCACACACCACTGTAATAATGCCATCTGGCATCGTGGTTATCTATCTGATTGAGGACGTTCTTCGCCTCCTCATAGCTTCCGCTGTTCATGTAGTTCTTCGCAGCCTGAAAATATCTGGAATCCTTATCATTTGGATCGTAGTCATTCTGTCTCTGATATCCTCCAAAGCCAAATGGGCCAAATCCTCCGAAACCGCCAAATGGATCGTCGTACTGTCCGTAACCTCCTGACGAACCACCATAAGAGTTTCCGCCATAAGAACCGCCAGATCCATAACTGCCGCCGTAACCCTGAGAGTTTCCAGTTCCATACCCACCAGCACCGCCGTAGCTTGCACGGTCAGCCTCACCACTCACTATGGACTTGTACGCCTGCTGTATCTCCTTGAACTTTTCCTCAGCCTCATCCTTGTGGGGATTGTTGATATTTGCATCCGGATGATACTTGCGGCTCAGCCTTCTATATGCTTTTTTCACTTCTTCTTCGCTGGCACCTCTTTTGAGTTCCAACACCTCGTAAGGATCTTTCATAATCTGTTCCCTATCCTTTTCACCAAACCATTTATAATCGTCTTTGACTAGGCCTAGTGCTATAATCAAGTAATCTTCTATTTGATGACGTTTTTATTTATCTGCATTTTCACCATCTGTATTTTTATCTTCTGCGCATCCACATCTTCTGTTCGTAGTTGCATAATACGCTTCCCATATCCCTGAGTATATTATATTCCTGAGTATTCCGACATTCTCAATAATAGGAAGCATCTCATACTCCTTTGCAAGCGGAGCCACCATCATCATCAGAACGTCCTTCGTCCACTCTGCAAGCTCCTGCCATTTGCCCGGTTCTATGGGCGAATCCACACCCACTGATTGTACATCAACATCCAGCTCATGTGCAAGTCTGCATACATACGGATTGTAATTTCCTGCTCCTATATCCTTTTCTATATCGTCATATGCATCCATTATGTAGACAAATTTGCCCAGATAATAGCCTATCGTCCTGAGATAAGATTCCCACTCGTCATGAGCCGGTGCACAGATCTCTGCCATGATATTGCCGAAATGCCCCGACAATGCGTCCATATCATCAGATCCCGCATCCTCCAGCTCGCTTATCGCCTTGAGGTTCTCCACTATGATGCGAATCTTCTGTGAATAATCTTCCTTGAGTCTCCTGCCATTTTTCCCGGCGAACAGCACATCTGCATAAAGCTTCCTGGTAAACATATGCTCATCATCCCAGTCATCTATACATTTATAATAGGTAAGGATCACGTTCATATCAGCAACATAATCTGTGTACTCATTCTGTACATAAGTATGCTTTGATGCCGGGTGTGCGATGCACCTTCGGCTGCCCGAAAACTTCTCCGGTTCATATAGCCCTGTCAGAAGAAGCACCAGAAATGTCATGTCGTAGCTGAGGCTGATCTGTCCTCTAGCACCATATCTGTCCTTCAGCGATTTGCACAGGCCGCAATAATACTTACGGTATTCATCATATTCTTTCATCTTAAGCTCAGGCTGGTTCACCACTATATATCCAAACATCTCTCAATCTCCACACTGTATTCCAATATACGACTTTATCAGTCTGCGCTGTTACTATGACTTCTTCACAAATCTGTTGCCGCACTTAGGGCATCTGATCTCTATTTTGTCCTTTCCTCTTGGCACTCTGATCATCTGCTGGCATTTGTTGCAGACAAATATCTTGTATTCCTTGCCGGCTTCCTTCTGTTTCTTCGCGCGCTTGAATATATTTCTCACGCCCGCGGTATGCTCCATGAACCATCTGTTCTGCGCCGCGCGCTTGTCATAGTTCTTGGACATGATCCTGACATATCCATATATGAACATGATAAGTCCAAGGGAATAAAATATCCCTGTCTTGATAAATGCATCCAGCACCATAAATATCAATCCGCCCCAGGTAAGAAATGATGACAACTGATCGTTGCCGTACCTGGATCTCATAAATCTTATAAATTTGTCTTTCATAATCACCATTCTCCTCGAAATTTACTAAATATTATATATAAAGATACCCGATATTCCAAGTCTTCCATTTCGTATCGGGGGTCAGGTACCTCCGTCCCCAGGGGGGTCAGGTACCTCCGTCCCCAGGCTACATTGTCTCCAGTTTCTCTGCAGATTCCTGGAGCTGTCTGTAGGCTTCCTTCATCCTGCCCATCTCCACGTCATCTACATGATTCATGTCTGTTCGTGTCACAAGCTTCCTCAGATACTCACAGTCGCTCTTGATCCGTTTCATTTCTTTTTTATCGAGCTGTGCGCCCTTGGTCTCAAGAAGATTCTCTACCTTATATACATACGCCTCGGCCTCGTTCATAATGTCTTTGAACTCTCTGGCTCCAGCCACATCATCCTCGTACTTCTTCGCATCCTCCCTGGCTCTGCGGATCTCCTCCTCCGAAAGGTTGGTGCTGGATGTGATCACTATCTGCTGTTCCACACCCCTGCCCAGATCCTTAGCTGAGACCTTGAGAATACCATTTGCATCCATGTCAAATGTGACCTCGATCTGAGGAACGCCCGCCATGGCTCTCTTGATACCGCTGAGTCTGAAGTTGCCTAGCAGCTTGTTGTCCCTTGTGAAATGCCTCTCGCCCTGGTATACCTTGATCTCGACATCCCTTTGGAAATTGCCCGCCGTGGTAAATATCTTTGATGCTCTGGTCGGAATGGCTGAATTTCTCGGAATGATGACATTTGCCACGCCTCCAAGGGTCTCGATGGACAGCGAGAGAGGCGTCACGTCCATGAGGAGAATGTCATTCACCTTGTTCGACACGGTGAGCTCGCCGCTGAGCTTGCTTCCCTGAACCGCCGCACCCATGGCAACGCACTCGTCCGGGTTCATATTCTTGGATGGCTCCCTGCCGGTTATGGCACGAACCTTATCCACAACCGCCGGTATTCGGGTGGAGCCACCCACCAGCAGCACTTTATCTATCTGATTTCTCGTTATGCCCGCATCGGACAGCGCCTGATTCACGGGTCCCGCCGTTCTCTCCACCAGGTCATAGGTGAGCTCGTTGAACTGCTCCCTGGTTATCGTCATGTCTAGATGCACCGGCTGATTCTTCACCGTCGATATAAATGGCAGATTGATGTGTGCAGTCTGCGCAAATGAGAGCTCCTTCTTGGCATTCTCACAAGCCTCCCTCACTCTCTGGGATGCCGTGATATCCTTCGCCAGATTGACCTTTGTCTCCTTTTTAAAGGTCTTGATGACGTAGTCCAGCAGCCTCTCATCAAAATCATCTCCGCCTAGATGATTGTCTCCCGCGGTGGCAAGAACCTCTATGACGCTGTCCCCTATCTCTATAACAGACACGTCAAATGTTCCTCCGCCAAGATCGTACACAAGTATCTTCTGCGCCTGACCATTGTCCAAGCCATAGGCAAGAGCCGCCGATGTAGGCTCATTTATGATTCGAAGCACATTCAGCCCCGCTATTCTTCCGGCATCCTTGGTCGCCTGCCTCTGGCTGTCGTCAAAATAAGCCGGGACTGTTATGACTGCATCAGATACCGGTCCGCCCAGATAACTCTCAGCATCGCTCTTCAGCTTTGCAAGTATAATGGCCGATATCTCCTGCGGCGAATAATCCTTGCCGTCTATCCTCTTTCTGTATGTTGTTCCCATCGCTCTCTTGATGGATGTGATAGTTCTGTCCACATTCACAGTCATCTGTCTCCTGGCAGCCTCACCCACCAGTCTCTCGCCATTCTTCGTGATGGCTACTATGGAAGGTGTGGTCCTGCCGCCCTCCGAATTCGGTATGACGGTTGGCTGATCGCCCTCAAGCACCGCCACACAACTGTTTGTTGTTCCCAGATCTATTCCTATTACTCTGCTCATATATGTCAACCTCTCTGTTATGGTATTCTGATCCACTCATGGGGACGGAGGGGACAGGCACCTCCGTCCCCATCTATCGTATATAATAACCATCACTTATGAACATAATTTGGACAAAAAATAAAGTAAGTATAAAGTTCGGTTAAGAGAGTATAAAAAAAGGGGACGGAGGTACCTGTCCCCTCCGTCCCCGGACTGAATATTCTACTTTGATGCCTTCTCTGCCTTGATAACCGCCTGGAATTCCTTTATATCCTTTGCGATCTCTCCGCTTAATGCCAGCAGGCAGATAAGGTTCGGAATCGCCATGAGTGCATTCGCTATATCTGAGAAGTTCCATACGAGATCCAGTGATATCGTCGCACCTACGTATACAACGAGCGAGAACACTATCCTGTATATCATATTGTACTTGTGCGACTTGAACAGGTACTCGAACGCCTTCTCTCCGTGATACTCCCATCCAAGAATCGTGGAGAATGCGAAGAGCACAATTCCTATAGTTACGAGCCAGCCTCCCGCCTTGCCAAGTGCAGAGCCAAATGACAGGATCGTGAGAGCCGCACCTTTTATGACTGTTGAGCAGGCAAATGTTCCGTCCTCAGCAAATGTATAATGGTTTCCAGCTGCATCGGTCCATGTACCGGTAAGACTTCCTATGGCCGCCTGACTCTCCTCCACCGCAAGCTCACTTGCAAGCTTTGTATTTTCATCCTTGTTGAGTTCGTCGGATGAAAGAACCGAAAGCGTCAGGGTATTTGACGAATTGGATGTATCTGTCAAAATGAGTTGGTCATCTGTGAATTCATATGTATAATCCGTTGTGGTAGTCTTGTTGTCGGAATCAACAGCCTCCACAGTAACCTCAGTTCCGCTCACCTGATAGCTGCCCTTTGTACTGTTCTCTGTAATTCCAAGCACACCCGACGATGCAATACAGAGACCTGTGATGGTACATACTACTATGGTATCCCAGAATGTACCTGTCATATTGATGTAACCCTGACGAACAGGATTGTCTGTTGTGGCAGCTGCCGCTGTGATGGCCGCCGAGCCCATTCCGGCTTCATTTGAGAATACTCCTCTGGCAACACCGAATCTCATGGCATTCATCATAGCTGCTGTGATCGTACCACACAGACCGCCACCGACTGCCTTGACTGAGAATGCCATCTTGAATATCATGGCAACTCCTGCCGGAAGATTCTGGATATTGACGATTATTACAATAAGTCCGGCTACAACATAGAATATCGCCATCAAAGGAACAACAACTGATGACACCTTAGATATGGTCTTGATTCCTCCAACTATTATAAGAAGGGCAAAAACCGTAAGTATGATTCCTGTCACATATGTAGGCACGCTGAATGTGCTGCTAAGAGATTCGGATATGGAATTGGCCTGTGTCATATTTCCTATTCCAAATGAAGCGATGACTGCAAAGAGTGCAAACAGCCAGCCCAGCACTGCACCAAACTTCTTATGCTTGAATGCCTTCTTCATAGTATACATAGGGCCGCCGCTCATCTCGCCCTTGGCATTCACCTCACGGTACTTGATAGCAAGCATACACTCTGAGAACTTGGATGTCAGTCCAAATGCTGCGGATATCCACATCCACACCAGTGCCCCCGGACCTCCCGATACCATGGCCGTTGCAACACCAACAATATTTCCCGTTCCTATGGTTGCAGCAAGCGCGGTGGTAAGTGCCGAAAATGGTGACACGTCTCCGGTTCCTCTGCTCTTTGTCCTTGCCTCCTTGCTAAGTGTACTCTTCAGCGCATAGCCGAGGTTCCTCCAAGGAAGAAACCCTGTTCTGATCGTCAAAAATATTCCCGTTCCAACCAGAAGCACCAACATGACCGGTCCCCAGACAAATCCATCCACCGCCGACACGATCTCATTTAACTTTTCCATACAACCGCCTCCTCTTTCCAGGTTATCCATATCATCCGACCCGGCGCTCCCCTCATTTTTTGTCCCGAATCAGTTTATATACCCATAAATTTACTGTATTTTTGCCACAAAGTCCAGAGTATTGTGGTGTTATGGTTATTTTCCTTTATTAATTAAGTTATGTGAGCTGTTGGCGAAATATTATGTGGTGTGGATATATTTTGATGGAAATAATATTTTCATGTTATTTTGCAGGTTTTCAATATGTTTTTTTATGTTTTTTTATGTTTTCCCTTGCATTTAAAAACCGTTTTTTATTAATTTGTGAATTATACATATTTATCCACATAAATAACGGGTTAATAGCAGGCTCTGACAAGTATTATCTGCCAGAGTTTTTAGTTACAATGTGCTATGGTGGTTTTAATAAAGGTCACAGATCCTAGGAAATACTCCGTATAATAAGAAATTGGAGGTGTTAATTATGGGTATCTTTTTAAATAGAGGAATTGAAGAATTTAAAAAAACACTTAATTCACAACTATATGTTGACAAAACAGATATTATCGGTTTTCTGAATCGTGTTGTGAACACTGAACAATCATACATATGTGTATGTCGACCTAGGAGATTTGGTAAGTCTGTAACAGTGAATATGATTGCAGCTTATTACGAAAAAGGAAGCGACTCCCGAATGCTCTTTGATAGGAAAAAGCTTTCTGAGTTAGACGGCTGGGATAATGAGATAAATAAGTATAGGAGAAGTTATTCATATCGAATGACGATTGCAGTAAGACAGGTTACGATTACAATAATACAGTGGGCACATTTTCTATTGTTGCAGGAGATGGAGTCCAGGAAATAAAGCTCGGCAATGATGCCAAAACTCAAATATTGTTCTCTCCTCTTCAACGTGTTACACTACGTATTAGAAGAAAACAGAGTATAGCTATTTAGATTACTTTGACTCTATCAAGCTCTCAAATCAAGGAAATGATACTGAATAGCAACACAAACCCTTATCAACAAAAACCTAAATGAGGCTTTTTAATCCTTATATATAATTATCTAATGATTAAGAAGTAGTGGCTGAAAAAAGTCACAAGAAGGAGGAGTATTATGAAGAACAACGACAACAAGAAAAAGAAGATCGCAGTAATTGTGATTGCAGTAGTGATTCTGCTGTTAGTAGTGGTAGGATCAGGTGTAGCCCTCGGAGTATTCCGTAGCACAAAGGGAAGTGCATCCGGTAGTGGAGATAAGAAAGCTTTCACAAATAAGCTTACAACCGAGGCTACCACTTTAGCCAAAGCAACAACAAAGGCTACCACTGAAAAGGCTACTACAGAAAAGGCTAAGAAGACTACGACAAAGAAGGCTAAGAAAGTAGCCAGTGTAAGTGGTGGTATCACAACAGAGTCTAAGAATGACAGCAACACAAAGGCTACAACAGAGAAAGCTACACAGGCTCCATCAGATAATTCAGGTAATGGTGATTGGAATAACCCAACAGAAGCTCCAGCTCCAGCAACGGAGGCACCAGTTCCAGTAACAGAAGCTCCTACTCAGGCGCCAACTGAGGCACCAACAGAAGCTCCCACAACACAGCATCAGCATACTTGGGAGACAAAAACAGAGCAGGTACTAGTTAAGGATGCTTGGGATGAAGAATATATGACTTATGTTTGTTCATACTGTGGCGCAGATGCTGATGAGGTTGGTAGTGATCATATAACTTATTGTGGAGAGAAGTACTATAATGAAGATTTTCATAAGTGGATGTATGAGGGCGCTAGCTGGGTGAGTGGTACAAAGACAAAGCATCATGACGCCGTATACGAAACAAAGACATACCAGTATTGCACTACTTGTGGTGCTACAAGATAAAAACAGGAGGTAGTCCTTTAATCGGGACTACCTCTTTTCTGTGTAAACAAAAGACCAGTAGAAACTGGTCTTGGTTATCATCATGTTTAGGGTTCGGTTAAAAGCAGAAACGACTGTTACATCGAATCCGCCGTGTTTTAATTAAAGAACTAGAATTCTTTAATTAACGTCTGCTCAGATTTTCACAATTATCTGGGCAGTCCGTTTTTTGGTATGAATAACCACGCTCAAAAGGTGGAAATTCACTTTCTTCTTCAACTACATTATAGAAATAAAACATGATAATAACCTTCTTTCTTAGGCACCATATGTAGTATGCTTTTTGACGTATGCTATAACATGTGTCTTTGGTTGGTTCAACTTATAAAAGTTAATGTTTGCACATCAGGCGCTAGCAGTGTCAAAGCTGTTAGAGCTTTTCGCTGGTTTATCCAGCTTTGCATTAATTAATGTAGATAGATTACTTATGCGACTTATGATAGGATCAGACAAGGTTTTTCATCAGCC
>OLRH01000091.1_pt1 | contig 34922 bp, 30 predicted proteins | sample 1672321 | NCBI WGS metagenome assembly OLRH01 (sample SAMEA3136671, study PRJEB25190) | human gut metagenome | reverse complement strand
TCCTGAATAGCCCTGAGCACCTTTTCCGGCGTGATGGGCAGCGTATCAAAATGGAGTCTAGTGAAAGCTACCGAAACTTCTCCGTTGGTGATGATTGAGTATTCTTCACCGAATACCAACAAGCCGCTTCACTTGGGGCATGTGCGCAACAATCTTTTGGGAAATGCGCTGGCTAACATTGTGGCTGCAAACGGAAATAAAGTAGTAAAGACGAATATAGTAAACGACCGTGGTATCCATATCTGCAAATCCATGCTGGCATGGAAGAAATACGGAAACGGCGAAACTCCTGAAAGCACTGGCAAGAAAGGTGATCATCTGGTAGGCGACTACTATGTGTCTTTCGACAAGCATTATAAAGCGGAACTTGCCGAACTGATGGAAAAAGGCATGACGAAAGAGGAAGCGGAAGCTGCTTCTCCGTTGATGCAGGAAGCCCGCGAAATGCTGGTGAAATGGGAAGCCGGCGATCCGGAAGCCCTCGGCATAAAACTGGGAAATGGGTTTGCAAACGCACCTCCCATCCCATTGATCGTGTCCAACACCTTCTGTAACGTGTTATCTCCTGCCTGCTGTCCGTACAGCCATGAAACCTTATTAAAGACATATCCAAATATCACATAGGGAGCGCATTTGAGGGCAAGCTGTTTCCCATTTACCCCTCTGCACTTTTCTTTGACAGTTTTCGGGATTGACTGCAAATCCTTTACAATCCCGTCAATGACCTTACTTATAGGCTCTGTCCCCTGTCTTTGTTTTTCTCTCTGCTTCGCTCCCTATTCTTATTCTGTGCGATCATCTTCTGAAGTCCTTTCAGTTTCTGTCTGAGTGACGGACGCTGCTGTTTTTTCTCATTAACTTTGACAAATTCCTTGAATGCCTGTGCAATCACATCGGCATCCTTGCCCTTGAAAAATACAAGATACCTGGGTGGTTCCATGGTCTTATCCTTTTTTACTGCGAAATCGACATTGTATTTCCTTGCAACACGCTCAAAGGATTTAATATTATCATCCGTGACCTCTATGGACTTTGCACCCGCCCCCTGACCGACCAGCTTTTTCACCGGTATTTTCCCGTGGGAAGGCTCTTTATGCTTCTGATGCTCCAGATACATCTTCATTGCCTTCTGGAGAACACTCGCGGTCAGTTTGGATGTCTTGATTGCAAGGGCAATCGTTTTTTGTGTTGTTTCCTCCTGCACAGTGTACCTCCTTCCTGATCTTCACTCTTTTTATCAGGGCGGAACCAACAGCCTGTGGAGCTGTATTTTCATTCCCATATCTACAATTCCTCTCCTTCCTCATGTTCCCTGTCCCACCAGTTCAGTTCTTCCTCATAAAAATCATCCAAAACAGTCTTAAGTTCTTCCCCCTGCTTTTTTGCCTTTATAACATCCCTCACTGCCTTTACAACAACTGCTCCCACTGCAATCGTAATCAATAACTTCTTTCCATTTTTTCTACTCATTTTTGTCCCTTTCCACTTCTGGTCATTTTGTCCAAAAGTCCCATAAATACAAAAAGGGCAGCTACAAACCTTTACGGTCTATAACTGCCCTTGCGCTGTTCAATTTAAATTAACTATAAATACTTTTCCTTTTTATTTTTTAATGTTTTTTTCTTCGTTCCTCTATCATGTTCACTAGGTTTTAATACTTCACACAAATGAATCCTTTTATCTTCGCCATATTGAATATGTAATCTCCACCCAGATATTTTATCAATGTAAGCTCTATATACTTTATCGGCTCCTATTACCTTATGTAGTTTCGATTTAGGAAATGATTGACATTTATGACATTTATTATCTTCAAGTTCAGCTAATATCTCCACTAATCTTGTTTTATATTCTTCTGGTAAAACTTTATTACATTCATAGATTACCCCATTATCATCTATTAAACCTTTTATTTCTGCCATTATTCTTCCTCCTCATCATACGATTCTTCATTTATCATCTTCTGATAAAGAGATTCCATAATTCCCTGCATCTCTATATTCATTTTTTCTAAACTACATAACGTAAAAACATTCACTACAATTTTCTCAAAAATGGGATCTTCATCAATAGAAAGAATAGCTCTTATCTTTGTATTCACTTTCAAACAATATACTGTCGAATCAAACTGACCTAATTTAGAAAAAGATTTTTCTTGAAAAATATATCTTTTGTCCCCATCTTCTATGTATCTTTTTACTCTTTGATCTATTAGGCGCATCATTTGATCTTGCTCATTATGATTAAGTTTTTTTAAATACTTATAAGCTCTTGAATAATAACAGATATTTATATCGTAGCTCATTATATTACCCTCGATTCATATTTTTTATTTAGTATATTTCTAAGTCAGTAACTCTATAATTCTTCATTAAGTATTTTATTAATAATGTCAGGCGTCAACTTATTCCAACTTACTGTTGATTCTATAATAATTTTCCTGAATAAGAATTGAGACATAAATGAATTAATACTAAATCTTGTATATAGTGGAGTGATAATCCCCTGATGCACTAATCTATTGTTTTCTAAAAATACATGGGTAACATTAGTATTTTCAAAAAGTTTTGGATTAATAGGTTGCTTTGCATATGGATTATGAAATATGAAAATTCCATCAGATACACTTTCGGGAAAATCATTACTAACAATCCTAAATTTAAATGGTAATTCCTTATCTTCCTCATCTCTCATTACATCCAAAACACTATTAAATGTATACAAACCATTGGATAAGGCTAAGGCAGTAAGTTTTCCTATAGTATTTGTACAAGTATACATGATAGCAGATATTTGACTATATTCTGAATTTAAAAAAATACCAAGTGGCAATTCAACACCGGTTTCATTTTTTTTAATATTTTTTTTGATAATACAACCATCTCCACTTGGAATATAATATCTTCCATATAATAATGCCATCATAGAATATATAAATTCTCTTCCATAATTTATTTGATCACATGAACTTAACGCTATAATAAAGGGCTTTTTTTCATCAAACCATTGCTCCTTTTTGTAATCCTCATATTTTCTTATTTTAGAAAATATTGCATTAGAACTTCTAATAATACTTTCATCGAGCACATCTTCAAAATCTTTTTGCAAGTGTGGTGGGGTAAGCATAGATAATTGATCTTCTATGGTTCGTTTGCATTCTGGTATTCCGGTTTGTTTTATATTTGCAACTACAGCTTCTATATAAAACTCACTAGGTTTTTTTATTATAAAATCCGGAAACGGATGTGACTGATCCAAGGAAAATCCAGCTTCCAAACATAACTGATAAATAATAATTTCCCAATAAGTAGAATGAAACGTTTCCTGAAACTGACGAACCATTTTATGATCTCTGTCCACCAATCCATTCGTATAACTACAAAGTAACTGTTTCTCTGTTGATAGTTGAACTTCATCTCTAAGAATTTTAAATTTACTATGCTTCCTTTCATCTGATAATCCCTTTACTTCATCAAAAAGTAATAATTCCAAAATCATCCCTCTTTTCTTTGTATCTTTTATTAATTAAAAAAATACTACATAGTTCTGCATACATCTTTCCATCTTCAAATTTAATATCATCCAGTAACAATGCCTGAAATAACACTTCTCTGATATTTTCTAATTTTACCATAGAAAGCTCCACTTCTGAAAGACCATTTAATTCTATATTTTCAAAGGCTACCGCTTTTCTTGCCAACAGACAGTGTGTGTATAAAGCCATGATATACTTATCTGACAGCACAAACGCATAGGTGTCTTTCCCTTTATAATTATATCGGCATTTCTTTAGCTCTACTTCAGATATTGTAAAATAACACCTTACGGTCTCCAAATATACTTTTCCAGCAAAATCTGGTTTGTATTTCTTTGCCAATCTCTTAATCGTTACAAAGATATTATTTCTCTCATAAGCCAGCCTGGTTCTTTTGAAAACTACCTTTTTCCATTTTATATCCATATAAATATTGTTACCAATGGTTTTCCCGGCAAACGGTTTATATTCCCCAATTCGCAACAAGTAAGAAAGCACCTGCACCAGCTTTTCCTGTGAAGAAATTTCATTGTAACTGTAATCTCCAAAATTTAACTGTTCAAACTGTAATGGCGTACTTCCCTTTTTTATTTCATGTTCCATTACTCTATTCACATCTCTCATTGACTCCATTTCTTTTTGCTCCTTCTTTTCTGACAATAAAAGAGCAGCCATGTTCTGACTGCCCCCACCTTTGAACAAAATGTCCAGAAGTTCTATATTTCTTCTTTTGGACTTTTTGTCCAAAAGTTTCCTAATACAATACAGATAGCCTCCACTACGATACTGATTATTTTGAAAATCAACACAATACCGCCAATCAAACCACCTGCAATACAATTCAAAGCCAAAACGCCAATGCTTCCACTAATACCAAAATTCTTTGGTATTAGCCAAAGGCACATTCTGCGGATACCGAATGGACATCCTGCCAAAATCCAATATAAAAGCCAGTCAAAACCATCTGTTTTATTGCATACCAGATAACAAGTCCACATCCATACTGCAATAAACACCGTTGAAACAATTACTTTAAACAATCCCCTTTTCATGCCATCCTCCTCCATACATATCGTACTGTACCTCCTGTTGATAGTAATGATTGATTGTGTTTGGCGCATTGTAAAGCGTTGTTACCATATACGCCTTAATATTTGCAATCTTGGTTGTGGTGTTCTTCATGCAGTCAATAACATAATTCAAATGAGAACTATTCAGTTTCAGGTATTTTGCTTTTACCAGTTCATACGGATATTCATCCCCACCAATTCTTACTGTCCTGTGCTTAACACAAACCACTTCACAGATGATTTCAAAAAGTTCATCATACAGTTCTCTGTTCTGCTTATCACCATACTTCATATAATGATCGTATTCTATATTCTCTTTGATGATCTCTATGTATGCATTGACATCATCCATCGCATCAACTGTTTTCTCCGTTTCACTGTCAGATTGATTGATAAGATAGGATTCTCCGTCAGAAATATATGCAGAAGTATATGGATATGTATCTCCGTTTTTGGATAGACCTGTATCCCACCTCGTAGGGATGGTATTGTCCATTTCGTCATAACCCGCTTCCAAATTTGTAGATACCTGTTTCCCTTTTGGGATACCCCTCCCTCCCAAAATTTCCATAGGGCTATCTGATTTTGTAGGAAGGCTCCCTCCCTTTTTGTTATCAGACACATCTGCACATGAATTGTTCGTCCCCTTCATAGCAGGAATTTTCTCTGGAAATGTCAGTTGATAAAGTATATCTGGTTTTAGTTCCACATACATCACATTATTGCATACAAGTCCGTCTCCGTAACTAACTGTACGAAATTCTCTCCTAATTACCTGTAATTTTTCCAATTTGTCCATTGCGGTCTTTACTGTTTTCTTAGATTCTCCAAATAAATCCGCATAATACTGATAGCTCTGTCTTAAAATATCCTCCGAAAATTTCTTTTTCCACCCAAGAATCTGTCCCGTTCCCTGATCCCGCACCTCTGAAGGACGATACCAGTAAACAATATCTGCCAAAATTACAATTGCAAGGAGATATGGTTTCCCATTCTCCTTTGTAATTGTTCTGTACCATATAGCAGGAATAATGTTTCCAGAGATATTTATAGCCCCCATTGCGTCAACAATTACATTTCCGCTAGTTAAATATCCCATAATCAAACACCCACTTCCTTTTTCCATTTATCAAGAAGTGAAATAATAATGTTTTCAATCTCCTCATTGGAATAGTTGTCTGAAAAATATTTGCCTATCTTATCAGATTTCATTGTAAATTTTCTTTCCTTAGGCTTTTCTTCCGTTAAAATCAGCCGCACCATTGCAAGTGTAAGCTCACCGCTTTTCCCATATTCCTTTAACTTTCCGGATTGTACGGTACTGACATTACAGCCCTGTTCTTCTATAATGACTTCCACCCACTGCTGTGCTTCCTCTGACAGAAAAGAAATGTCTACCCCCTGTGAAAAACCTAGTTTCTTGGTATCTACCATTTCAAGAAGCTCCTCGGAAAGCCTTGCCAGCCAAATATAACGCTGTACTTTCTTCGCATTCTCTCCGGCTGCTTCCCCTACTTCATCAAGAGTGTTCTTTCCCGATTTCTTTCCCTGATGCTTCATGGCTTCGTATTTCATCTTATAGGCTTTTGCCTTTTCACTCGGTAAAATATCCTCTCTTTGGATATTAGAATCTACCATGATAATCGTAGCTTCATCATCAGAATAGTTTCGGACAATAACCGGCATTTCTGATTTTCCGGCTCTCTGTGAACCACGTTTTCTGCGATGTCCGGCAATCAGCTCATATCCTCCACCAGCTCTCGGTCTTGCAATTCCCGGTACAAGTACGCCATACTGACGGATACTTTCTGTGGTTTCCTCCATCTTTTCATCATCAACCACACGAAAAGGATGATTTTTGAAATCATACAGTTCGGCTAATGGAGCATTGATAATCTGTTCCGAACCTGCCGTCTGCATCTCACTACTACCAAATAAATCATCAAAACTGTTCAACTTTACTTTTGCGGCACTTCCAGTTTTACTCATTGCCAAACACCTCCTGTGTCAATGACTGATAGGCACTTGCCACTTTTCCATTCGGATCATGCTGATAAATGCTCACACCTTCCGCAGAAATCTCCGCAGCTCTTACCGACATTGGAATACTCTCTTTGAATATCTTCACACGGCTTCCATAGTTTTCAATCAGCAAGGTACTGATATCCTTTGCATAATTGGTACGGTTATCAACCATTGTCAGCAGGATACCCTCTATCTCCAGTTTTGGGTTAATCTGACGCTTTACCTTTCCAATCGTCTTGATAAGCTGTTCCAGACCTTTTACCGGCAGATATGCCGCCTGTACCGGAATCAAGATGCTGTCCGCACAGGCAAAGGCATTTATCGTGATCATGCCGAGGGATGGCATACAATCAATCAGAATATAATCGTACCGTTCTTTCTGCTGTTCTATGTAGGTACGCAGTACCGTTTCCCTGCTCATAACATTTACAAGCGAGGTTTCCAAACCGGAAAGTTCAATATTTCCCGGCATGAAGTCCACCCCTTCCCCATGCTTTAAAATGCCATATTCAGGGCTTTCTTCTTCATCATTGATGGTATTTGACATAATGGTGGCAAGCGTAATTTCCAGTCTGTCCGGCTCCTGCACCCCAAGACTTGCCGTAAGACTGCCCTGTGCGTCTGCATCTATCAGCAAAACCCTCTTTCCCTGTTTTGCCAGTCCGATTCCTAAATTGCTTGTTGTGGTGGTCTTTCCAACTCCACCCTTCTGATTTGCGATTGCTATAACTTTACACATGATAAAATTCTCCTTATTCTCTACTATTGATTTTTCACATTGCTTTTCTGTACTTCCGCATAAGCTCTGTAATATTTGTTTGTTCCTTTGTTGCTATAAAGTTCTGATATTTCTAATACTTCAATTTTGGGATGACGCTGTAAAATTTTCTGAAACCATACAATGTCATTCTTTGTTCCCATCAATCTGACTTTTAACATTAGTCTGTTCCTCCAAATAAGGCATACAGTTCTCGGTTATAAGTCGCATACTCCGGATAACGAATCTGTACCGCCTGCCAAAAGAATGGTGCATAGGCACAGCAAAACAGATCTTCCACTGTGTACCTGTTGCACTCGTTTACCTGTTCCTCTGCATCTTTGTAATCATCGACACTGGGTGTGCTATTACAGTAAAGATTGAACGCCATTCTCACGACTTTCATACTGCCACTGGTCTGCCAGCCTTCATGCAGGCATTCTGTTTTTACACATCCCGACTTAAAATCATAGATGCTATTGATATTTCTTCTCGTGTCATCACTGATACCAAGACAATAACAAAGTGTTTTGTGGTACACATCCTGATAGCGTACCCTGTTTAATTGCTCATAGTAGAATTTTTCATGTGCTTCGCTAATAAATACAATTTTCTGTTTCTTTGTGTTTTTTGCTCCTAACGCTGTACTGTTCATAGTGAACCTCCTTTAAAAAATTTTTATTTTGCATATAAAAAAGGACTAAGTCCTTTTTAAGCCATAGCTTTAAGGATTTAGTCCTAATCGAGAGATATAAGAAAGGGAAGCATTGCGCTTCCCTTTCGAGTTATATATAGATTTTGCAAACAATATCTTTAAATCGGTTCGCTTTCGTGTACTCAGCATGATATTTCATGTACTCATTCACATCATCCCTTGTAACAATCAGCGTTGTGAAGTAAAAATATTTACGCTTTTCTACTTTCCTGCATTGGCAATTGCAGCCTGTGCAGCAGCCAATCTCGCGATCGGTACACGGAACGGAGAACAGGATACATAATCCATTCCAACCTTATGGCAGAATGCAACAGAAGAGGGATCGCCGCCATGTTCACCACAGATACCGATCTTTAAGTTCGGACGCTGGGAACGACCTTTTGTGACTGCCATTTCGATCAGCTGTCCTACGCCGTTTTGGTCAAGCTTTGCAAAGGGATCCGATTCATAGATCTTACTCTTATAATAATCCACCAGGAATTTTCCTGCGTCGTCACGGGAGAAGCCAAAGGTCATCTGAGTCAGATCATTTGTACCAAAGGAGAAAAATTCGGCTTCTTCTGCAATTTCGTTTGCCAGAAGTGCTGCTCTTGGAATTTCGATCATCGTTCCAATGTGATAAACCAGATTCGAATTTTTTTCTGCCTTAACCTTTTCAGCAGTTTCCACGATTACGTCCTTGACAAATTTCAGCTCCTTTTTATCGCCAACCAGCGGAACCATGATCTCCGGAACGATCTCAAAGCCCTTTTCTTTACTTACTTCAATCGCCGCTTCGATCACCGCTCTTGTCTGCATTCTTGCAATTTCCGGATACGTAACGGACAGCCGGCAGCCTCTGTGACCCATCATCGGGTTGAACTCATGCAACTCACTGCAGGTGCTCTTTACTTCCTCAACAGAAAGATTCATATCCTTTGCCAGTGCTTCGATATCCTTTTCGTCTGTCGGAACAAACTCATGCAGCGGCGGATCCAGGAAACGAATCGTAACAGGTTTCCCCTCCATTACTTCATAAAGCGCCTTGAAATCGCCCTTCTGGAACGGAATCAGCTCTTCCAACGCCTTTTCGCGCTCTTCCACGGTTTTGGAAAGGATCATTTTACGGATCTTCGGAATTCGCTCCGGTTCAAAGAACATGTGCTCTGTTCTGCAAAGTCCAATCCCTTCTGCACCAAGACGTACCGCATTTGCCGCATCTGCAGGCGTATCTGCATTCGTGCGAACCTTCAATTTACGGAAGGAATCCGCCCAGCTCATGATTCTGCCGAAGTTGCCGCTGATCGAAGCCTCCTGTGTCTGAATATCGCCGTCGTAAATTTTACCGGTTGAGCCATCCAGGGAAATATAATCCCCCTCAAAATAGGTCTTGCCGCCTAATGTAAACTGCTTTTTCTTTTCATCGATCACAATATCTCCGCAGCCGGAAATACATGCGGTTCCCATGCCTCTTGCCACAACTGCAGCATGGGATGTCATACCGCCGCGCACAGTCAGGATACCCTCTGCAGCATGCATCCCCTCAATATCCTCCGGAGAAGTTTCCAGACGCACTAAAATGACACGTTCGCCAACCTCATGGGCTTCCTTTGCTTCCTCTGCAGTAAAATAGATCTTACCGGCAGCTGCGCCAGGAGATGCCGGAAGAGCCTGTCCCATCACGGTTCCCTTTTTCAGTGCATCCGGATCGAAAGCGGGATGCAGCAGCTGATCCAGAGATTTTGCTTCAATTCTGCTGACAGCTTCCTGGGGTGTGATCATACCTTCATCCACAAGATCGCATGCGATCTGCAGAGCAGCCTGCGCTGTGCGCTTGCCATTTCTGGTCTGTAAGAAATACAGCTTTCCGTCCTCGATGGTAAATTCCATATCCTGCATATCACGGTAATGCTCTTCCAGACGGTTTGCAATTTTCAAAAATTCCTCATAGCATTCCGGCAGGTCTTCTTCCAGCCGGGTAATGGGCTGGGGTGTACGGATTCCTGCAACAACGTCCTCACCCTGTGCATTGATCAGGTATTCTCCATAAATGCCCTTTGCTCCGGTGGAGGGGTTTCTCGTAAAGGCAACGCCTGTACCGGAGGTATTGCCCATATTTCCGAATACCATCGACTGTACATTGACTGCAGTTCCCCAGTCCCCCGGAATGTCATTCATTCTTCTGTATACGATAGCTCTTTCATTATCCCACGAACGGAATACCGCCTTTACCGCTTCCATCAGCTGAACCCGCGGCTCCTGCGGAAATTCTTCGCCCATTTTTTCCTTATAGATCTCTTTAAAACGCCGGATCACCTCTTTTAGATCCTCCGCCGTCAGCTCCGTATCAAAGTGAACTTTCCGATCTTCTTTTATTTCATCAATGACCCGTTCAAATAACGATTTGGGAACTTCCATGACAACATCTGAGAACATCTGAATAAAGCGTCTGTAAGAATCGTAGGCAAATCTCGGATTGCCTGTCCGTTTGGCAAAGCCCTCGACCGAAATATCGGTCAAGCCCAGATTCAGAATCGTATCCATCATACCGGGCATCGAAGCTCTCGCTCCGCTTCGTACCGACACAAGCAGCGGATTCTCGGTATCTCCGAACTTCTTTCCGAGCTTTTCCTCCAAAAGTGCCAGTGCATCAAAAATCTGTGTCTGAATTTCTTCAGAAATTGACCTGCCATGGTTATAGTAGTCTGTGCAGGCCTCTGTCGTCACGGTAAAGCCGGGCGGAATCGGAAGTCCGAGATTCGTCATCTCTGCAAGGTTCGCACCTTTTCCACCCAGGAGGTTGCGCATATCCGCATTTCCCTCCCTGAATAAATACACCCATTTCGCCATTGTAATGGTCCCCCTTTGGTCTGTATTTACAGTCATTTAGCATTATGCCGGACTGTTTTTCTCATAAAATCATTCTAACACATTAAAATATGCAAAGTCAAACAATATATTCGTTTTTTATTTGTGCAGTTTTTAGCTTTCCTGTCAAATTATGTCGCAGAATAAATAAAATCTTTCACAAACAGCAAAAAATCCGCCTTCTCCATGTGGAATCCACACGGAAAAGACGGATCTTTCTAATTCACAGAATTAAGTACCCACAAAGCGCGTACTCGATTATACACAGCCAGCTTAAAATTTCTTAGAAATCCAGCTTTTCTGCAAAGTATGCGTCCAGATCAGCGATCGCAACCCGCTCCTGCTCCATAGAATCACGGAAACGAACGGTTACGCAGCCGTCTGTCTCGGATTCGAAATCGTAGGTAACGCAGAACGGCGTACCGATTTCATCCTGACGGCGATATCTCTTACCGATATTTCCTCTGTCGTCAAATTCGCAGTTGTACTTCTTGCACAGCTGGGTATAGATCTTCTCTGCACCCTCGTTGAGCTTCTTGGACAGCGGCAGGATGCCGATTTTAACCGGTGCCAGAGCAGGATGGAAATGAAGGACAGTACGGACATCTCCGCCCTCCAGCTCTTCCTCGTCATAAGCAGCGCACAAAAATGCCAGAACGACACGGTCTGCACCCAGAGACGGCTCAACAACATAAGGGATATATTTTTCATTTTTGGAATCGTCAAAGTAAGACAGATCCTGACCGGAAACCTCTGCATGACGGGAAAGGTCGTAATCGGTACGGTCAGCGATGCCCCACAGCTCGCCCCAGCCAAAGGGGAATAAAAATTCGATATCCGTTGTAGCCTTGGAGTAGAAGGAAAGCTCTTCTTTTTCATGGTCTCTGACACGCATTTCTTCCGGCTTGATGCCCAGAGTCTGCAGCCAGTCGATACAGAACTGTTTCCAGTATGCGAACCATTCGAGGTCGGTGTCAGGCTCACAGAAGAATTCCAGCTCCATCTGCTCAAACTCTCTGGTACGGAACGTGAAGTTGCCGGGTGTGATTTCATTGCGGAAGGACTTACCGATCTGACCAATACCGAACGGAATTTTCTTTCTGGAAGTACGCTGTACGTTCTTGAAGTTTACGAAAATACCCTGCGCGGTTTCGGGACGCAGATATACCGTATTCTTTGCATCCTCCGTAACACCCTGGAAGGTCTTGAACATCAGGTTGAACTGACGGATTTCGGTAAAGTTGTGTTTGCCGCAGGTCGGGCAGGGAACCTGATTATCTTCGATAAATTGCATCATCTGTTCCTGGCTCCAGCCGTCTACAGAGCCTCCCAGATCAATATTGTGCTCCTGGGCATAATCTTCGATGATCTTATCTGCACGGAAACGCTCGTGGCATTCCTTACAGTCCATCAGCGGATCAGAAAAGCCGCCCAGATGTCCGGATGCAACCCAGGTCTGGGGATTCATCAGAATCGCGCAGTCCACACCGACGTTGTAAGGGTTCTCCTGGATAAATTTTTTCCACCATGCGCGCTTTACGTTGTTTTTCAGCTCTACGCCGAGGTTACCGTAATCCCATGTATTTGCAAGTCCGCCGTAAATTTCGGAACCGGGATATACAAACCCTCTCGCTTTTGCCAGCGATACAATTTTGTCCATTGTCTTTTCCATCGTTTTTCTCCTTTGACTGCACAGATTTTAATCAAACAGAATATAGGTCAGCATATCTGCGTCGGTTACGGATACTGTTTTGGCATTCGCTGTCGCCTTGACATCCTCCGAACCGTACCGGACCTTATCCCATACTCTGACATTAACCGCTTCCCGCACAACTGCAATGTGCTTTTCTCCCATTTTGAGGAGGTCTTCCTTGCCGATCTGCTCTCCGTCTCCCTTCAGGGAAGAAAGCGTAACATTCAGATCATAGCCTGCATTAAACGCATCTTTTACGGTTCCAACAAACAATGCCAGTTTGTTGAAAGCAGAATAAGCAGAAGCGTCCGCATACTGCATCACAACCGTTACCGTATGATCGTCATTTTCTTTTGCCGCTTTCAGCACAACCGCTTCTTTTCCAGCCGAAGCATTATAAGTATCGCATGCCTGCTGAATCGTACTTTCCAGCTCATCCAGATTATAATAGCTTTCGGAAAAATCTTCTATAATCGTGTGAACCACCTGACCATTTTTTTTGACTTCAATCGTGGTCTCGGTTACTTCCGGCTCCCTGCCGCATCCCGTCAGCATCGCTGCCAGACACAGGATACACAGTGCGCGCATGATCCATTTTCGCGTCATTTATCTGCTCCCTCTCATCTGCATCCGCTCTTTATCTGCCGATGCTATGATCTTAACTATTATAGCCGACCGCCCTTTCTTTTTCAACCCATAACTTTACAAAGTCATTTTATAACGTTTCCAGGATCTCCAGGGTATGAAATTCACCCGGAAGAAAATCCCTCCGGTATTTTTCTGCAATCTGCACAAGCTCTGCAAGCACTTCTTCTTTTAAGGTAAATGTGTAAAGCTTTTCCACGGGCGTCCCTGCGATAAATTCGACTGCATACAGCGCCGTTTCCGAAAAATTGCCCTGCGGCAGCCCCGGGAATTCCCCGTTTGCCACAATCAGCCGGATTTCGTAAATGCATCGCACAAGCCTGCGCGGGATGCTTTTTACCGTCAGTGCCCGCAGGGACTGATATAAAAGCTTTAACACCTCGCGCTCGTCGTTATTTTCCCGTGTGCAGTAATCCGCCAGCTCCAGAAAATACATTCCGTAATAGGCGCCCTCAAAATCCTGCCGTAGCTCTTCAAAATAGCAGTCCGCTGAAATATCACAGACACTGTAGGAATTTCGCCCTGCATACAGCTCGAACGTCCCGAAGGTAAACGGACTGGTAGGAGCCAGAAAAGCGCTTGTCGGCTTTCTGGCTCCCCTTGCAAAAGCGGATATTTTTCCTTTTTCCCGAGTCAGGATCACGACTCTCCTGTCATACTCCCCGATCGGTTCTGCCTTCAGAACGATTCCGAGCACTTTGATCCGATCCTGCATGTTGTTCCCCATCCTGTCCCTGCGCCTTTGCACGGAAGGACGAAGTAAACGAGCTGCTCTCGTGTAACTTCGCCCGGTTCCGGAGCGCATTTCTTTCCTGTATCTGATTCCGGTACTGCAGATAATCCTCCACACGCCCGGTTTTTAAAAACTGATCCCAGTAGCTTCTTTCATTCATCCTTACCGCCTCCCATGTATCCAATCTGCCGTCTCCGACAGCTTTTACGTCCCTCATAGGATAAGCGGTTTGAACTTTTTTATTCCCTCAGAAAAAAGAGCCTTCTATCTGTCCGGCCTGGTATCCGCAGGGTTGTAACCGAAGTTTTTTAAGAGGAAATCGCTGTCTCTCCAGTCCTTCTTGACCTTGACCCAGAGCTGCAGATTGACCTGGCATTCCAGCATATCCTCGATATCCCGGCGCGCCTGAGAACCGATCCTTTTGAGCATGCTGCCCTGCTTGCCGATAATAATTCCCTTGTGGGAATCCCGCTCGCAGATGATCGTCGCATCGATATTGACGATATGCTCCTTAAATTCCATCCGTAATACTTCGGCACGGAGAACAGCACGGTGGATTCGGAAATCATCTCGGACGATATGCTCCTTAAATTCCATCCGTTCGACCGCCACTGCGATGCCGTGGGGAATTTCCTCTTCCAGACAGCGCAGTGCCTTTTCCCGGATCATCTCCGCAACGATCTGACGCTGCGGCTGGTCTGTGATCGTATCTTCATCGTAGAAGGGCTCTCCATAGGGAAGATATTTGAAAATGCAGTCCAACAGCGTATCGGTATTGTTGCTGCGAAGCGCCGATACCGGGACGATTTCTGCAAAATCCATCTCTTTTCGGTAAGTTTCCATCGCATCCAAAACGGCTGTTTTAGGAACGGTGTCGATCTTGTTGATCACGAGGATGACCGGCAGCCTGCTGCGTTTTAACTGCTCCAGGATATGCCGTTCCCCGGCACCGATATAGGTCGTCGGCTCTACCAGCCAGAGAATGACGTCCACGTCAGAAAACGTGCTTTCCGCCACCTTTACCATGTAGTTGCCGAGCTTGTTTTTCGCCTTATGGATGCCCGGCGTATCCAGAAACACAATCTGTCCCTTCGGTCCCGTATAGACGGTCTGAATCCGGTTTCTTGTCGTCTGGGGTTTATTGGATGTGATCGCGATTTTCTGCCCGATCAGATGATTCATCAGTGTGGACTTGCCCACGTTCGGGCGTCCTACCAGCGTTGCAAAGCCCGCTTTTTTCTGTTTGTTCTGCGCCATGTATCTGTTCCTTTCCCGGTTTTTGTCTGTATCTGTCCCCGGTTCTGATTTCTGTTTTTGCCGATGTCTTTTTTCCCGACTGATGCTTTTCACTTATCTTGATAATTATCCGTACAATCAGAATCGCAATTCCGAGTACGATTGCAATCGCAATCAGGATCGGCAGGAGAATAATAAATTCAATTGCGAAATTTTTGAAAAAGCTTCCAACCCTGTAAATATTTGCAGAAAAGCCCTCTGCAATCCGCGCACCCGCGCTCTTTGCCGCTCCTGGCGTGTAGCGCTCCACCTCGTCGATATAGAGGTTGACTGTGCTGTAATCCACCTGATTGTCATAGGTGCGAAGCTGGGATTCCATGCTTTCGATCTGATAGCGTACATCGGTCAGCTGCTCGTTGATCGCAATGATATCCTCGATGGATTCCGCCTGCTCCATCATGGAAAGGAGGCTTTCCTGTTCTGCCAGAAGTGCCTTTTTGTGGCTCTGCAGATCCACATACTGCAGCGTCACATCCTCTGTGGATTCAGATTTTCTCGTCACATTGGACTGCTTGGAAATTCCCGCCAGATAGCCATCGAGCTTCTCCGAAGGAATTCTTGCCGTCAGACGTGCGCTTCTGGCAGCAGACGTTGAACTGGCATAACTGCTATTGGAAATGCTGCTGCTTTCTATGTAGCCTCCAAGCTCCTCCGCCTGAGACTGTGCAGACGCAAGGAGCGCATCAAAGCTTTCCGTCTCTACGTCCATATCCACATTTCGGATCAGCTTGCGCCCGGTCGTCTCTCCCTTTTCTACGGTTTCCGCCTGGGACGAGCCGTTTTCTTCCGATACTTCATCGGCATACTCATAGTCGCCGCTGTCATAATATACACCGCCCGCAGCACTGTAGTTTGACGCAGCCGTATCATAGGCGGATTCCATCGCCATTTTGCTCGCCGAGCCGCAGCCCGACAGCATGGATAGGGCTAAAACACCCGTCAGTACCTTCACCATTTTCTTTTTCAACATGAAAATCCCTCCCTTCTAAGCTTCCCATTGTGTATATGCCCCATCGGCTGCACCGAACTTTTGTCCGGGCAGCCGCGTGCTTCAAAGCAGCTGTTCCAGTGTCCCGAAGCGTTCTTTTTCCTCTTCGATCTTCTTCGTATTTCCGACAACACACAGGCAGTCGTCTTCCAGAAATGCCTTCATGTGACCGGCAAGCGCCCGGATATCCTCCGCCGTCGCATCCAGAACCTGATCCCGCTCCTTCTGCAGCTGCTCTGCGGTCTGTCCGGTCAGATAAATGCTCAGCGCGCGCAGCGCCTTTGCAGCCGGGTTCATCGGCGCATCCATTTCACTGACCGTACCGATGACCGCTTGAGTCATCGAGCGCTCATCCCCTGCGAAATGCGCTACATACTCCACGATTCCCTCATAGGCTTCGATCGTCTTGCCAAGATTCGGATCGCGGTAAGAAGCGATATAGGCATCTCCGCTCTTTCCGAAGCTGCACATGCAGCCGTAAGCGCCGCCCTTGACGCGGACTGTATTCCAGAGATAATCCGTATTTAAAATACCGCGCAGCATCCGCAGCACTCCGGTATATTCCAACCCGTTCTTTTTATAATTTCCGGCGCGGCACACATACTGTACCTGAGAAGCTGATAAAAAGCCCTCATTTTTCTTCGAAACCGCAGCATGCACCGACTCTCTGTCCACCGGGCAGGTAAACAAATCTTTTTTCAGCGCTTTGGCTTCTGCTTCAAACAGCTTTTCCTGGTCTTCCTCTTCTGCGGTAAAATCAAACATCAGGTTTTCCGGACGGAACATGTACTCGCTCAGCCGTTTCAAAATCTCCGGAAGCTTCTCTTTTTCTTCGTTCCAGTTTGTGCAGAGCCCATCCACCAGCCGATAAAAGTCCATGCCGCTTAAAATTTCCTGAATTGCTGCCGTCTCGGACGTATAGGACATTGCCCTGCCCGCCGCAATCGTATGTCCTGCGGAAATCATGGAGGACTGCAGTCTCGATTTCAACTCTGTCAGAATCTCGTACAGGCGCTTCGTATCCGTATAATTGGAACGTACCAGCATCTCTGCTGTCAGCTCCATCGCGTCCTTTAAATGCGCATGGAATGCTTTTCCTTTGATTTCAAACGTAATTTTGCGTTCGGACGGATTTGTGACATTCGGATAAATATTCGTAACCGGCACGATTCCTCCGGTCAAAAGGTCAGTCTGCGTAAACAGCTCCTGATAGGAATAATTCTGCGTATCCACCAGGCCGATCGCCGCCTTCAAAATGCCGACATAGGCAAACAGCTCTGCCGGAACCTCGCTGATATCGAACAGCAGGCGAAAATAACTGACGCCGTTGGTTTCGATTTTATGGTAAATCAGTTTTGTGTCTTCGATTTCACGTTCTTCCAGAATGATCGGCTCGATCTCCCGACGAATATCGCTTCTTTCCAGCAGTGGAATCTTCGCCAGATCCTCCGGACGGTCGGGTTCTTCCTGAAACGCTTTCAGCGCAGCTGTCTTTTCCACAATTTTTTCGATTTCTTCTGCAGTCAGCGTCTCCTTGTAAGCCTGCAGGCGATCTGCCAGCTCCTGATCCTTTTTATCGGTCAGCCCTCTTTCGGGTACGAGCAGCAGCACGCTTCTGTGCGGATTGTGCAGCAGATACTTTTCAATCAGCTGTTCAAAATATCCGGTCTCCACCTTTTCTCTCAGGCTTCTGTAGGTATCGCCCGCTTCGATATGAATAAACGGCCTGGTTTCATCGTAAAGCCAGCTGTCCATTACCTGCAGACCATACATCAATCCTGCAGGGAAAATACCATAATCCGCTTCCCGATACTTAAATTCGTAATAATTCAGGCCGGCCTGCAAACGCTTTTGATCCAGTCCCTCTGCAACAAGCTTTTCCAGTGTCTCGTCGATGATCCTTAAAAATTCTTCTTTCCGGGAAGCATCCGCATTCTTAGCGACGATGGAGAAATACGGCTGTCTCGTCCCGTTGTCATAATCACTGTAGATGTCTTCGCCGATGCCTGCATCCAAAAGTGCCTGCTTTAAGGGCGCGCCCTGGGAGGAACAAAGCGCGTAGTCCAGAATCTGAAAGGCAATGTATTCTTCCCGGTTTAAAACGTCCCCGGCAGTCATACTGCAGGTCAGGTAGGTATTGTGCTCCAGCGGCTCGCTCTCGGTGATCGAGTAGGGCTTTACAGCTTCCCTGGGTGCAGCAAAAGGCTCCTGCAGACTGATGTTTGCCTCCACGTCAATTTTTTCAAAATGGGACAGATAATGCTCATCCATCCAGTTGAGACGCTCGACCATATCCATGTTGCCATACAGATAGATATAGCTGTTGGCCGGATGATAATATTTACGATGGAAATCCAGGAACTGTTCATAGGTCAGGTTCGGAATCACATCCGGGTCGCCGCCGGATTCGTTCGCATAAATCGTATCAGGGAACAGATTCCGCACGATCTCCCGATCCAGAACGTCGTCCGGAGAAGAGAACGCACCCTTCATCTCATTATATACGACGCCGTTTAATTTCAGTTCATCGGAGGCGTTTTCCATCTCATAATGCCAGCCCTCCTGATAAAAGATGTTGGGCTGCTTATAAATATCCGGATAAAATACTGCATCCATATAAACATGCATCAGGTTTGCAAAATCCTTGTCGTTGCAGCTTGCAACCGGATACATCGTCTTGTCCGGATAGGTCATGGCATTTAAAAACGTATTCATAGATCCCTTTACAAGCTCAATAAAAGGGTCTTTGACCGGAAATTCCTTCGAGCCTTCCAGAACGGAATGCTCCAGAATATGCGCAACACCTGTGCTGTCCGCCGGAGGCGTCTTAAATCCGATGTAAAATACTTTGTTTTCATCCTCATTGGATAGCAGTGCGATCCGCGCACCGCTCTTTTTGTGGCGCAGCAGATATCCTTCCGATCTTAAATCATGGATCTTCTGTCGGCTGATGATCTCATAAGCTGCCAGATCTTCTATTCTCATTTTCTCCGCTCATTTCTGCGCACGTTTTTTGCGCATGTCGAGTTTGTGTCAAGTGCGCGCAGACACAAATCTCGCGATTGAAAAATTTTATTTTTCAATCTTCTCCCTCTCCTGTATCAGATATTTGTCTCACACGGAAAACATCATCAGCGCAAGCTTGGTCAGATGAAGCTCTTCCACGATGATCGTGTCCATCTTTCTGTGAAGCTCTTCACTCTGTACGATTTCGGAAATTTTGTATTCCCGGCTTTCGTAATGCCCATGCTTATGCCTTTTCCCGTCCGCCTCTATCCATACGCTCATCTTAAACGATGCCTTCAGCTCCTGAAACGTCTCATAAGCGAAATCATCCTCTTTCATAAAAAAGATATGATTTTCCATCGTCGTCTCCGGCGAGGTCTCCTTCAACAGATAATGCCGGATGATCGCTTTCCATTTATAAGGAATCTCCTCACTTTTTAACATTTCCTCATAGGAATAACGGGCACCGATATAAATATTTCCAAAATCCTGCAGGACATACTTAAAATCCTGATTCTGCGGCATGTCCATGCATCAACCCTCCGATTCCAGAAATTCAATATGATCTGCGGTGATCCTGGCTGCGTCCCGGATTTTTTCTTCCGGAATCCCGGTTTCTTCAGACAGCTCTTCCACCGTCACCTTGCGACCGAGCTCCTTGGACAGTTCCTCCGCTTTTTCCAGAATATCATTGGCATTTTCTGCAAGCTTTTCGCCCGTCTTTTTTTCGGAAGCATTTTCAGAAATATAATTTTCCATCGCCTCCATGATCATGCTGGCGATGGTGCCCTCAGCTTCTTTGGCATTCTGTGCACAGTCCAGCATCTCTGCCGCCATCGTCAGCGCCACATTGCCTTCTCCAATCAGGTCTTCCAGAAAAACGCCCTGTCCGGCGTAGAGCTTTGCAATCTCCGCCACCTGCGGCAGAAAGATTTCGATCAGCCGGTGCTTTGCGTCCGCATCGCCTGCCATCGCTGATAAAAGAACCGCTTCTTTCACGCCATCCGTCACGTCCGCGCCAGCCTGTACAGCCTTTAAATATTCTTCCAGATAGTCAATTTCTTCCCGCGTCATATAATCAAAGGGGTCCGCAGGCTGCCCGATGCCGATCTTTTTATTTTTGAGATAGGCAAAAATCATCTCCAGCTGTGGCTCTCCCAGATTCAGATTTGCCTTGTCAAAGGCCTCTGTAACCTGTTCCTCCGAAAGCATATTTCCCTGCTCCTTTGCAAGCGCTGAAAGCTCTTCCAGCGTTTTTGCAAAAATTTGTTCTTCCCTCATAATTTTCCTCACAAATTTTATAATTTCTCATGCCTGCCCGGACAGCGCCAGCGGATACCGCCGTTTCGCTGCAAAGCCTGCACGCCTTACTTTACATGCTCGTGCGTAAACAGATGATACTGACAATATTCGTAGTTGCCGTTACACTTGGAGCAGAAACGAAATTCCAGATCGTCTCCGTCCAGCTCCGTTCTGCCGCAAACCGCGCATTTGTGCCGCGTGATCCCTTTCGTCTGCCCTGCCGATCGCATCTTCTGATGAAATTCCTGCTGCCGTCTGATCTGCCCCACTGACAGATGCATCTTTCCTTTCGAACGCAGGAAAAATACCAGGAAATTCAACAGGGAGAAAATCACCACGATCCAGGTGGCAATACCACCCTGAATGCAGTTTACCAGCAAAATAATGCCGTAAACGATACCGAGCCATTTGACCTTGATCGGAAAAAGAAACATCAGCAGCACCTGCACATCCGGGATGCTGGCCGCACATGCCAGGAAAATGGACATGTTGATATAATAGGTAGAAAACTGTCCAAAATATACTGCACTGCCGTTGTTTAACAGATACAATCCTGTATACATCGTCGGCTGTGCGCCCATCAGCACGCTGTAACCGCACAGGACGAAGGCGCCGAGGATCGTAAACAACAGACCGGAGAACAGATATACATTATATTTGTATGTCCCCCAGATGCGCTCCAACAGACCGCCCAGCGAATAATACAGATACAGCGTGATCAGCACAAAGAAAATATTCGAGCTATCCGGCGGAATCAGGATCCAGGTGACCAGTCTCCAGACCTGTCCTTTTAACACGAGGAACGGGTCGAGCATCAGATACTGATACCCTGCGGGCACCAGATACTGCATCAGGTAACCGATTCCATAACAGATAATCAGATAAAGTGTAAGATTCGGAATGGCATATTTTTCCAGCTTCCGTCTCAGTCCATTATGTTGATTCATAGGATAATGTTCCTTTCCTTCTATAATAGCAGACGCATTTTTGCGCGCCGCCGTTTCGGGTTTTCCATAAAAATTTATGAAAGACTGTGTTTATGATATCATTCCAACAAAAAAAAGGCAACGATGTGCCTTTTTATTTTATTGTTTTTATAATTCTTTAAGAAATCAAAAATTTCCCACTTTGTACAAATTTTAGCAAATTTTTAGCAAATCACCGATTGAAACCTGAAAAATCCTGTCGTATAATGATTCAGACTCAAAAAAGAAGAACTATCACACATTTAATAGGAAGAAAGTGACAAGCGCTTATGAATCAAATGCAATATACCCTCGGAATCGACATCGGTTCCACCACAGTTAAAATCGCCATTCTGGACGAAAATCACCAGATTCTGTTCTCCGATTATAAACGGCATTTTGCCAACATTCAGGAGACTCTTTCTGACCTTCTGAAAGATGCCTATACAAAACTCGGCAATATCACCCTGCATCCGATGATCACCGGATCCGGCGGTCTGACCCTTGCAAACTATCTGCAGGTTCCTTTTGTGCAGGAGGTTATCGCTGTATCGACATCCCTGCAGGAGCTGGCACCCAAAACAGATGTTGCCATCGAACTTGGCGGAGAGGACGCCAAGATTATTTATTTCGAAAATGGGAATGTTGAGCAGCGTATGAACGGCATCTGCGCCGGCGGTACCGGTTCCTTCATCGACCAGATGGCTTCCCTGCTGCAGACAGATGCTGCCGGCCTGAATGAATATGCAAAAAGCTACCGCTCCCTTTATACCATTGCGGCGCGCTGCGGCGTATTTGCAAAATCTGATATCCAGCCGTTAATCAATGACGGCGCGACCAAAGAAGACCTTTCTGCTTCCATTTTCCAGGCAGTTGTCAATCAGACCATCAGCGGCCTTGCCTGCGGTAAGCCCATCCGCGGACATGTCGCATTTCTCGGCGGTCCGCTGCACTTTTTATCCGAACTGAAAAAAGCCTTCATCCGCACGCTGAACCTGGATGACGAACACATCATCGACACAGCCAATTCCCACCTTTTCGCCGCCATCGGTTCCGCCTTAAATGCAAAGGAGGATGTCTTTTACACGATGGAGGAAATGGTCAACAAGCTTTCCTCCGGCATCAAGATGGAATTTGAAGTAGAACGTATGGAGCCGTTGTTTGCCTCCCAGGAAGAATATGATGCCTTCTGCAAACGTCATGACAGCCACTGCGTCAAAACCGCACCGCTCGAAACCTATACCGGTAACTGCTACCTGGGTATCGATGCAGGTTCCACAACGACAAAAGCGGCCCTCGTCGGAGAGGACGGCTCTTTGCTGTACTCTTTTTATTCCAACAACAACGGCAGTCCGTTAAAAACCGCCATCGGTGCGATCCAGGATATCTATAAAAAGCTGCCCGCCGGTGCCAAAATCGTCCGTTCCTGTTCTACCGGCTACGGTGAAGCCCTGATGAAAGCCGCATTCTTGCTGGATGACGGTGAGGTTGAGACGGTTGCGCATTATTACGCTGCTGCTTTCTTTGATCCGAAGGTAGACTGTATCCTCGATATCGGCGGTCAGGATATGAAATGTATCAAGATCAAAAATCAGACCGTAGACAGTGTACAGTTAAACGAGGCCTGTTCCTCCGGCTGCGGTTCCTTTATCGAGACGTTTGCAAAATCCTTAAACTACAGCGTTCAGGACTTCGCCAAGGCTGCGCTGTTTGCAGAACACCCCATTGATCTGGGTACGCGCTGTACCGTATTTATGAACTCCAAGGTAAAACAGGCGCAGAAGGAAGGCGCTTCCGTTTCCGATATTTCAGCCGGACTGGCTTATTCCGTTATCAAAAACGCGTTATTTAAAGTCATCAAGGTGTCCGATGCTTCCGAGCTGGGCAGTCAGATCGTCGTTCAGGGCGGTACCTTCTATAACGATGCCGTACTGCGCAGCTTCGAAAAGATCGCAGGCTGTGAGGCGATCCGTCCCGACATCGCCGGCATCATGGGCGCGTTCGGCGCAGCTTTAATAGCGCGCGAGCATTACACGGATGGCTATCAGACCTCCATGCTTTCGATCGACGCCATCAATTCTCTGGAATTCGATACCAGCATGGCAAAATGTAAAGGCTGCACCAACAACTGTCGTCTGACAATCAACCGTTTCTCCGGCGGCCGTCAGTATATCTCCGGCAACCGCTGCGAGCGCGGCCTTGGCAAGCAGAAAAACCCGAACCAGGTACCGAACTTATTCGACTACAAATTAAAACGGCTGTTTTCCTACGAACCTCTGACCGCTGACCAGGCGCCCAGAGGACCCGTCGGCATCCCGCGCGTTTTAAATATGTACGAAAACTATCCGTTCTGGTTTACATTTTTTACAAAACTGGGCTATCAGGTCATCCTGTCCCCCGCTTCCAACCACAACATTTATTCGCTGGGCATCGAATCCATTCCCAGCGAATCCGAATGTTACCCGGCAAAGCTTGCCCACGGACATGTGACCTGGCTGATCAAACAGGGCGTTCCGTTCATCTTCTACCCTGCGCTGTTCTATGAAAGAAACGAGACCCCGGATGCCAACAACCACTACAACTGCCCGATCGTTACATCCTATTCGGAAAATATCAAGAACAATGTGGAGGAAATTGGCCGCGGGGAAGTGAAATTTAGCAATCCCTTCCTGGCGTTTTCTTCCCTTGAAGTCGCTACCGAGGCGCTGATCAAGGAGTTTTCTGACATTCCTGCAGCAGAGGTCACTGCCGCAGCCCGCGCAGGCTGGGATGAAATGACAGCTGCCCGGGACGATATGCGCAAAAAAGGCGAAGAGGTCCTGGCGTGGATGGAGGCAAACCACAAACGCGGCATCGTGCTGGCAGGCCGTCCCTACCATGTCGATCCTGAAATCAACCACGGTATCCCGGAACTGATTACTTCCTACGGGCTGGCTGTCCTTACGGAGGATTCCGTTTCTCACCTCGGTCACCCGGACCGTCCGCTGATCGTTTCCGACCAGTGGATGTATCACTCCCGCCTGTATGCGGCGGCAGCCTATGTCCGCACCCGAGACGATCTGGATCTGATCCAGTTAAACTCCTTTGGCTGCGGTCTGGACGCTGTCACCACCGATCAGGTCAACGACATTCTCTCCGGCTCCGGCAAGATTTATACCTGTTTAAAGATCGACGAAGTCAACAACCTCGGTGCGGCAAGAATCCGTGTCCGCTCCCTGCTTTCTGCAATCCGTGTCCGCGAAAAGAAGCATCAGGAACGCAAGATCATGCCGACCAACTTAAACCGCGTCATCTTTACAGAAGAAATGCGCAAAGACTACACGATCCTCTGTCCGCAGATGTCCCCGATCCATTTCGATCTGCTGGAACCCGCTTTCCGGTCCTGCGGCTATAATTTCGAAGTATTAGATAATGATAATCGTCATTCCGTTGACATTGGCTTAAAATACGTCAACAACGACGCCTGCTATCCGTCCCTGTGTGTTGTCGGCCAGATCATGGATGCCCTTCTTTCCGGTAAATATGACCTGCACAAGGTTGCGGTTGTTATCACCCAAACCGGCGGCGGCTGCCGTGCAACCAACTACATCGGTTTCATCCGCCGTGCATTGGAAAAAGCCGGTATGGAATACATTCCGGTCGTTTCCATCAACATGGGCGGCATTGAGACAAACCCCGGATTTAAACTGGATGCAAACCTTCTGACCCGTGCGGCCTTCGGTGCAATCTTCGGCGATATTTTCATGCGCTGTGTTTATCATATGCGCCCCTACGAAAAAGAGCCCGGCTCCGTCAATGCGATTCATCAGAAGTGGATAAAAAAGTGCCAGGATTTCCTGTCCACGAAAAAGCTTCCGAACTACTTCACCTTCCGCAAAATGTGCCGTGAAATAGTGGAAGACTTTGACCGTATCCCGATCACAGACGAGAAAAAGCCCCGTGTCGGCATTGTCGGCGAGATCCTGGTTAAATTTGCCCCGGCAGCAAACAACCATCTGGTAGAACTGCTGGAATCGGAAGGCGCTGAAGCCGTTGTACCTGATCTGCTCGATTTCATGCTGTACTGCTTCTACAACCAGATTTACAAGGCGGAGCATCTCGGCACGAAAAAATCGACCGCCAAAATCGCTAAGATGGGGATCTGGGCAGTCGAAAAAATCCGCGGTGCGGCAACCGATGCGCTCAAAAAGAGTAAAAACTTCACGCCGCCATCTTCTATTTATGATCTGGTGTCCTACGCGGAGCCCATCGTATCCATCGGCAACCAGACCGGTGAAGGATGGTTTTTAACCGGCGAAATGGTCGAGCTGATCCACGAGGGTGTCAATAATATCGTTTGCACCCAGCCCTTTGGCTGTCTGCCCAACCACGTTGTCGGTAAGGGTGTCATCAAAGAGCTTCGCCGCCGCTACCCGCAGTCCAACGTCGTTGCCATCGACTATGACCCCGGTGCCAGTGAAGTAAACCAGTTGAACCGGATCAAACTGATGCTCTCTACCGCGCAGAAAAACCTTAAAAAAGAACAGAACCTACGATAATAAAATACCGGGCTTCTAATGTTTTGAACGCATTGGAAGCCCGGTATTTTTATCCTTTCCGCATCTGCCTCCGATAAGTGCTCGGTGTCAGATTCATATGACGTTTGAAAAATTTACAGAAATAAAACTGATCGGAAAAATGCAGGATCTCCGCGATCTCTGCGATGCTGTAATCCTCGGACAGAAGCATTCTGCAGGCCTGTCCTGCGACAAGCCGTTCCAGATATTCACCCGGAGAAATCCCGGTTTCTGCACGGAACCGGCGTGTGAGTGTGCTTTCCGAAACATGGAGCTGTTGTGCCAGCGTCCGCACATGTGTCGCCGCACTGACCGGATTCTGCGCGAGCTCAAACATCTGCCCGATTAAGGGGGAGTGTTCTTTTAACTCCTCCCCATCCAACTTTGCCTGCTCCAAAAATCCCGCAAGGGTTTCCCAGAGCATTCCCTGCAGCCGGATCGCATCCGTCATGGTTTCACTCTGATACAGTCCCTTGACCCTCGCAATTTCCCCTGTCTGTTCTTTTCGCTCATACAGCTGCCGGACCCCATACAATAAATCTGTTCCATCGCTGCAAAGTACATTCAGATGAAAAAAAAGCTGTTCCATTGAGGACTCACAGAAATATCCAAAGGTCATGCCTGCCGGAACCAGCCAGACGCTCCCTTTTTTCAGGACAATTCTCTGACCGTTTACGGTCAGGATGCCCTCTCCGTCAACGATGTAATAAATGCGGGAAAATGGAGAACATACCTTCGGTTCCTTCCAGTCCTGCCCGACAATGGCATGTCCTGCATATATCATATTCAGCTCCAGATTTTTCCATATCCGGATCGCATTTTGATTCTGTGTGATCTGCAAGTTTTTCAGTCCTTTTCTATCTTTTTATCTTCTGTCCGAGCTGCGTGGATATTCCATATTTTTACATCCTTTTGCCATGTTCCTGTTGCCCGGTATTTCTTACAATAATGCCATAAGGATTCATACTTTACAACACTTTTTGAAACGGAGGATTCTGCCATGAGCAGCTACAAAACACTTCCCACCCCCGGCGATACCGCATGGTTTACCCATGATCGCTTCGGCATGTTCATTCATTTCGGCTTATACGCCATGCCTGCGCGCCACGAATGGGTCAAAAATTACGAAGAAATCCCGGAAGATCACTACGATCTCTATTTTAAACACTTTAATCCGGATCTGTACGACCCGAAAGAATGGGCAAGACAGGCAAAAGCGGCCGGCATGAAATATGTCGTCATGACAACAAAACATCATGAGGGCTTCTGCCTTTTTGACACCAAATATACCGATTACAAGTCCACCAACACCCCTTGCGGCAAAGACCTGATCCGCGAATATGTGGATGCGTTCCGTGCAGAAGGTCTCCATATCGGTTTTTATTACTCCCTGATCGACTGGCATCATCCGGAATTCCCGATTGATCCCTTACATCCCCGCAGAGATGATCCGGACGCTTATGAGCAGAGCAAAGGCCGCGACATAAAAAAATATGCGCAGTACATGCGGGATCAGGTGACCGAGCTTTTAACCAACTACGGTAAGATTGACATTCTTTGGTTTGACTTCTCTTATTCCCAGAACAACGGAACCGGCGATAAAGCATGGCAGAAAGGCAAAGGTAAGGACGACTGGGAGGCAGAAAAGCTGATCGCAACTGCACGCGCCCTGCAGCCCCATATCATCATCGACAACCGCACAGAAATTGATCAGGATCTCTGGACACCCGAACAGTACGAGCCCGACCAGTGGGTACGCGATAAAAAGACCGGCGAACTCGTTACCTGGGAAGCCTGCCACACCTTTTCCGGCTCCTGGGGATATTTCAGAGATGAACAGACCTGGAAATCTCCCGAAATGCTCATCCGCCTGCTTGTCAATACCGTTTCCCGCGGCGGTAACCTGCTGATGAACGTCGGTCCCACCTCCAGAGGCTATCTGGATTACCGTGCGGAAGAAGCTCTGAAGGTATTCGCTGACTGGATGAAATACAACAGCCGCTCGATTTATGGCTGCACGATGGCAGAGCCAGCATTCAAAGAGCCCAGAGACTGCCGCCTGACCCATAGTGAAGACGGCAAACGTCTCTATCTGCATCTGTTCGCTTATCCGTTCGGCTATCTGCGCGTTCCCGGTCTTGGCGGCAAGGTGGAATATGCACAGTTTTTGCATGACGGCAGCGAAGTCCGTTTCACCGACGGCACGGACTGCTTCTTCTTAACAGACGACCCGGAGGCTGCAAAGGATCTGGTCTTCTATGTTCCCAACGTAAAGCCCCATACCCTCGTCCCGGTCATTGAGATTTTCTTAAAAGACTGAGTTGGTTTTTTTTCAAATTTGTAGTACAATAAACAGGCTGATAGATTTTTTTCTGTCAGCCTATTTTCAATTCCTGACAACAGTTTTTTATCCGCTGACGCTTTTTCAAGCCGTCTGCAGAACGGAGTGTATCATGAAAAACTTCAAAGCCCGTCTGGCGGGAATCCTGGCATGTCTGCTTCTTTTTATCGTTCCACTGCAGGCGGATGCCGGATGGAACGCTTCCCCGCTTCCTGCCGCCTCTATCAACACAGTGTTCGGGGATTCCACCTACTTGAATCCGGAATGGATGACGAAAAAGGTGACCATCACTTGGAACGGAAACACCTGGATGACCGGAATGGATGCATTCAAGGATATGCCTGTCCGCCTGACCAACAATAACGGCGCGATCGACTGCACCTTTTTAAACACAGCGGTTTTCCAGTCCTTCTTTTCCGCAATCAATGCATCTATCGCCTCCATGACGACGACAGCGGCAGTTCCGGTATTCGATAACGGCGCCGGAAGCTATATCCGCATAAGTGGCACTCAGCACATGGAAGCAGTCTCCTCGATGCCCGACTGGCTCGCCCAGATGCTCCATAACCTGATTCTGACCGGACAGTGCACCGATATCGCGCTGGAATTAAACGATTCCCTGATGACAAAGGTACTGGACAGTGGAACGGTTTCCACCAGCCCCGACTTTGTTCTGACGGGCACCTGTACCACCAGCTTTCAAACGAGCGGGGCAAACCGCAGCAATAACATCGTTGTTGGTGCGTCCCGGTTAAATAATCTGATTGTCATGCCCGGCCAGACAGTTTCTGTCAGCGACACGATTCTGCCCAGGACCCGCGCAAACGGCTACAAAGAAGCCGGTGTCTATGTAAATGGTGCCCATACAACGGGTCTTGGCGGCGGTGTCTGCCAGATCTCCTCTACCGTTTACAATGCGGTAAAAAATGCCGGCCTTACCATCCTACAGCGCAATCCCCACAGCATGCCGGTAAGCTATCTCCCCAAGGGTCTTGACGCAGCAATCGCTGCAGGCTCTAAGGATCTCAAATTCCGCAATGATTACACAACACCGGTTGTCCTGTATACCGACACCTCCAACAAGCACCTGACCGTCAACGTCCTTGTCTGGAACCAGGAGCTTGCCGGACGCAGCTTTAAGCTATGGGCAAAACAGACCGGTGCGCTGAGCGCCGACACTTACTTTACGACCTATCAGAATGGCAAAGAAGTCAGCACGCAGTTTGTCGGCACCTCCCGCTATAATCCCTACCGCGAAGCAGTAAACGACGACTGAGCGGCTGACGCAAACAGCCGGGCGTTACTAAAAAACGTCCGGCTGTTTATATTGCAGCGACCGTACAGACGCCAGCACCCTTAGATGATGATACACACCATGCCGCCCGTCGAATCGTTGACGATCTTTTGCATCGTATCCTGCAGCTTTTCCTGGCTTTCTTCCCCGATCATAGAAATCTTTGTACGAATACCATCGTTGACCAGCTGCTCCACAGTTTTTCCGAAAATATTCGTTTCCCAGATGCCGTCCTGTTTTCCCGTCTCATCAATATAACCGATCAGGTCTTTCGCCTGCTGCTCTGTCCCGACGATCGGGGCGATTTCCGTCACAACCGTTGCGCGGATAAAGTGTAAAGACGGACTTTCTGCACGGATTTTCACTCCGAACTTGTTTCCATGCCGGATGACCTCCGGCTGCTCCAGATGGATTTCCTCCCGGCACGGCAGCACCACTCCATATCCCTTTGTATGCACCGCCTCCATCGCAGACGCAACGCGGTCGTATTCCTGTTTTCTGCCGGAAAGCACGCGCAGTGTGTGCAGAAGCTCCTGCGCATTCTCAATTTTTTCCCCCGCATATTCACTGAGCATTTCGTAATAATAGCGTTCTTCGATGTCTAAAAGCACCCGCACGCAGCCGTCCGCGAGATCAATCCGTTCCGTCATACATCTGCGGACATACTCCGAGGAAAGGACGATCGGATGCTCCGCCACGTCGCGGATCGTGCGAATTTTCCCGGTCAGCTCCCGAATTTTTTCGATCAGCCCGGTCTTTAACGGATGGGAAAACGGAAGCATTTCGACCCATTTCGGCATGTAAAATTCCACACGGCTGACCGGAAATTCATAGAGAATCTGCTCCATGATCTGCCGGATATCCTCTTCCGAAAGCTGCGCACAGTTGACCGGCATCGCAGCGACGCTATGCTGTTTTTCAATCCGCTCTGCTGCCTCCCGTGCGGTACGGCTTGACGGATGCGAGGAATTGACGAGCACCAGAAACGGCTTATGCAGCTTTTTTAATTCCGAAATCGCCTGATTTTCCGCATCCAGATAGGTTTCCTGCGGCAGATCAGAAAAGCTTCCGTCCGTCGTCACAACGACGCCGATCGTCGAATGGTCAGTGATAACTTTTCTTGTGCCCAGCTCTGCAGCCTGCGTAAAGGGAATCTCGTGATCGTACCACGGCGTTTTAACCAGCCGCTCTGCACCATCCTCCAGATGCCCTGCAGCGCCCTCGACCATAAAGCCTACGCAGTCCACCAGACGGACGCGGATCGTAACCTCTCCCGCAAGCTTTAACTCTACCGCCTCCTGCGGGATAAATTTCGGCTCCGTCGTCGTGATCGTCCGTCCGCCTGCGCTCTGGGGCAGCTCATCCTGTGCCCGCGTTTTCTGTGCTGCATCTTCCATATAAGGAAGCACTGCAACATCCATAAACCGTTTAATAAAAGTCGATTTCCCGGTACGCACCGGCCCTACCACTCCTATGTAAATCTCCCCGCCTGTCCGCTTTTGCATATCGCGGTATAGATTTTGTGTATCCAAATGATCCGACTGCAGATTTTCCATATAAAAAATCCCCTTCCGTCTGTGCTGTTACATGATATGCACCGGAAGGGGATTTCATTCATTTCCTTTTTGTAACTGTTCAGAGCCAAGTAAAACTTCAAAAAACAGGTGTAAAATGCTTGCATTTTTATAACTGTTTTTGAAATTTTATTTGGCGGATACGCCACACCGACGAAATGCGTAGCATTTTGGAGGTTGGCTCTGAACCGTTACTCCTTTTTTCATTATCGGAACGCCAAAACAGCCGGTTTTACGCCATTACGATCTTCTTAAAGCTCTTTTTGCCACGCTTTAAGGTGATGCCTTCGCCCTGCAGATCTTCTCCCGCGTACTGGGTCTTTACGTCTGTTACCTTTTCGCCGTTTACAGATACGCCGCCCTGTTCTACGCTGCGGCGTGCTTCGGAACGGGATGCGGACAGACCGGATTTTACCAGCAGTCCTAAAATATCGATGCTGCCGTCCTGTAAATCTGCCTCCGTCAGTGTTGTGGTCGGGATCTCTGCATCTGCGCCGCCTGCAAACAGTGCCTTTGCACCGGCTTCTGCCTTGTCAGCCTCTTCCTTACCGTGTACCAGCTCGGTCAGCTCGTGAGCCAGGATTTCCTTTGCAGTGTTTAACTGGCTGCCTTCCCAATGCTCCATCTCCAGGATCTGCTCGATCGGCAGGAAGGTCAGCATCTTTAAGCACTTCATAACATCTGCATCGGAAACGTTTCTCCAGTACTGGTAGAACTCGAACGGGGAGGTTTTATTGGGATCCAGCCATACTGCACCCTTCTGGGTCTTGCCCATCTTCTTGCCCTCGGAGTTTAACAGCAGGGTAATGGTCATCGCATATGCGTCTTTTCCCAGCTTTCTGCGGATCAGCTCCGTGCCGCCCAGCATATTCGACCACTGGTCGTCGCCGCCGAACTGCATGTTACAGCCATATTTCTGGTACAGCATGTAGAAGTCGTAGCTCTGCATGATCATGTAGTTGAATTCCAGGAAGCTCAGTCCCTTTGCCATACGCTGTTTATAGCACTCTGCACGCAGCATGTTGTTAACGGAAAAGCATGCGCCGACCTCTCTGAGCAGCTCTACATAATTCAGCTTCAGAAGCCAATCCGCATTATTGACCATCAGTGCTTTTCCATCGGAAAAATCGATAAAACGGCTCATCTGCTGCTTGAAGCAATCACAGTTATGCTGGATCGTTTCCGGGGTCAGCATCTGGCGCAGATCACTTCTGCCGGACGGATCACCGACCATGCCGGTACCGCCGCCGATTAAGGCGATCGGCTTGTTGCCTGCCATCTGCATCCGCTTCATCAGGCACAGCGCCATGAAATGACCGACATGCAGGCTGTCTGCAGTAGGGTCAAAGCCGATATAAAAGGTCGCCTTACCGTTGTTGATTAACTCCTTGATTTCTTCTTCGTCTGTCAGCTGCGCCAGAAGTCCTCTGGCTTTGAGTTCGTCAAATACTGTCATTTTCGTGTTCCTCCTGCTTTATCAAAGTTTCCTATAGGATAATAAAAAGGCCCTCATCCTGTAAAAGGACGAGGGCCAACGCTTCGTGTTACCACCTTTTTTCACAGACAGCTCACACTGCCTGCCTCATGAAGTACGGCTCCAAATATGCTTCTGATACAGATTCAAAGCGATACCCCTGCCTGATAACGGCTGCATACGCCGCTGCAGCCTACTCCGTAACAACCGTTTTGGTGCAGAACTCCGGGATGTATTCGGACTGTCATTCCCTGCGCCTCTCATCAGCCGGCTGCTTTCTGTAGGTTCCGTCTCAGTCTTACTCTTTCCCATCTCAGTCTTTTTGTTATAACAACAGAACATTTCTTCTGTTGTTTGCTTCATTGGTTCGGATTGTAGCACAGTTTCTTTCCGGCTGTCAAGCCCCTGTTCCGAAATTTCTGGAATCACCCCTCTGACGTTCCATCCACCAGCGTATCGAAGACGAAGCTGTGTCCGTGATCCTCTGAGCGGTACCGCGCCAGATGCAGGCTGTCGCCGCCGTCATAATCTCCGTCCGCGCCCTGTCCGCACAGCACATAGATCACGCCGTCTTTTTCATAAGGCATCCTGGGATAATCATAGGGCGCGATGATATTTCCAATGCTGTCCGTATAGGTTTTGTGAGCAAATTCTACCTGCTCGTAATGCTTTCCTCCGTCTTCCGTCACATATAACACCGCGGCATCCCCACCGTTGTGGGAAAGCGTCGCAAAGCCAAACATTTCATCGAGAAATGTAAATTCTACGCTGCCGCCCATCTGTCCGCCGAAGGGATCGCTGCTGACTACCTGCCAATGCGCCCCGCCGTCCGTGCTTTTAATCAGACCATAAAACCGACTGCCCAGCGCCGCATCCTCGACGATCATCTGATATCGGATCTTCGTGCCCTCTACGGAAGCCTCTGCCTCGCTCTCGCTGTGCAGCCAACCGGCATCCGCACCTTCGTCCCAGCTCTCTTCGTCGTTACTCTGGCTGCCTGTGCCGGCATCCGTATCCTCTGCATCCACACCAAATGCCGCATCAAAGGAGCTGTCCGGATTTTCTGTCCAGGTCGCCTGTTCAAGATCCTCTGCTCCTCCGACATCAGACCAGTCTCTGTCGCCGTCTACATCTCCCTGTCTGGAAAGAATAATCGGTTCTTCCTCCAAATCAGCCTTACAAATCGTCATGCTTCCGCTGCCGATCAATTCACTGTCTCCCCAGACGCAGTCTTTATTCAGCACGACAAAGTAATCCGCCTGCGTTCCGTCTTTCAGAATCATTCCGATCGTACCATAGCGTTCGCATTCCGGCTCTCCGTACCAGGAGGTCACCGTTTTCCCGGAAAGTCTGACCCAGGCGTCCTTTACCGCATCCTGACCGCCGACGCTGAGGGTCCATGTCTGTCCATCTGCGTCCGTTCCTTCCCAAATACCGTGCATCGTGCTGAGGGGATCCACATAGGCGATATCGTCCATGCTGCGGCTGCCATAGGTCGCAAGATACGCCGCCGGGTTGCCGTCCGTATCGGTTCCGTACAGTGCACAGGCATCCTCTTGCAGCCAGCGGCTGTTTACCTTGCTGTCTGCTGTAAAAGGCAGAAGCTCTTTTTGATACCGGAAAAACCCTTTATATGGGCGGTTTAACATCAACTGTCCGGTTTCTTCGTCTTTTTCCAGGATCACCTGATAATTTCCGGCAGGGGAGCGCAGCACCTGAAGCTGTTCGGCTTCAGACAGTCCGCTGCAGACAACGACTCCGATGCCTGCAACGATAACGCACCCTATCGCCGTTATTTTCTTTTTGCCCGACGCCGGAAGCTGACAGAGCACCGCAAGCACCGTAAAAACCACTGCCCCGGTCAATATTGCCGTCTGCATCCAAGGATACATCCACTGATAGCCTCTCGGCAGGATGATTTTTTCATATCCATATTCTACGATGAGGCAGGCAATGGCTGCCAGAGCAGCACACACGGTTCCTGCCAGCCAAAGCCTGCGGTTTTTATTCTGTTTCATAAATAAAATCCTTTCGTTTGCCATAGGCGGAAACCCACTACCTTTAGGTGGTGGGAGGAGCCTTGTAAATCTTTAATCGTTAACCCTG
>OLRH01000073.1_pt1 | contig 38243 bp, 26 predicted proteins | sample 1672321 | NCBI WGS metagenome assembly OLRH01 (sample SAMEA3136671, study PRJEB25190) | human gut metagenome | reverse complement strand
CACGGCATCAACGAGCTGGTGGAGATCGCAATTCCCACCGCCTGGCTGCAGGCCAAGGATGAGCCTGTGGAGCGCAAGGCTCCCGACTTCATCCGCGAGGTAGTGGATGTGATGAACCGCCAGGAGGGCGACAGTCTGCCGGTTTCCGTCATGAAGAAGTACGGCCTGGAGGACGGCACCTGGCACGCCGGCTCCACCAAGTATGAAAAGCGCGGCGCTGCCGTGGATGTGCCCCAGTGGGATATGACCAAGTGCATTCAGTGCAACCAGTGCTCTCTGGTGTGCCCCCACGCTGCCATCCGACCCGTGCTGCTGGACGAGGCCGAGGCGCAGAACGCCCCTGCCGGCTTCGAGGCCAAGAAGGCCACCGGTCTGGCTCAGTATCAGTATCGCATGCAGGTCTCTCCCTATGACTGCACCGGCTGCGGAAGCTGCGTCAACATCTGCCCCGCCAAGGAGAAAGCTCTGACCATGCAGCCCCTGGAGAGCCAGCTGAATCAGGCGGAAAACTGGGAGTATGCCGTGGAGACCGTCACCATCAAGAAGGACGCCGTCAGCGACAAGACCGTGAAGGCCTCCCAGTTCGCCAAGCCCTATTTTGAGTTCTCCGGCGCCTGCGCAGGCTGCGGCGAGACTCCCTACATCAAGCTGGTCACCCAGCTGTTCGGCGACCATATGTACATCACCAACGCCTCCGGCTGCTCCTCTGCCTACGGCGGCTCCACCCCCAGCACCCCCTACTGCACCGACTGCAAGGGCTGCGGCCCGGCCTGGGCCATGAGCCTGTTCGAGGACAACGCAGAGTATGCCTACGGCTACCTGCTGGGCCAGGACGCCATCAAGCGCCAGCTGAAGGCCGCCGCCCAGACCCTGGCCGACAAGGGCGTAGCCGCGGACGTGTGCAAGGAATACATCGAGAAGGCCGAGAGCTCCGCTGAGTCCCGGATGGCAGCCGACGCGCTGCTCGCCGCCGTGGCGGGAGATACCAGCGACGAGGCCGAGTTCATCCGCAATAACAAGGAATTCCTCACCAAGAAGTCTGTGTGGGCCTTCGGTGGCGATGGCTGGGCCTACGACATTGGCTACGGCGGGTTGGATCATGTGCTGGCCTCCGGAAAGAACATCAATGTTCTGGTGCTGGATACCGAGGTGTATTCCAACACCGGCGGGCAGTCCTCCAAGGCTACCGCTGCCGCGGCTATCGCCAAGTTCTCCGCCGGCGGCAAGGTCACCAAGAAGAAGGATCTGGGTCTGATGGCCATGAGCTACGGCTACGTCTATGTGGCACAGGTGGCCATGGGCGCCGATCCCGCCCAGACGCTGAAGGCCATCCGGGAGTCCGAGGCCTACGACGGCCCCTCCATCGTCATCTGCTACTGCCCCTGCATCGAGCACGGCATGAAGGCCAGCATGGGTCTGAGCCAGATTGAGGAGAAGAAGGCCGTGGAGTGCGGCTACTGGCACCTGTACCGCTACGATCCCCGCCTGAAGGAGGAGGGCAAGAACCCCTTCCAGTTGGATTCCAAGGCGCCCACCGGCGACTTCCAGCAGTTCCTCATGGGCGAGAACCGCTACGCTTCCCTGAAGCTGTCTTTCCCCGAGAAGGCGGACGCCCTGTATCACAAGGCCGCCAACGACGCCAAGGAGCGCTATGATGGCTACGTCAAGCTGGCCAAGGAATAAGAACAGGAGGAAACGAAAATGGCATTGATGACCGCGAAAGAATACATCGACTCCCTGCGCAAGCTGAACACCCGCGTGTATATGTTCGGCGAGAAGATTGACAACTGGGTGGATCACCCCATGATCCGCCCCTCCATCAACTGCGTGGCCATGACCTACGCGCTGGCCCAGGATCCCCAGTATGAGGATCTGATGACCGCTACCTCCAACCTCACTGGACGGAAGGTCAACCGTTTCACCCACCTGCATCAGTCCGCAGACGATCTGGTGAAGAAGGTGAAGATGCAGCGGCTGCTGGGCCAGAAAACCGCCAGCTGCTTCCAGCGCTGCGTGGGCATGGACGCTTTCAACGCTGTGTACTCCACCACCTATGAGGTGGATGAGAAGTGCGGTACCCACTACCACGAGAACTTCAAGAAGTTCCTCATTATGGTGCAGGACAACGACCTGACGGTGGACGGCGCTATGACCGACCCCAAGGGCGACCGCAGCAAGGCACCCCATCAGCAGAAGGATCCCGACCTGTTTCTGCGGGTGGTGGAGCGCCGCCCCGACGGCATCGTGGTCAACGGTGCCAAGGTACACCAGACCGGCGCGGTGAACTCTCACTGGCACATCTTCATGCCCACCATCGCCATGGGCGAGGCGGACAAGGACTACGCGGTGTCCTTCGCCTGCCCCTCTGACGCCGAGGGCCTTTATATGATCTATGGCCGCCAGTCCTGCGACACCCGCAAGCTGGAGGAGGGCTGCATCGACGTGGGCAACAGTAAGTTCGGCGGGCAGGAGGCATTGGTGGTTCTCGACCATGTGTTTATCCCCAATGAATATGTGTTCCTCAACGGCGAATATGAGTTTGCCGGAATGATGGTGGAGCGCTTCGCCGGCTATCATCGCCAGAGCTACGGCGGCTGCAAAGTCGGCGTGGGCGACGTGGTCATCGGCGCTGCCGCACTGGCCGCCGAGTACAATGGCGTGGAGAAGGCCAGCCACATCAAGGATAAGCTCATTGAGATGACGCACCTGAATGAGACGCTGTACTCCTGCGGCATTGCCTGCTCCTGCGAGGGCTGCCCCACCAAGGCGGGCAACTATCAGATCGACCTGCTGCTGGCCAACGTCTGCAAGCAGAACGTCACCCGCTTCCCCTATGAGATCGTGCGTCTGGCTGAGGATATCGCGGGCGGCCTGATGGTCACCATGCCCAGCGAAAAGGACTTCAACTCCGATCTGCCCGTGGGCAATCAGGGCGAGACCATCAGCGAGATCTGCAACAAGTATTTTGCCACCCACGAGGGCGTCAGCACCGAGAACCGGCAGAAGGTACTGCGCTTCCTGGAGAACATGTGCCTGGGCGCGGCGGCGGTCGGCTACCGCACCGAGTCCCTGCACGGCGCAGGCTCTCCCCAGGCCCAGCGTGTCATGATCGCCCGGCAGGGCAACATTCAGGGCAAGAAGAAGCTGGCCAAGAATATTGCCGGTATTGAAGAGTAATCCCCCTAACAAATAAGTGCAGAGGAGAGGTTCGCTACGAGCCTCTCCTCTGCACTGTTAATGATCAAAACAAGAAGGCTGCCTGAATGGAAATTCAAGCAACCTTCTTTTCTCTCCCCTTATGAGATAATTTGTACCAGTCTCATGTTAGAAGTGCTTTCAGCGCCGTGCGATCTAAGTCACGCCCAATCACATTGAGCATTTTGCCGCCCGGCCATTCTGCTGCTGACTGAATCCCCAACTGATTGGGTGCGGCATTCACCTGATACAACACTCCTTCCGCGCCCTCAACGCAGCCCTTGATCCGATATACCGTGCCACATCTGCCGTCCATCGCCTTTATCAGGGCAGAGGTCAGAGCAGCTTCGTCCCAAAGGCGTTTTGAAAAAATGGATAGGCTCTGCGCAAAGCTCTGGTGATTCATATGGCTACGCCAATGCTCCTTGCGCCGCCAACCGGCGCAGGAGAGCTCCGCCATCTCCGCATCGGTAAGCTTATTCCACGCGGTGTCTTCTATCAGGCCCATAAATGGGCTGGTACACCCCTGCTGTGTCAATATCTGATCGACCCATGTCCGGACAGCCGTACTCATTCCCTCGGTAGGGCCGTCACGCTGGCTCAGAAGGATCGCACCGCTGCTGTGCAGTTGGCTGTACAGCATCTCCTGCTGCTGGGGCAACGTCAACTCCATGTCGGCAGGCGCCAGAACCGTTATGATACCGTTCAGATAGCCGCACACCCGTATGTCTACCTTTTCCACGATGTCCAGAAAATCATCGCAGTTAAATACGCCGGAAGGCTCGACGATCACTCGATCCCACTCTCCGCTGGCGCAGAGCTCACGTAGAAGCCGGTAGAAATTCACCTTTTGCCCACAGCAGACACAGCCTCCGGATAATTCCCGCACCTGCACACCTGTCTGGGAAAGGATCGCGGTATCCATTCCCGCAGTACCGAATTCGTTTTCGATTACGGCTACGCGCTCTCCGCGAGCTGTCAACCACGGGAGATAACGGTGGATAAACGTTGTCTTTCCGCTGCCCAGGAATCCGTTGATAAGGTCGATTTTTGTCATTACTTCTTATAAACCCCGTAGGTCTTGGCAATATCGATCATCCGCTGCGCACGGTCAAACGTGGCGTTGGCCGGATATTCACAACCGGTGGCCAGCATGAAGCCGCCGCCCTTCGCCATGGCGTCAATCTGATCTGTGCACTGCTTATCCCACTCCTCGTCGGTGCCAAACACAGCGTTGGCAGGTGTCACACAGCCGATCAGCGTCACCTTGTCACCGTACTTCTCCTTGCACTCCGCAAAGCTGGCACAGTCATCCGGCGGATACAGGAAGGAGATGGCCACGGGATCCATGCGCTTGATCTGTGCGTCGAAGTATATCTTCTCGCCGCAGTTATGGATCATAACCATGCAGTTATGCTCACGGACAACGTTGCTCAGCTCCTCAATCGCCTCGCCCTCCATATCGTCCCACATCTCCTTGGACATAATGGAGCCGGAGGCAAACAGCGTATCGAACATGATCGCATTGATACCCGTTTCAGCCAGCGCGATGCAGTATTCCTTCAGCGTTTCGTTGATCTCCTTGACGGCTTCCTTTACCGCATCAGGATCATCGTAGATATCCATGTACAGATCTTCCTGATTGCGCAGCATAGACAACACGCCCAGCGGTCCAAACACGAATGCCACAATGGGCTTTTCCCCACCCTTGGCGGCCACCAGTTTTTTGCACACATCAATGTGCATCATCATGCGGTCGCAGGTGCGGTAGTCCACCTTTTTGATCTTGGGATAGTCCTCAATATCCTGGATCACGCACTGGCTGTAGTCAGGATGTGCTGCCTCATTTTCGTCGAAGATCAGCTTCTGGCCCCATGCGGCACATTCAACGGACAGGTCGATCAGAGTCACGATGCAGTCAATATCAAACTCCTCTGTCGATTTGATAAAGGCCTCAGCGCACTTATCGGCATCCTGCGACCACTCCGGATAGCTGACACCGGTCAACTTGCGGGTGATGCCGCAGAGAATGGGGTATACCGGCACACGGTCCGGCTCCTGATGCTGCAGCGCCGCCACAACACGTTCCATAGAATTCATAGTTTTCCTCTCCTTTGTTCTGATTGTATCTCCTATTATAATGTAGTATGCTGCTTACATATAGTATTTTCCCGCTCTTTATCGTCTTTTCCTACGAAGCTTGTAGGTTGATTTTCTGGCATATTTGAAAGGACAAAAATCTCCCGCATACACTCGGTATGCGGGAGGTTTTTAGCGGATTCAGCTGATTTTCTGTGCGCAGCTTTTTCGATATGCGTTGGGGGAAACCCCGGTCACATCATGAAAGGCCCGCGTAAAAGTCGAGTTGCTGCTATATCCGACCATCACGGCTATATCAATAATATCGTAATCAGTTGTCTCCAGCAGCTCCTTCGCCTTATTGATACGCAGATAGCGCAAATACAAGCTGGGAGATACGCCTGTGATCTGCTTGAACCAGCCATTATAGTAAGTCACGCTGTAATTCTCCATTTCCGCCAGCTGGCTGACCGTAATAGGCAGGTCATAGTGCTCGTTGATGTAGCGGATAGAAGGGACAGCACAATTCTCGATCAGCTTACTGTATAAGTAGCTGTACAGATATCTGATCGAGCTGCTGTTTGGCTCTTGACGCAGTTCCTCCTGAATGAGGCTGACCAGCTGCAAAAGCCGGCCTTGCAGGGCGATAACGAGCGGGCAATTCAGCAGTGCAGTATTCTGTTCGCGCAGCATATGGTCATGCAGGTTGATGACAAGGAGCTGCCCGCAGAAGCTGCATTCGTGTTTCGTATCCGCGGGGATATAGCACAGTGCATTTTCTGCTACCAGATACTCCTCTTCGCCAATACATATCTCCATAGATTGTCCGATCGGCGCAAGTATCTGCGGATATGTGTGCGTATGCATTCCGTTGCATTCGTGAAAAACACGGATGTCCATTTTCGCTGCCATTACGGGCCCTCCCCTCTATCATCTGCCGGCGGCACGCCGGTTCAAATCATGATTTTCAATCAGAACTTCAAAAGCTCGGCGGGAACGTATTTCTCCAGGATCGCACGGCGTGCGGGCTCCAGCTCCGGCATCTGGTACTCTTCCAGACGCTTCAGGTATGCTCTGGTGGTGCGCTGTACCACGCTCTCGCGGCCGGCGCCGATCCATGCGGCGTGACCCATGCGGCTGGGGATCATCAGGTTCAGGTAATCCTGACGGTACAGCTCTGTGGAATCTTCCAGCAGGTCATCGGACAGATCCAGGAAACTGCCGAAGGGACCGATTTCCTTAACTGCGTCAAACATCAGGGTCTCCTCGTTGATCTCAATACCGCGCAGTATACGCTGCACGCTCAGCAGGATCTCTTCGTCATAAATGAACTTGTCAAAGCTCAGGGTGCTGTCGGAGTCCAGGCTGCCGCAGGAGTGCACCATGAGATCGGCGCCGCTCTGCAGCGTGGCATACATGGTGGAGAAGGACTCTACGCCTGCCTGCATGTCGTTATCCTTTGCGTCGCAGGAGGAACCGCCCGTGCGAACCGGCAGGCCATAATAATTGCCCAGCGCCTTGGTCGCAGAGAAGATCAGGCACTGCTCCGGGCTTCCGATCGTGGGACCGGCATAGCGCAGATCGCAGCCATGGCTCTGGATGCCGTACAGCACCGGCGCGCCGGGGTTAATAAGCTGGGTCAGAACGATACCGGCCAGCACCTCCGCGTTGTTCACCATCAGCAGCGAGGCCAGAGAACCAGGCACCGTCATACCGTTGAGGCTGGAGGGGGTAATGAACATGGCCTGTCCGGCCTTGGAATACTCAATCAGAGCCTCGCACATGGCGGTGGAGTAGTGCAGGGGAGAGGCAACGCTGATAAGACCGTTGACGACGACCTTGTCATGGATGTCATAGAACTCCTGCGCCATCTTGATGGAGTTTCTGGCGTTTTTGGCACCATCGACCATGCCGATCATAGGGCGCTCATCCAGCATCAGCACGGTGGCCTGTGCCCAGTCAGAGGCATATTTCGCGTCCATGAACGCATAATCCAGCGCGTTCGGATTGGAGACCTGCAGCACACGGCTGGTGGCGCAGAGCTTCGTCAGCGCAACAAAGTCACGCTGGCCCACATTGTGGAAATCACCGTTCTCCAAAATAAATACCGGGCCGTAGGACGGTGCGCAAATGGTGCTGCCGTCACCCACGGTCACATGAGACTTGCGTCCGTACCAATCAAAGGTCTTGGGTCAGGTTTTCAGCGCTTCCCAGACATCCTTTTCACTGATAAAGACCTTTTCACCGTCCGTGCGGAACCCGTGCTGCTTGAAAATATCAACCGCATCCTGGCAGAAGAACATAACGCCTACTTCATCCAGCGTGCGCATAGATGCTTGGTGCAGCAGATCCAATTCCGCTTTCGTAGCAAAGTTATAGATGTGTTTCAAGATGATAACCTCCGTAGCTTTTCTATATTTTTCTTGGGACATGAACCGATTGACAGACGCTTACCACTGTCAGACAGGTTGTCAGCGGCAATTATGCTTACATCAATTTTATAAGCACAAACTGTGCCAAACGCCGTTTTTTCTTTTATTTAACGCGAAAACTGTCAGCTCTCACGGTAATTTTATCAAACAGCTGTGAGTTTCGACAAAGAACAGCCACGGCAGACAGCGTTCTCTTTTTTGTGACCGCTCCGCTTCTGTAAGGAAATGGCCGGTAAGATCGACCCACCGCAAGATAAATTTGCATTTTTACAAAGAAAACGCAAGAAATTCTTGCGCTTTCTTCGACGGATTACTTCTCTTTGGAATACAGGCTCTCTTCATGCTGCATCTGGAGCTTCTTTAGCCGATGCTGCAAATTTTGCCGCGTGATCCCCATCGCTTTTGCCGTGCGGGAAATATTTCCATCGTTTTCTGCCAGGGCGCGGCGCAGGAAGTCGCGTCCTGCTTCCGCCATAGCATCCTCCATGGTCTGGGCGGACTTGACGGCGGTGGAAGGCATCACCTGTCCCGTAGCGTCCAGAATATGCTCGGGGATATATGCCGGGGTGATCAGATCTTCCTCCTCCGGAATGATGTTCATGGCGTATTCCAGCGCATGCTGCAATTCCCGGACATTTCCCGGCCAGTCATACAACTGGAAAAGGGTGAGGGTTTCCGGTGCCAATGTGCGTACATTTTTGAGGAGCTTTCGATTGTTTTCCGTGATAAACGCCTTTGACAAGGGCAGGATATCTGACTTTCTGTCCCGGAGTGCCGGAATGGTAATGTTTATCACACCAAGACGGTAATAAAGGTCCTTGCGCAGAAGCCCTTTTTCAATGGCTTCCAGCGGCGGGATATTGATGTTGGAAAGGAGCCGCACATTCACATGGATCTGTGTATTGCCGCCTACCCGTCGGAAAGTACCTTCCTGAATGACGCGCAGAAGCTTCGATTGCAGCGCGATATCCATGGAGTTAATCTCGTCCAGCAGCAGGGTGCCGCCGTCAACCTGCTCAAGAAGCCCGTTTCGCTTCTCCGCGCCGGTGTAGGCGCCCTTCTCCGTGCCAAACAGCATGGACTCCAGCAAGGTGTCCGGAATGGCGGCGCAGTTGATCGCAACAAACGGGCCGGCAGCGCGGGGACTGGCATTGTGGATGCTTTGGGCAAACAGCTCTTTTCCTGTGCCGGTTTCCCCGTAGATCATCACATTGGAGTCTGACCGGGCAATCATTTTGCAGCGCTCGATCGCCTTCTGCATGGGCTGACAGCAATAGGCAATATCATTAAAATGATATTTTGCCTTCAGCGGCGAAACCTTCTTGGACGATGCGGGTGCACGGGCCTGATCCACCAGCGCCTGCTGCAGCTCCACAATACGCTTGCTCATTTCTTCAAGGCGTCGGCGATCCTCCATCACAGAGATAACGCCCATCATTCTTCCGCCCTCAAAAATCGGATAGTTATTTGATAATACCTCTACCTCTTTGCTGGTGCTGGTCAGAAATACCTGGCGCAGATTCAGGATGGGCTTTTTCTCTTCGATCAAAAGCGGAACTACGAGGGGCGTATCTTTGCGCGGACGGTACAGCTCGGAAACATGCTTGCCGATCACGTCCTGACTGATATGCGTTTCCAGCCGCTCGGCGGCGGTATTGATAATCAGCATACGCCCATCCTTGTCCCAGATGGTAACGGCGTCATTCATATGATTCAGCGTGTTTTCCAGCAGTCTGTACTTAAAGTCAACACTGGCATCCCGAAAGACAAAAAGCTGCGTTTGCGGGGGCAGTGTTACCATCTCTGGTGTCGGACAGCGCAGCAGGTACCGCCCGAAAGAGGGGCTCCATACTGAGGGTTGATCTGTATCGTTCTCCGGAAAAGGAATGATATTCTCGATTTTTTCTCCTTTCGGCACGTCAGGCAGGCTCAAGAACTCCTTTGCCGTGTCGTTCATATCCAATATCGTGCCATCACTGGTGCTGAGAACGGCGCCAAACCCCATTGTGGAAAACACCTTCATTACATCAACGTAGTTCATACTCTGCCCTCCCGTAGTCGTCACATTTCTCATATGCAAGGATTTCTTGCGTGTAAGAAAGCTCTGTGCAAATATTTCTTGCCTATCAATATCGTATCGAAAACTGCCAAAAAAGTCAAGTCTCTTTCCATTGCATGACAATATGGCTGCCCAAAGCGTGAGCTCAGCAGGGAAAACGGCAAAAAGCGGTAGCTTTTGGGGCGTTTTATATCGTTTTTCTTTGCTGCAACAAATTTTTGCACCATCTCCGCATGCTTTCCTGTTGGACAGGAATACATCGCACACAGTTCTTGGTCGCGGCACATCGCCTTTAATAGCAGCCCTTCGTGTATCTCTGTTTTTAACAACGTTCCAGCAGAAATTATATCGCTTTTGCACAAATGTGCGGCAATTTTCAAAAAAAGGCAGTGATTTTTTGAATGTGGCATAGTATGTGCTTTAAGAAAAAGCAAGTGGACGCGTGGCTGAGTGTCTCAAAACAGACCGACAGTTATGCTTACAGCTGCACCACGCTCCCGCTGTGCTACAGCATAATCAATCATACAGCCTAATTAGGAGGTTCACATGGCAAACGAAAAATACTACACACAGCGTATTCAGCGGCTGAAAAAGCGTGTTCTGGATACACCCCCTGAGGTCGATATCGAGAATGCCGTTATTGTCACGAAGGCATTCCAGGAGACCGAGGGTCAACCGCACTACTACCAGAAGGCCTATTCCGTTTATAAGACTCTGCTGGAAAAGTCCATTCCCATTTGGGAGGACGAGCTGATCGTCGGCAACTCCGGCAGCAAGCAGAGAAGCGGCCTTGTTTGCCCGGATGACTGCTGGGCATTCCTTGACCGTGAGATCGACACGATCAACAGCAGAACCTATGACCCGTTCAAACTGCGGGACGAGGATCGCAAGACGTTCCTGGAGTTCATCAAGCCGTATTGGAAGGGCCGCTCCATCAATGATAAGTGGAACACTCAGATCCCGGAGGATGTCGGCGCTCTGCGTGACTGCGGCGTTCTGTACATTGACCGGAAATGCGTTCGCGGCTGGGGTGAGCTGACTGCGGACTACTCCATGATCATCAACGAGGGCGTGGAGGGCATCGAGGCCCGGATCAACGATTCTCTCAGCAAGCTGGATATCACCGTACCCGGCGACTACAAGAAGATCAAGTATCTGCAGTCTCTGCTGCTCGTCTGCGAGGGCCTGCGCCAGCTGGGCAAGCGCTATTCCAAGAAGGCCATGACGATGGCCATGAACGAAAGCGACCCCCATCGCAAGCAGGAGCTGTTTAAGATCGCTGAGGTCTGTGACCGTGTCCCCGAGAAGCCGGCACGCACCTTCCACGAGGCGCTGCAGTCCATGTTCTTCCTGCACACCTGCATCTACATGGAGCATGAGTCCGCCAGCTATAACCCCGGCTGCTTTGACCAGTACATGTATCCGTTCTACAAAGCGGATCTGGAGGCCGGACGGATCACCGAGGACGAGGCGCAGGAGCTGCTGGAGTGCCTGTGGGTCAAGTTCGCCGAGCCGTGCCTCTTCCAGGACGCCACCAGCGCCCGCTATTCCGCCGGTTATCCGCTGTTCCAGAACCTGTGCGTAGGCGGCGTGGACAGCAACGGCAGAGACGCTGTCAACGACCTGTCCTATATGGTGATTCAGGCGACGATGGATGTTCAGATGTATCAGCCCTCTCTGTCGGTCAAGTACAATATGGCACGCAACCCCGACAAGTTCCTGCGCAAGGTGGTGGAGCTGATCCAGATGGGTACCGGTTTCCCCGCCTTCCACAGCGATGAGGCCGGCATCATGATGATGCTGAACAAGGGCGTTCCGCTGCCTGAGGCGTACAACTGGAACCCCTGCGGCTGCGTGGAGACCAGCCTTGCCGGAAAGCAGCGCTGCTATACCTCTTACGCAGACTACAACCTGGGCGCCATTGTGGAATTTGCCCTGAACGACGGCAAGAGCGTCAAGTATGACCGCTATGTCGCAGCCCGTACCGGCGACCCCCGTGAATTCAAGACCTATGAGCAGTTCCTGGAGGCCGTTAAGGAGCAGATTCGTTATGTGCTCAAATGCATGGTGGCCGGCAATCAGGTCACAACCGAGATCGTGTATGACATGGAGTGCCCCGTGGCCTCTCTTACATTCAAGGAGTGCCTGGAGAAGGGCAGCGATTACGCCTGGGGCGGCCCCAAGTACAGCATGGGCGACGGTCTGGACGCTATCGGCGTCGCCGACCTTATCAACAGCATTCTGGCGGTAAAGGAACTGGTCTACGACAAGAAGATGGTCTCTATGGACACGCTGTGCAAGGCGCTCGCCGCGGACTTCGTGGGCTATGAGGACGTCCATGCGATGTGCGTCAACGCCACCAAGTACGGCAATGACGACAAGGAGGCCGATGATCTGGCCTGCGATATGTTCAACTTCATCGCCGACTATATCGAGGGCTTCCAGCATGTGTTCGGCCGCTATACCGCCGGTATCCTGCCGGTTTCCGGCAACACCCCCTTCGGCGAGCAGGTCGGCGCACTGCCCTCCGGCCGCCGGGCGTGGAAGCCGCTGGCCGATGGTCTCAGCCCCGAGCAGGGTACGGATACCAACGGCATGAGCGCCGTCGTCCGCAGTGTTGCGAACATTCCCCATACGCGGTATAATCAAGGTACGCTGCTGAACCAGAAGCTTGATCCTCTGTTCGCTCACGGCGAGAAGTCGGTCGAGGCTCTGATGGCTTATCTGAAAACACTCTGCTCTCTGGGTGTATTCCACGTTCAGTTCAACGTGGTGGACGAGGAGCTTCTGCGTGACGCGCAGGTACATCCCGAGGAGCATAACGACCTTTTGATCCGCGTGGCCGGCTACACCGCATTCTTTACGGAGCTGGGGCCGGAGACGCAGGGCGATATCATTTCCAGAACAACACAGACGTCTCTGTGATTTGCCGCTAAGGAGCGCTTTTATGGAACAAGGAACCGTTCTTCGTATTGAAAAAATATCTCCCAACGACGGTATGGGACTTCGCACAGTAGTCTTCTTAAAAGGCTGCCCTCTGCGCTGTGCGTGGTGCTCCACACCGGAGGGACAATCCACCAAACCGCAATGGTACTACAAGCAGGCGAAGTGTCTGCACTGTGGGCGCTGTATCCGGGCATGCCCCGAAAAGGCGCTGTCCGTCTCTGAGGACAGGACAGCATTGATCCATGACCGGGCAAAATGCGTGGAATGCTTCCGCTGTGCCGACGTATGCCCCACCCATGCTGTGGGCGTATATGGTAAGCTTATGACAGTGGAGGAAGTAATGCGGGAGATTCGGAAGGAGAGCCTGTTCTACTTCCATTCCGGCGGTGGTGTAACGCTCAGCGGCGGAGACATCCTGCTTCAGGCCGACTTTGCGGCCGCTCTGCTCAAGGAATGCAAGCAGGACTGTATCCACACCATGGCGGAGCTTGACCTGTTCGGCGCCTACGATCGCGTAGCAAAGCTTGCGCCGCTGCTGGACGCCTGCTTTGTGGACGTCAAGCACATGGACAGCGCTCAGCACAAGCGCTGGACGGGCGTTGATAACGAGACGATCCTGCAAAATCCGCTTCGATTGTCAAGCGAGTTCCCACAGCTGCCGCTGCATATCCGGGTTCCTTTGATCCCCGGCGTCAACGACTCCGAGGAAAACATTCTGGCAACCGCAGAATTCTGCCGACGCCTGACAAGCTGTCAGACACTGGAGTTCCTTCCGTATCATCGTCTCGGAATCGCCACCTACCAATATACGCAGCGCGATTACCCGATGGGCGAGCTGGAGGCTCTTCCCGTCACCGACGCTTGCAGCCGCGTGGAGTTCCTGTGTAAACAGTCGTGGCCGTTTGCCATCCAGGTTTCCGGAAAAACGCTCTCTTAGACACAAGCACCCATTCAACACATCGAATTCAAAAAAGGTATACGAACAATAGAAAGATGCCCGCTGCCGGGTGGAGTGGTACATCGCCCGGCAGCGGAACAGAAGGAGGAAAAGATTATGAGTACATTGCGAGGACTGGATAAGAAGGCATTTGTGACGCACATCGACGACGTAGAATGGATTGAAGTCAGCGAAGGTTTCCGTATCAAAAAGCTGCTTTGCCAGAAAACCGCCGGCAAGACAGAGTTCTATTTTGGCTTGGCTGAGTTGGCCCCCGGCAAGAGCATCCCTCCCCAGAAGGCAAACCTTTCCTGCTGCACCAACATCCTGGAGGGCGAGGTCTGGGCGCGTCTGGGCCGCCAGCGTTTTCAGCTTGAGGTCGGCGCATCCAATTATTTCCCCGCCGGCCTGCCCCATGCCTACGAGGCATCCGGCGACAAGGGCGTCCGTTTCCTGTTCTGCTATTCCACAGACAACCCCATCGGCGAGGATCTGAAGATCGAGGCCGTTTCCGAGGAGGAGTGCCGGGCCTACTATCAGCCCAACTGCCCCTCCAACCTGATGAGTCCCGGCACTGCCGGCACCGGCTGCCGCTGGGCCACCGCCGCCGACACCGACCCGTGGGTCATCGTCGAAGCCGCACAGGGATCCAGAAGCCAGATGTTCCGCGCGCATTTTGACGAGATTAAGGGCTGCAAGGAGCTTTGGTGGGGTGTTTGCACCACCCGTCCCAACTGCCGCTACACCCCCCACTTCCACGAGCAGGCCGAGATTTTCTATATCATCAGCGGGTTTGGCACCATGTATGGCGGCAGCGAGGTATTTCAGGTTCGTCCGGGCACACTGTTCTATGCCCCCAGCAACTGCATGCACGGCATGGTGAACGACGGCAACGAGGAGCTGCTGGCCCTCTACTGCTGCAGCATCGAATCCGTCGGCACCGCTTATAACCGCGAGGAGATCGCCGATGTGCCCATCGTGGCTCCCGCCGACAGAAACGATCTGATGCTCAGCAAGGTATAACCCGCTGTCTGTGTGTGAATAGATTGAGATAAGGAAAGAGAGCATATGAAAAATACAACAAAACAAACCGGCCGCGTATGGTCGATGATCAACCATAAGGTTTTTTTGATCGGTATCGGCGTTTTGCTTCTATTCGTAACCATCGGCATTGCATTTCCCGCGGCATTCAATAACGGCATGAACGCCTTCAACGCATGGTCCATGAAAAACTTCAAGTGGGTCTATGTGCTTTGCGCCGTTATCACCAGTGTCTTTGGTTTTTGGGTTATGTTCAGCAAGGTGGGTGATATTCGTCTGGGCGGCAAAAACGCAAAGCCCAGCGTCAAAACCCTCCCTTGGGTCACCATTTCTCTGACCGGCAGTATCGCCATCGGCATTTGCTTCTTTGGCGTGGCCGGCCCCGTGCAAAACTTTCTGAATCCCCCGGAGTTTTTGGGTGTGGAGGGCGGCACGCCCGAGGCCGTCGTTCCCGCGCTTCAGTACTGCTTCCTGCATTACGGCATCCCCGCCTACTTTATCGTGACCATGGCGGGCTTTGCGCTGGCAATCTCCGCCTATAACGGCAGACGCGCCTTCCGCGCCAGTTCCGCCCTGTATCCTCTCATCGGCAAGCACTGCGACGGCCCCATCGGCACCATTGTGGATGCCTTCATGGTCATGTCGCTGGTCATCGTCGGCACGAACATGGGTCTGTCCGTCATTCAGCTCAACGCCGGTCTGAATAATGTTTTGGGCATGGGCGGCGTGGATATGCAGCTGGTAATCATCGTGGTGTATCTGGTAATGACGATTTACTTCGCCTGCTCCGGCGTACACGGCGCCATGGGCGCGCTGAGCAACGCCAATGCTCTGATGTATGTGGGCGTGATCCTGTTCGTTCTGATCTGCGGCGGCGTAAACCGGTTGTTGGGACTTTACAGCACCACCGTCAGCGACTTCATCATGAAGTATATCCCCATGGTGGGCTTTGCTGATCCCGTTCTGGAAACCGGTTGGCAGGAATCCAACACCATGTTCTTCTATTCTTGGAATGCCATGCCCGGCTTGCTGCCCGCCTTCTTCTATGCCAGTATTTCCTATGGCCGCAAGCTCAAGGAGTTCGTACTGGTGAACATCATGGTTCCCACGCTGTTTATGACCTGCTGGTATGTCTTCGTCGGCGGCACCGCCATTTTCGGTGTCATGGAGGGCAGCGGCCTTTCCGATGTGATCGCGGCGGAGGGCTCCGGCATTGCCACCTTCGCGTTCTTGGAAACCCTCCCCTTGGGTTCTATCACCAAATGGATATTCATCGTGATGGCCATCTTCACCTTCGTCACCTTCTCCGATGCCATCTGCTACTCCTTCCCCCTGATGTTCCTGAAGAATGTCACCAAGGATGCAGCCGACAACAAGACCCCCAAGATTCTGGTGGTCGGCACTGCGGTCTTTATGGCTCTGCTCACCCTGACGCTGCTGTATGCCGGCGGATATGACGCCATGGAAACCTCCATCCTCTGCTGGGGCTTGCCATCCAGCGCGCTGATCGTTCTGTTTGCTATCTCCAGCTTCAAATTCCTCCTGAACCGCAAGAAATACGATGTGACTTATCAGGAGGAGTTGGCTGAGGCCGCTCAGGGCGGCGCGGACGGCGCAGAGGCTGTGGCGGCCGTCTGCGAGGCTGAAACCGTATCCGCAGCCGCAGAAGAATAATCCCTTCCCCCTCCGCACTCCTTTCTAAACAAGAAGTGAAGGCTCCGACCACGCTGTGGTCGGAGCCTTCAGACTGTCAAAACCCGAAAATCTATCGCCCACGGGGCGGAAGGGTGTGTGTGGGAAACCCGGGAAGGGTGTCCTGCGCCATTAAAATCACCATTTTTCAGAACTTTCTTGAAGTTCTGAAAAATGCTTTCAGCGTGGTCGGAGTTCTCGCTTTTTGATTCATGTTCCCGAATAGGTCAGCGGATCTATCCCGTATCGGCGAATGCGATACTGCAGGTTCTGCCGGCTCAGTCCCAACAGCCGCGCCGCCCGGGAAATATTCCCGCCCGTCTGACGAAGGGCATCCTCCACCGCCTGCCGCTCCATGCCCCGCAGCACGCTCCCTAGCTCCGGGGATGCGTCCGCCTGCTGCGAGGGCGCTGCCTCCCGCTGCGCAGGCCGCCCGATGTGCCGCGGCAGATACTCCGGGGAGATGAGGGACATATCGTCCGGCAAAACATTCATGGCGTGCTCAATGCAGTGCTGCAATTCCCGCACATTGCCCGGCCAGTCGTACGCCATAAGGAGGCGGGTGGTTTCCTCGTCGATATTTCTGACATTCTTCAGCAGCTTCCTGTTGCACTCCGTGATAAAGCACTTCGCCAGCAGCGGAATGTCCTCCCTGCGTCGGCGCAGCGGAGGGATCGCAAGGTTCACCACGCCCAAGCGGTAAAACAGATCCTGCCGCAGCCTTCCCTCCGCCATGGCCTGATGCGGGGGAATATTGAGGTTGGAGAGGAACCGGATGTTCACCCGCCGCTCGCTCATGCCGCCTACCCGGCGCACCACGCCGTCCTGCAGCACCCGCAGCAGCTTCGCCTGCAGGGAAATGTCCATGGAGTTCAGCTCATCCAGCAGCAGCGTGCCGCCATCCGCCTGCTCCAGAAGTCCGGGGCGGCGCTCCGCCCCCGTATACGCGCCCTTTTCCGTGCCGAACAGGATCCCCTCCAGCAGGTTTTCCGGCAGAGCTGCGCAATTGATGGCCAGAAACGGGCCGTCCGCCCGGCGGCTGGCATTGTGAATGCTCTGGGCCAACAACTCCTTTCCCGTGCCGGTTTCCCCATAGATCATCACCGCCGAGTCGTTTTTGGCCACGCGCTGACTCTGCGCCACCAATTCGCGCATGGCATCGCTGAGATAGATCATGTCCGGGAACCGATAGCTCGCCGTCAGGCCGCTTTTGCTCTTCCCGGCGGAGGGCTTCTGCCGGTCCACCAGCTTCTGCTGCAGGTCCATGATCTGCTTTTGCAGCTTTTCTATGATGCTCCAGTCCTTCATCACATTAAAGGCCCCCAGAACCTGTCCGTTCTGCACAATGGGATACAGGTCCGTGATCACATGGACTTCCTTTCCGTAGCGGGTGGTGTACTGCTGCTGCAGGTTCAAAATCGCCTGCCGGGTGCGCAGCACCTGCGGAATGGCCAGCTCGCTGCCGGTGTGGGGCTTATACACCTCCGCATCCGTTTCCCCCCGCACATCGTCCGTGACGATGGAATCCATTCGCTCCGCCGCGTCATTGAGCAAATAGATGCGCTCCCGGTGGTCAAACAGGATCACGGACTCGCTGACCTGCCCCATCACCTGCATCAGCATATCGTGGCAGGCGTCGTTTGTGGCATCACGGAACACCACCAGTCTGGCCCCCTGCGGCAGCCCCTCCACCTCAGGCGTGGGGCAGCGCAGAAGATAGATGCCAAACGCCGGCGACGTATACAGATTGCAGGCATCATCCTGCCACAAGCACGGAGCCACATCTGTCAATGCTTTTCCGACCAGCATATCATCATGTAAAAGTGTCAGCGCGGCTGGATTCGCCTCTACGATCGTACTGTCATCATTCGCCACAATGGCGCCCAATCCGCATTCTGACAGCACCTGTAAGGTTTCATTTATCTGCATAGCCATCCTCCTTGCCGATGTTCGCAGTCCTTCCGACAGTATTATACCACTCCTTTTCTGAGGTTGCAAAATTTTTTGCACATCCTGTATGCATTATAAAGTGTGCCAAAGGCCGGGGCTTTTCTGTAAAGCGCCCGGCCCCTGTCCGATGAAAGAAATTGTTGATATAATTATTCGATGATCTCCAGAACCTCCGGCACCGGATCGCCCGGATCTTCACCGGGGACATCATCAGGAATACCCAATTCCTCCCGGTAAGTATAGTCATATTTCTTGCGGTTGCTCAGGAACTTGACGGCGGCGATCACCACAAATATCGTAACGATCGCAGCAGGGAAGCCGCAGACAACGATGGCGGAGTTCAGTGCATCGTAGCCGCCCACATACAGCAGCACGAAGGTAAGGAAGCCCATGAACAGGCCAACAGTAGCATTGAAGCTCTTGGGCACCTTTGTCAGAGAAGGATCCAGCTCCGTCTTCTTCATGAAGAGCATGGGGATTGAATAAGCAATAGAATCGGCGAAGGTGATGAATGTGATCATTGCCAGTACGATGAAGAACCACTTCAGGAACGCGCCGCCCGGCAGCGTGTCCAGGAATGCAAAGGTCGCGATACCGTCGCCGTACTGAAGCATCAGGTCATACAGGTTGCTGCCATCCAGGATCTGGAGCATCGCCGTACCGCCGAAGATCACATACCACAGGCCGGTAACTGCGGCGGGCATAACGCAGTTGACCAGAATAAACTGGCGCAGGTTGCGGCCATAGGCAATGGACACATAAAACAGCGTCTGAAGCAGACCAGGTACCAGATTCCAGGAATAGTAGAACATGGTATTGTTGTTCTGCCAACCGGTCTGCGCCACGGAGTCACCAAAGGAGATCATGGAGAGGAAATCCGTGATATACTGTCCCACAGCTTCAAAACCCAGCGTCAGCAGACGGTTGCCGCCTACCGGCCCGAACAGCAGCACGAAAATCATAATAACAAAGTAGCAGATGGCGTTGAAATTGCTGAGCTTACCCATCAGCTTATGTACGCCGGAGCATGCGAACACGATCGCCAGCACGGTATAAACAATCACGATATACGGCTCGAAACTGGGAGTCTCACTCATGCCGGACACCGTGCCGATACCTGCGTTCAACTGAATGACTGCCAGACCCATATTCGTACCACAGTCAATCATGCAGATAATGACAAGGATATTGATAAGGGTACCGATGATACCGTGACACTTGTCACCCAGCAGCGGAGAGAGCGTGGAGCTTGCTTTCAGACTCTGTCTGCCGTTGTAGTAGACCAACGCGATCATCAGTGCGACACAGCAGATCAGGAAGAACGGAGGAACACCATAATGCAGGAAACAGTATTCCAACGTGGGGATCACGGCCTCGGCCGTGCCGCCCTCGACACCCAGAAATTCCGGTGGGTTCATGAACAGGTTGACCGGGCCAGACACACCGTAAAAGCAGATGCCCACCGCGATGGTTCCTGTCAGAGAAAGCGTGAACCAGGTGCTGGTTTTCAGGCTGGGCCTTGCGTCTTTTCCGCCGAAGCGGATGTTGCCCCATTTGCTGAACACGACAAACAGGCACAGCGCCGTGACCATCAGCACACACAGAACGTAGACCCACTTGAAGTGACTCATGATCCAATCCAGCACATTCAGCAGCGCCGCGTCAAACTCACGGGGAATGACAGCGCCCAGCACAACAATCAGCAGCAGACAAAGTGCCCCCGGGATCAGAATGTGCATATCTATCTTTTGCCAGATCGTCCCCTTATTTTCCTTTTTGTTTTTCACTGCATTTCCTCCTCGCATTATTCTGTACAAAGCCCGGCGGAAAAGAGTCCAACGATTCCCGAAAGAAGATGTTGGCTTATTACCCATTATACACCATTTCATCATCACATGCAAAACAGCATCATAACAGAGAGACTTTTACAGATTTTTTTGTGGGGTTTTACTAATAATAGGATACCATACCGGCAGTTGAGCGCTGTGCATTAGGCCGGATTTGCTTTGCCGTGTTTTGGGTATTGACCAGAAAAACGGTAAATAAGACAATCATACCGCAGCTTTCTACCATGTTTCACCCCGTTTGCCATGGTGCCGCTTTTCCGTCTGAATACTGACATTTTCCATCATACATATTTACCGATTTACGCACATCACCTCATTGAAAGTTCGTAGAATTTTACTATTTTTGTAAAGAGAGGGCATATAAAAGGACGGATTTTTATGATTAAATTATGATAGTAAAACTCATAAACAGCAAACGATATTTATGAAAGAGAACAGAAGGAGGAACAACTATGAGCAAGATGAATATGGATCAGTGGACCGCGGATGTGCTGGCGGCGCCTGTAAAGAAGGCTCTTCCCGTGCTTTCTTTCCCCTCCATCCAGTTGATGAACTGCACCGTGCGCGACCTTATCTCTGACAGTGATATGCAGGCCCGCGGCATGAAGCTGGTGGCGGATCGCACTAACGCGGCAGCCTCCGTCAGCCTGATGGATCTGTCAGTTGAGGCCGAGTGTTTCGGCGCTCCCATCCATGTGTCCGACGACGAGGTGCCTACCTGTGTTGGCCCTGTGATCTCCACCGAGGTGGACGAGGACGAACGCCTGGCGCAGGCTGAGGCGCTGGCCGTTCCCGAGATCGGCACTGGTCGTACCGGTCTTTACATCGAGGCCATCGAAAAAGCGCTGAAGCTGATCGAAGACCGTCCTGTGCTGGCAGGCGTTATCGGCCCCTTCTCTCTGGCCGGCCGTCTGGTTTCCGTTACCGAGGCCATGCTGTATTGCTATGATGAGCCCGACATGATGCATACGGTTCTGGAAAAGACCACCGAGTTCATCACCAAGTATATTCTGGCCTACAAGGCGATCGGCGCTCACGGCGTTGTGATTGCGGAGCCGCTGGCCGGCCTGCTGTCTCCCTCTCTGGCGCAGGAATTCTCCGGTGACTACTGCAAGCGCATTGTGGACGCCGTGAAGGACGAAGGCTTTGCGGTGGTGTATCACAACTGCGGTAATACCGCCAACGTGACGCTGGACTCTATTTTCAGCTGCGGCGCAAATGCCTACCACTTCGGCAATGCCATCAAGATGGAAGAGATCATGGAAAAGGCTCCCTCCAACATTATCTGCATGGGCAACGTCAGCCCCGCCGAACAGTTCCGCGGCGGTACGCCTGCATCCGTCCGCGCCGCTACGCTGGACGTTATGGAGAAATGCTGCAAGTATCCCAACTTCGTGATTTCCTCCGGCTGCGATATCCCGCCGCTCTCCAGCTGGGATAACATCGATGCCTTCTTCGCCGCCGTTGACGAGTTCTATCATCGCTAAAACAGCTATCTATATCCAATCCTAAAATGCCGGAAGGGTACACCGTTTATGCGGTGTACCCTTCCGGCATTTTGAAAAACCTTTTATTCCATCAAGCGCTTCAGCGCACGGATATAGGTATCGTCACAGCCGCAGCAGCCGCCGATATAACGGACAAACTCCAACGCGGGTGCAACCTCCTGTGCGAAGTGCTCCTCTGTATAGGGCGCGATCTCCTGACCATCAGGTGTAATGACCGGCTTTCCGGAGTTCGGCTTGAAGAACAGTGGGAGATCCGTTGCCTCATGGAACTGGCGGATCACCGTCATGGCTTCCACCGGGCCGAGAGAGCAGTTCATACCAATCGCGTTGATGCCCAGCGGCGTCAGCGTATCCACGATCTGCTGAACGGTGTTGCCCATCATGGTGCGGCCTCCACCTTCAAAGGTCATGGAACACAGGACGGGGACGTTGTGGCGCTTGGCCGCCTGTGCGGCAATGCGCATCATCTCTACATCCATGAAGGTTTCCAGAATCACGCAGTCGGCGCCAGCCGCTACGCCTGCATCGATCATCTCGGTATAGATGGCGTCACATTCGTCCTCTTCCAGATCGCCGAACGGCTCCAGCAGCACCGAGAGCGGGCCAAAGGACAGACCCACGATCACATCGGTTCCCTGTACCGCTTCCTTGGCCAGCCGCACACCGGCCGAAACCACCTGCTCCACGGTATACGGTGACGACTTGGTCACCACCGGGCCGTTTGCACCGAAAGTGTTAGCCTGGATCAGTTGGCTGCCTGCGTCAATATAGCGGCGATGCAGCTCACGGACAAGCTCCGGATGTTCAATATTGTATTTCCATACCGGTTCTCTGGCAATCCCGGCAGCATCCGCCAGATGCCACAATGTGGTTCCCGCTGCGCCATCCATTAAAAAAACGTCATTGTATTTCATTGTGTATCACTCCTATTATCTCATTCTGTGCGGCTTAAAACGACATACATTCCACGTAGTTATCCATAAAAATCGGGTTGGAACTCAGATCGACCGTCTCGGACATTTCAGCCAGCTCGACGCCCTGTGTTAGATACTCCCCACGCAGCAGCATCATGGCCGCGCCTACCAGCGCGGCGTTGCCGATAGCCGACGCATGGTTTTCCAGTTCGGGCGGATACAGGCCCATACGCGCCGCGCTGTGCAGATTCAGGAAACTTCCAAAGCCACCCGCGATGACTAGCCGCGGCAGCTCTGCCACGTCGATGTTTTCCACCTCCAGTAACGTCAGCATACCTGCGCAGACCGCGCTCTTCGCCAGCTGCAGCATACGCACATCCTTTTGGGTCAGCGCCACATCCTGCGTCAGTGAATACGCATCCTCTTCATCCGCAAAGGCACCTGTTTCATCAATGATCTCCTGCTCACAGAGCACAGCCGCTGCGTCAATAATACCGCTGCCGCAGATGCCGACGGCAGGCGCGTCGCCTATGGTATGGCAGCACACTTGTCCATCGTGCCATGTGACACGGTCGATGGCGCCTTTACTGGCCTGCATGCCCTGCGAGATGGTCGCCCCCTCAAATACAGGCCCAGCAGCCGTTGAACAGCACAGCAGACGTCCGTCATGCCACAGTGCCAGCTCGCCATTCGTGCCAATGTCGGCCAAAAGTGCGCTGTCCGTTTTTGCGCATATCTGACTCGCTACCAGAGCGCAGGTGATATCCGCCCCCACAAAGGCCGACATGCACCGGGGCAGGTAGATCCGTGCGGCAGGCGCGGCGGCCAGCGTAAGCTCCTCAGGATCGGCCCAGCGGCCAAAAAGCTCGTCCGCAATAAAGGGCGCATGGGACAGGCAGTCCACATCCCGGTGGGTAAGCAGGTACAACATGGTGGTATTTCCTGTCAAAACGACTGTATCCACCTCCTCAGAGGATATCTCCGCCTCCCGCTCCATCTGACGCAGCAATCCGTCAAGCCCGCCGCAAATGCATTGGGCGAGAGCCTCCCGCTCATCCGCCAGAGATTTCTCGATCCGGGAGATCACATCCGCGCCATAGACCCGCTGGGGGTTAGGCGTCGCTGCACACGCCAGCAGCGTCCCGTCATTCGCATACAGCCGGGCTGCCAGTGTGGTGGTGCCGATGTCCACGACCGCACCGAACTTCTCAAAGATCGGGTCTAACGCAAACTCAGGCATTGTGCCCTCACTGCTGATGGCTTGAACCGCCTTGCTGTCTGTCAAAAATACAGTCACGTCGCCTTCCGCAACTGCAAGACACGCCAGCCGGACGCCGTTTTGCAGAGCTTCGTCACCCAGCAGCTTCCGCTCCTGCTCACTGGGAGGAGACACCTGCCCCTGTACTGTTACACGGCATTTTCCACAGCGCCCGCATCCCCCGCAGGGAGTTTCCAGATGATTCTCGCCGATTACCTGCAGCAGGAGCGTTCCATCAGGTACCTGACGAACCGTCCGCCGTCCGTCGGTTCCATGAATCGTTATGTTGGGCATATATTACCTCCTATTAAGATCCGCAGTACTGACATTGACCGTACTGCAAAAAGGAAACGGGCAAAAACCCTCGCGATCCGCAAGGGTTTTTGCCCGCATTATCATGTACTGTTATATCTTTCCGGTATAGCCGCAGGCACACTGCATTGAACACCGGTCAACCTTGCTCAACTCAGCTGGCGAGCAACTGCATTGCGACCTCAGCGCAGGTAGTGGCATCCGGCGTATAGGCATCCGCGTTGATGGACTGGCCAAACGCTTCCGTTACAGGTGCGCCGCCGATCATGATCTTCACCTTGTCGCGCACGCCTGCTTCAACAGCCTTCTCAACAACCTCGCCCATAACCGGCATGGTGGTAGTCAGCAGTGCGCTGCAGCAGATGATCTTACAGTCATTCTCAATAGCGGCATCAATGAACTTCTCCGGGGGGACATCGACACCCAGATCGATCACGGTCAGGCCCTTGCCCTCCAGCATCATGCGCACCAGATTTTTACCGATGTCATGCAGGTCGCCCTTGACGGTGCCCAGAATAACCTTGCCCTTAGGCTCAACACCTGCCTCGGACAGGTAGGGCTTGAGCAGCTCCGCGCCCACATTCATGGCACGTGCCGCCACCAGAACTTCTGGGACAAAGATCTCGTTGGCCTTGAAACGACGGCCGACCACGTCCATGCCGGCCAGCAGGCCGTCCTGCAGGATCTCCTGAGCGGGGATGCCCTCCTCCAGCGCCTGGGGAACCAAGGTCTTGATGAGCTTTGCGCGGCCCTTCTGCATGGCTTCAGAAATTTCGGTTAAGGTACTCATATAATCTTCCTCCTCTTTTTGTCACTGAACGGTGGTGTCGCGTTCCTTACTGCTATCCAGCCGCCCGCCTCTTTTCCTAAATTTCCCCGGTGTCACACCGGTAAATCTCGTAAATACTTTGATGAAATAGCTTTGCTCCTCATAGCCGACCGCGTCACAGATCTCACGGATCGAGAGCTTACTGACCAGAAGAAGCGATTTGCTGCGGTCAACGCGCAGTTTGCTCAAGTAATAGTTAAAGGTACAGCCCATCTCGTCCTTGAATATCTTGCTGAAATAATTCGCGGAGAAGCCGACTTGCCGCGCCGTGTCCTCCAGCGTGACCCGTTCGCCGAGATGCTGCTTCATATAGTTGATGGCATCGTAGAACACATCTTTGCGCTTAACATCTGCATGCTCAAACACCAGTCCGGCATAGCGCGTGATCAGGCGCGTCAGCCAGCCGACCAGATCGTCCGCGGAATGAAGTCGGTCGCTTTCCAGCATAAATTCCTGATTCAGCGACAGCACCTGCTCCTGATCCGCACCGCCGGATATCGCGGCTCGGGAGAGGACAGCCATCAGCTCCAAGGAGCGAACGCGCATCGATTGATACTCACCGCCGGTTGCAAAGAAGATATAACCGAGAATGTCATTCAGAAGGCGGCGCGCATCGCTTTCATCGCCCTCCGAGATCGCCTTGATCAGCTCCTGTTCCTTTTCAATCGGATAGGTGATCGGGGTATCCTCCAGCTTATACTGCTGAAGATACTGGCCAATGGACTGATACTGCTCGGCTTGATTCCGCTTCTCGATCACAGCCATACTGCTGTCCCCAATATAGAGGGCTGAAGCCAGCAGCTGCAATGACAGATGGTTCAGATCCTCGGGCGGCCGGTGCGGAAACTGCCGCAGCAGGTGTCCGATCTGTTCCAGACGCTCAAAGGACATGCTGCTCTGAAGCGACGGCGTGCTGGCAACGTAATCATCCAGCTCCATCATCATGATCGGGCCGCAGGAGAGGGAACCGACCACCTTGCCGCCCAGCATGACCGGTGCGGCGATCCAGCCCATTCCCATGGTGCAAAAGTAGATATACCGTCCGCCAAACCGCTCCGCCTGTCTGCCGCCATAGGTATGCAGGCTTTCACACTGCTGCGCGGGACACAGCAGCGCCTGGCACTGTGCGCAAAGCGTATGCTCCGGCGCTTCCGCAGGAAGCAATACGTCACCGTTTTCATCCAACAGTCTGCAGGGCGTCGCGCACGCAAGGGAAAACGCTTCTACCATCTGGCCGGCATGCTGCAGGTCGATCGGCTTATTTGAGCGGCGGTCTTTTCTTGACATGTTGTTACCTACTTTACTTAGTATTATAGGCAGTATAGCACAGAAAAACTATTAAATAAATACGAAAAATAGTAATTTTTTACGAATATGAAAAGCCGGCATCCACTGCATGAGCGTTTGTACTGCTATTTTGACTTTTCTTTTGTAATTCTAAACGATTCATCGGAACGAAAGTCTATTTGCGACCGGTCGTCGCTGGATACGCAGGCACGGCTTTCCACTGTGACAGAAACCAGCATCGTGGCGGAATACGCGGTGGCGTAGTCCTTGTTTACCGTTGTTGCGGTCTCTATCCGGCCCAGAGCGCCCATGGAGCGGACCTTCGCCTCCGCCATTTGCGCCGAAAGCTCCCGCGCCGTCTGAATGGCGGCATCCAGATCGTCAAAGCTCTGCGGCGGAATGCCGCCTCCGCTGACTTGATAGCCCTCCTCATAGAAGGTCGTCAGGTCCTCCGATATGGGGTGGATGGTCAGCTGTACGCTGGCGCTTATATTACTGACTGCCGCGCCCAGTGCGTTGGCCATGCTGGCGTGCTCCGGAAGGTTTACACCCGTCCCCAGCAGCGCCGCAGCCTGCGGCAGAAAGAAGCGCGTTGGTGCGCCCACGCCGATCATCACAGAGTCTGTGTGCAGCCGCAGCGCACTGCCGCCGTCATTGCTTCCCGACGCCACAGAATAGCATTGCTCAGCAAGCGTGTCTAAAACCTTGGGTACCTTCAGCGCAGCCGGAAGGTCACAGCTGGTTTCCAGTAGGACGCGGGCCAGCTGGCAATACAGCTTCTTGACGACCAGTGTCTCGACCCGCTGGCAAAGCGTATCCAGCGATATGTCCAGACAGGTACACAGCCACTGTGCCGCATAGCGGGAAGCTTCGCCCTCAAAAGCGGTAAACTGTCCGCGCAGGTGCATAATATCCGTGGGCGTCAGGTCGCAGCGGATCAGAACGCCCTCGTTTTCCATACGTTCCAGCGGCAGCGCATATACGGACTGTCCCGTTTTCTCCGCCAGCTCCTCCAATTGCAGCGGCCCGCCTTCCAGCGCGCGGCAGACAGCCAATTCTTCTTCCCCGTATTTCCCGCGCGTTTCCGGGGCTTCCAGCAGCAGAATAAACTCGTGGCGCGGCAGGAAATGCGGCGCACCGGTTTCCACCAGGCTGCGCAAAACCGCCAGAACGCGAGGGTACTTCATCGCCAAAAGGCACAGCGGGACAGCCCTGCGGCTGTCCAATGAAAGCTGTTCGCCCTGCATGAGGATACGGCTGTCGCCGCCCAGACCCATGGTATGGATATACACGCCATGTACCATCGTCCGCCATTGACCGATCTGTATGCCGTCGCCGGCCTCGATCGGATAGCCGTCCTTTACGACGGATATATCGGTGGTGGTGCCGCCCATATCTACAATCAATGCGCTCTTTTCGTGTGCAAGATGTTGTCCGCCGATCACACTGGCGGCAGGCCCGCACAGCAGCGTTTCCACCGGATGCTCCGCGGCGAACCGGCGGGACATCATTGTGCCGTCGCTGCGAACGATCCAGACGGGAACCGAAATGCCAAGCTCCTGCAACGAGAGCTGGATCGCGTCAAGGAAGCGCTGCATGACCGGCTGAAGCCGAGCATTCAGGAGCGTACTGGCGCCCCGCCGCAGAATATTCCGCTCGTGGAACAAATTGTTTCCCAAGACGCAGGGAACGCCAAGAATGTTCTTGACCTTTTCGGCGCATTCCCGTTCCAGCACGCCGCCGTCGTCCATGGGGTCGATCTGCACGATCGCCATGCTGGCGCAATCCGCAAATTTGTCCGTCAGCTCTTTTCTGAGAGCTTCCTCATTCACCGAAAGCGGACGCCCCGGCTTTCCTGGCAGCATGCAGAGTCTGTCAATGTGGGGAAGGCCATACGAGGTGCCGTTCTGGGCAACGACCTTCGGGTGCGCCCCGATCAGGATAAGGCCCGCCCGCCCGCCTTCGTTCTCCACGCAGGCATTGGTCGCCATAGTGGTAGAAAGCGCCACATAGTCAGCACGCTTTCGCAGCTCCTGCGGGATCTTGCGCAATGCGTCACATATTCCAACCTTCAGGTCGTGCCGCGTTGTCTGCGCCTTCGCAGAAAACAGAATTTCATCTCTCTGGCGGTCATATACGACAACGTCTGTACAGGTGCCGCCCGTATCAATTCCAATACCGATCATTGTGCGGTCTCCTCCGCTCCGCTGCCGGCGTCCGACAGGTGATAAGTAGCCGAACCCATCGCTGCGTCATACGGAGCCCGGCGCGTGGGACAGTTCTCCCTCGGGCAGAGCATGCAGTTTTCGTATACCGCATCCGTCTCATAGGCGATGCCGGAGACGGATTTATAGGGCAACATCAAGCAGGTGCTTGTCAGCTCAAGACCGATCTTCGCGGCTCCATCGCCCAACAGACGAAACAGCGCTCGCTGGCAGGTGATGGGAAAATCCGGAAGAGAGCCGGGATTCATTCTTGCCGTATGGCCGAGGCGATACGTTTCCGTCAGGACACGAGTCATTTCCTTGTCCACCGCACGCATTGCGTACTGGGAGAAGCAATCGACCCACCAGCGCTCCAGCGGATCACTCTTGCTTTGCGCCAGCTCATACAATTCCCGCCCGCAGCTGACGGCATAGGGAAATGCCCGGCCCACCTTCTGCATATTGACCTGCATGATCCGGCTCCGGAACCGCTCCTCACCAATCACCGTTTGATCCTGATCTTGATACACTGACACGAGGCAGAACACTGCCTTAGGGCGCGCCAGTGATACGCACTCAGCATAAACATCGCGAAATTCATCTTCCATTTCCGGATCGATCTTCAACATCGTCATTGCCTCAGCAAGGGTCGGCTCAAACGGAATAGAAATAAACTGTGTATTCATGCAATGCACCGCCTTTTCCAACAGAAGAGTTCCAAATCTTATCTACCTAATCATACATGATTATAACGTTCCGAGCAACGCCCGGCTTTGCCGCAGCATCTTTTCTTTTTACCTGATTTGCTGTCCGGAACGCTTATTCGGCTCTTTTTTGAGAAAGAGACGCGGCGAATTGTCTTCGCCGCGTCTCTGTATACCATGTCACAGGGCTTCGATATGCTCCAGTTGCTCCATGGAAACGCCGGTCTCCTTGACCAGCAGTGCCTTCACCCGGTTCTTTACGTCCTCATCCAGCTTGGGGCCGTGCTGTGCGTGGGCTTCCAGCATCTGCGCGATCTCCTTATCAATGTTTTCCTCAATGTAAGCCGAGCCCTTGGCGCCGCGGGCACCAATATGCGGCATATAGAGATCCATGAAGTTGTCCAATGTGTAATCACAGGTCAGGAAGCTACCGTCATGACCGCAGTCCTTGATCTCTTCCATATCAATGGTTTCTTCGTTGACCTCCAGCGGAGCGGTGGCGATCTTCACCTGCCGGATGATATCAATGTCCACCACCAGTTTATCAAAGGATGTAGCATTGACGCTGTCCACGATGCCGCCGGCCTCCATCACCAGATTGATGCCGTTGGACTGTGCGGAATAGAAGGTCAGCATAGACTCGTAACCTGCCTGAACGTTGACCACAGGCGCATCCGTCTGGCTTCCGCCGCCGCGGGAGGGCAAGCTATAGAAGCGCGCCATACGTGCACCCCAGCCCTGCATCAATGCACCCTCGGGAGAGCCGCAGGCAAAGATCATACCCTTCATATCCATGGCATTAGACTGCATACCGAACAGCACCGGAGTGCCGGGGCGAATCATCTGTGCCAGTGCGATACCCGCCAGATCCTCGGCAGTGCCGCTGGCCAACATGCCGGCAATAGGCAGCGGGCCGGTTGCACCCAGCATGGCGGCGGGACAAAGAATGACCGGCTGGCCATACTTCGCCAGTGTCATCAGGCAGTCCAGCATTCTTCCATCCAGGGACAAAGGAGAATTCGTATTGATAAGAGTGATCATGCGGGGCTTTTCGGCCATAGCCTCCTCGCCGCCGAACATTTCGCAGCCTGCCTTCATCAGGGCTTCCATAATGTTCTTATTGCCCGTGGAGAGCATAATGGCCTTGTCGGAATTGAGAACGGTCGCATAGAACATATCCACGGGTGCCGTGTCATCGGCAACGTCACAGGGCTGAATGGTGATGCCGCCGTTGATGTCATAGACCTCCGCCTCCTGAACCAGACGGGCACATTTCACATAATCAGCAATGGTACCGGGGCGCTTGGTGCCGTCACGCTCGGCAATAAACGCGCAGCCATATGCCGGTGCGGCGTTCACTTTGTCGCCGCCGATGGTCATGTTGTACTTGGGGTTTCTGGCGTAAAGCGTGAAGGAGGACGGCGCCATCTTGACCCAATGCATGACCTGCTCTTCTGTAAAGAATGCGGTATTGTCCTCTACCCGGATCCCGTTTTCCTTCAGCACACGAATGGCTTCATCGTTATGAAAAACAACACCTACATCCTGCAGGATCTCCATTGCCGCTTCGTGGATCATTTGCTCCTTGCTCTTCATGTTCATTGCCTTGATTACCTCCTTATAATTGTTGCCACACGTTATCGGTTGCGGATGCCGAGCTTCAGCTCATTGCGCAGAAACGCGATGCTTTCTTCGCAGGCTTTCATCTCCCGCTCACGCGCTTCCTCGATCGGCTCGTCAATGCTGCGGAAGGCGATCTCATTCTCCATAATGATCTTATCCATAGGCGACTGCTCCCGGATCATGCGGATCATGCGGCGGCAGTCCATGGAGCCCTGTCCATGAGGCGCACCGACAATGTGAACGCCAAGAGGATCTGTATACACAAGGTCATCGCTGAAGTGGCAGCAATACGCTTGAGGCAGCATCTTTTCAAATGCAGAATGGGGATTCTCAGTAACGTAGTAGGCGTTCATATTGTCCACACATGTACCGATCTGTGTGTGATTCAGTTTATCCACCAGCCAGAGGATCTCGTCTGTGAAGGTATCGGTATGATTCTCAATTGCCACCTGCATGCCGTACTCCTCAATCAGCGGGATCGCCGCCTTAAACTGGTCGTAGCGCACCAGCAGCTGCTTCATAACATCAGGATGCATCCAGCTGCCAAACAGCTCGCGAGGCCGGATGATATCCAGACTAAACTTGACCAGCTCCGCATCCAGATCGTGGCCGATCCGCAGCGCTTCCTCTACGGTGCAGTTCACGCGCGAATCGCTTCCCGCATTAAAGGAGGAGTTAAACTCAAGGAACAGACCGCACTTCTTGGCATAAGCGGCAACTTTCTTCAGATTCTCTGTGCTGAAGGGATCTGCCGCGCCGGTCGCCAGCAAATCGACCTTGGTGATCTGCAGACCATCCAGTTCCCACGTCACACACTTGTCCATCAGCTCGTACAGGCTCATGACCTGATCGAAATAGTAGTCCTTGCCAAATCCCCAACTTTCGCCGAAGCCAAAGAAGTGGAGCGTGTAGGTATGCATTCCTAACCGGATGGGTCTGTCAACAGGCTGTTTCATAATATCATTCCTCACTTTACTCTGGGTCGGTGCTTTTTGTATACACCAGCAAAATATCTTCGTTCTTTTCTCGAAAAACTGTGGGATTCGCTGTTATGTTTTTATCATACACAAAGGACGGATAGGAGAGTATGCTGTACACAGGAAAAAATGTGCAAATTTTCAGATTTTCTTTTCCGTGCATCGGCATAATTGCCGCACGAAACCTTTTCTCTTGAGTTTTTTATGTGTTATTGGTATAATACCACAAAGGAAACGCAGAGGGAAGGTGATGTGGGTGCAATTTATACAAAAACAGGAGCAGACACAAAAATTGAACCTGACGCCCGCGATGCGTCAGTCTTTGGAATGCCTTCAGCTTTCCGCGCTGGATCTTTTGCAATACGTACAGGAGACGGCGCTGGAAAATCCCATGCTGGAGGTTGAGATCCCTTCTCTATCCAGTGTCTCACTGGACTCGCAGGTCGCCCATGAGACCACTATCACAGAGCACGAAACATGGGACGACTGCTTCGCGCGCAGAAAGGAGCCAAACGCAGAGCAAGACGCATTCAACACACTTTCGTCCGCAGAAGAAAGCTCTCTTCGCGATCACCTTCTGGCACAGCTTGGGCAGACAGCGTTGATCGACAAGCAGCTTGAGCCAGTCTGCCGCTTTCTCATTGACTGCCTGGACAGCCGGGGATATCTGGACTGCCCGCTGGAAGCACTGGCTGACGAAACGGGTCTCTCATTATTCTTATTGGAGCAGGCTCTTTTTGCCATACAGATGCTGGATCCACCCGGTGTCGGCGCTCGTTCTCTGTCCGAATGTCTGATCCTTCAGCTGTCACAGGGCGAACATTTCAATGCGCTGACATTGGGGCTGGCGCGTGACGGCCTGGAGCAGATCGCGAAAAAGCAGTATAGCGAACTGGCAAAGCGGTTCCATACAGATCGGAAAACGATCCTATCCGCCGTCGCGGCTATTTCTCAGTTGAACCCGATTCCCGCGCAGGGCTTTGGTTCCTACGAGGGCAGCAGCTTTGTTGTCCCCGATGCATTTATTTTCAGCCAAAAGGACAGCGTTACCATAGAACTGAACAAGCAGGCGCTGCCGCGTATCTCGGTGGACGAGCATTATCGCATGATGCTTGACAATACAGACAATGCCGAGCTGCGCGATTATCTGCGGCAAAAGCTGCGGCAGGCCAATGATATGATACAAGGGATCCAAGGCCGCGGACAAACACTGAGACGATTGCTGCGCTATATCGCCGATTATCAGCACGCATTCTTCTGCGGCGGCGAACTACGGACTATGACGATACAAAGCGCCGCTGAGGCACTGGAGATCAATCCGTCCACCGTCAGCCGAGCCGTGCAGGATAAGTACATTCAATTCAACGGAAAGGTCATTCCGCTGAGAGGGCTGTTTTCTTCGTCCGTCACATACGGGGAAGAAGGTGCCCTTTCCTCCGTGGCGATCAAGCAGCGGCTGCGGATCATGATCCAGTCTGAGGATCCCGCTCACCCCATGTCAGACGAGGAACTGGTCGCTGCTTTGGCGAACGACCATATTGACATCTCTCGACGTACCGTTGCCAAATACCGCAGTCAGCTTCAGATACCGCCTGCTTCCGCACGCAGATCTCGCACATGAAACTGGCAGCGGTTCGGAGTCACTTTTATCATGCAAACAGAACAAAGCCCTATGGCGGTTCAGTACGCCATAGGGCTTTGTTCTGTTTGCAGTCTGTAAGCCTGCTTGCCCCGTAAACATATGCCAAACGAAGGCAAAAATCATGTGAGGACATGCAAAACATTCCCCACTCATTCCCGCTATAATTTTCGTAATGCCCCAGCATAACATGGAATTTGCGGAGAGATCATTATGAGACAAAGCAAGCCGTTTTCCGGCAATTCGATTGATATGGTCACAGGGCCGCTGCTGAAAAACTTGCTGCTTTTCAGCCTGCCACTCATGGCCACCAACATTCTGCAGCTTCTTTTCAACGCCGCGGATGTCGTGGTCGTTGGGCGTTATGCAAGCTACGCAAGCCTTGCGGCCGTGGGCAGCACCACCTCCATCGTAAACCTTGTGGTCAACTTGCTGTTTGGCATTTCAGTTGGCGTTAATGTGCTTATTGCACGGTATCTGGGTGCAGGTGACCGAGGAGACGAAATCTCTGCCGCCGTACACACAGCGGTAGCCGTGGCGCTGATTGGCGGCATCGTACTTGGCGGTATTGGATGTGCGGCGGCGGAGTGGATTCTGCGGGCTGTCTCCACGCCGGAGGATATCTTCGATCTGGCATTGACATATTTGTATATCTACTTCGCAGGCACACCTGCTATCATGCTCTACAACTACGGAGCTGCCGCCCTTCGGGCACGCGGAGATACACGTCGTCCACTGATCTTTCTGACCATCAGCGGCGTGGTAAATGTAGTATTAAATCTGCTCTTTGTCATAGCATGCCGGATGGATGTGGCCGGCGTAGCGCTGGCCACTGTGATCAGCGAGACTCTCAGCGCTCTGCTGATCCTGACCTGTCTCATGCGCGCTGATGATGAACTTCATTTTTCCTGGCGACAGTTGCGGATCGACCGGCGCAGTCTGATACAGATGTCCAAAATCGGGATACCCGCCGGCATACAAAGCTGTCTGTTCAGTCTCTCCAATGTGGCCATACAAAGTGCTATCAACGCCTATGGCAGCGTCGTAATTGCCGGCTGCAGCGCCGCCAGCAGCATTGAGGGCTTTATCTATATCGCCATGAATTCGTTTCATCAGGCGGCACAGACCTTTATGAGTCAGAATATTGGCGCAGGAAAATACGAGCGCATTCGCGGCATTTTGAAGAGATGCATTTTGTGTACGGTCGTTACCGGTGCGGCACTGAGTGCACTTTCTCTGCTCCTCAGCGAACCGCTTCTGCGTATCTACAATGAAGACCCGTTGGTCATCGCAGCCGGCGGAGTGCATTTATATATGGTGGCAACGCTATATTTCATCTTCGGTATCGCAGATGTCCTCACCGGTGCCATCCGAGGCTGCGGCAATCCGGTGCTTCCGGTGATCGTCAACCTGCTGTGTACCTGCGCATTCCGCCTGCTGTGGGTGGCTATTATTGATACGGGCACCATGTCCGTGCGCTTTGTCTATGCCTCCTACCCCATCTCTTGGATCCTCCTGCTCACAGTGCTGACCTTCTGCTGGCGACACCTGTACCGCAAGCAGATCCGCCCCCATATCGCCCCCACTTGCTGAGATTGCTGTAGTCACGGCGCAAAAAAGTCACCCGGATTTACGCATAGGAAAGCCGAACTGCCCCAATTTGTTCGGGCAGGGCAAAGATACTCCAATGTAGGAAACATTCGATTTAATCGGAGTGGCGCAGCGCGAGCGGCGCCACTCCGATTTTTTTCCGGATGAGATCGTGATTATAAAAATAGATGTAAAATAACCCGGATATGAAATGACCTCCCCAGCTTGACCCTGTCGCAAGCAGGGGAGGCCATTTCTATAATCACAGAAGTATGTCTCCGAACGGGTCAAGTCGTTCAATGAGCAGATATACTATCTGGTAGATAACATCAATACGGCCATCAACCATGGAAAACAAATCTCATTTCGCTACTTCCATTTCGATCAGCATCGCAAGGAAGTCCCCAATAATGGCGGCAAACGCTACCACTTTTCTCCATACTTTCTGGTATGGAATGAAGATCATTATTACGCCGTAGGATACAGCGAGAAGCATCAGAAAATCGGCACTTTCCGTGTAGACCGAATGAAAGAAGTCAATATTTTAACGGCTGATGCAGTTGAGAAGCCCGCTGATTTCAATCTGCCGGAATTTACTCGTCAGGTATTTGATATGTATGACGGTTCTACGGAAACGGTCACCCTGCTTTGCAAAAACGATATGATGAACTATATCATTGACCGATTTGGAGACGATGTAGAGACAGCACCGTTAGACTATGCCCATTTTAAGGCAGTAGCCAAGGTGTCCGTCAGCCAAACCTTTTTGGGCTGGGTATTCCAGTTCAATGGGGATATTAAGATAATAGGTCCGGTTACGGTTGTGGATAGATATAAAATGATGCTGGCAAACGCTCTGGGCAGCTAAAAGCTCAAACACCTGTACCTCTAAAACGATTTATATCCAGCGTGAAACATAAGAGCAGTCCCATATCCACTCAGGCAGAAGCATTGGCGCAGGAAAGGATATAATGGAAGCGCCCCGCATCCCTTTTAGGGAACGGAGCGCTTCCATTGCCGTTCTGGTATTTCACAGTTTGAATTTATCCACAGAAATATCGATAAACCCAATCGGTTCGTCTTGCAGGAACATGACCATGTAAATGGGGAGATAGGTCAGCTTTCCGTCAGTCTTTACATTATCATTCGTGAATACATAGGCTTCCTGAATCCCGTATTCCGGAACCGCCATCACATTGTCCAGTGCCGAGTGCTTTTCGTAGTCCTTTCCGCTCTTCACTTCAATGGGGAGTACCCGCCCTGCTTGCTCGACAACAAAATCAAGTTCCCCCTTTTTCTTGCTGTTATAATAATACAGGGAATATTTGTGGGCATAAAGTTCCTGAGCCACCACATTCTCATAGACAGCACCTTTGTTGATATCTTTCTCTTTGGTGACGATTTTCAGCTTACAGGCTTTTCCGTATAAGGTGGTGAGCAGTCCCACATCTGACAGGAACAGCTTGAACAGCGTGCTTTTTTCATTCAGCATGAGCGGCACCGTAGGTTCCGTTGTGTTGAACACACCCAAAGCAACACCAGCTTTCCAAAGCCAGGTGAAGCTGTCCTCGATCCGGTCAAAGCGCAGTCCTTTCTTGATGTCCGCAATCATAAACCGCTTGTTCTTCTCATTCAGTTCGGCCGGGATAAGTTCATAAATGTGCGTGAGGAGCAGTTTGCGGTTTTCCGCTTCATACTGCGTAAAATCCAGCTTGTACTGCTCGATGATCGCTCTGTGTTCATCCATCACATCATCAATGCTTCCGGTCGTCCGGTATTTTTCCACCGCAGCAGGCATCCCGCCGATAATCAGATAGAGATTGAACATCTCCATGATTTTCCCGTGAATGACTTCCTCTACGGGCGTTTTGGATGTAAACGCCTTCCGCAGCGTATCCAATACGGGCTGGCCGACATGGAAGATTTGCAGAAATTCTTCAAAGTCCAGGGGGTACATATTGAGCGTCTGCAAATAGCCGACCGGTGCGGATTTCAGATTCACGATCTCCACACCCAACAGGGAGCCGGACAGAATGTACCGGAATCGTTTATCGTCCACGAGAAACTTGACCTTCGTGGCGATCTCCTTGTATTTCTGAATCTCATCAAAGAAAAAGACGGTCTTACCGGGAACAATTTTTTGATCGCTGTACAGGGATAGCTTCAGAATCAGGTCATCAATGCTTGTTGCACCGGCCAGAATCTCGACAATTTCCGGCTGCCGTATGAGATTGAACTCGATATAGTCACACCCTGCCGCTTTCAGACACTCCCGAATAATAAATGTCTTTCCAGCCTGACGGACACCATAGATCAGCAAAGCCTTGTCGCTGCTCTCGATCCAGTGCATAATCTCTTTTTCAATTTTCCTTTTTAGCATCATCAGCACCTCCACATCTATCCTGTGCGTTTTACAAGGTTATTATACCTACGGTGCGACACTTTTTCAAGGGAAATACGATTATAAATTGACACTTTTTCTTTTAACCGCATCAATAAGTGTAGCAGTCAAGAAAAGTAGACATGAGGAACATTTTTGCAGAAGTTGTTTTTTCAAAAGTGGACACGGACAATAATTTTTGCCGAAATCCTTTTAAGGCTTACCCGCAGATTTTCCAGACAGCGTCTGGAAAATCTCTATGTACGATGAGATGAAACGGAGCAAAGGAGATAACCCGACCATCGGTATCGTCCTTTGCTCTGACACAAATGAGGACATCACCCGGTATTCCGTGGTGCACAGAAGTGAACAGCTGTCTGCTTCCGAGTATAAGCTATACCTGCCAACGGAAGAGGAACTGCAGGCGGAAATTGAAACAAAGAAAGTAATGTTTTATCTTCAGCAGAAGGAGGAAAACCTTGAAAAATATGACTTTTGAATATGTCCCGGAAAATGAGTTGGGCGCAAAAACGCCCAACTCATTTTTGCTTTCCATCCATCTATTGAATTAGAACGCTTGTTCGGCTATAATAAAGCCATGGTATTTGCAAAACGGCGAATCTGAGAGGAGATACCTTATGGATCAGAATTGACGGAACAGAGATCGACTACCCTGTTGTACAAGGGCATGACAACAGCTTCTATTTGAAGCATTTGTTTGGCGGAGAATGGAACGGTGCCGGCTGCATCTTTTTAGACTCGCGTGTCGAGCCCGATTTGTCAGCCCGACACAGTGTTTTGTATGGCCATCATATGAAGAATGGTACGATGTTATCGGAT
>OLRH01000057.1_pt1 | contig 41639 bp, 35 predicted proteins | sample 1672321 | NCBI WGS metagenome assembly OLRH01 (sample SAMEA3136671, study PRJEB25190) | human gut metagenome | reverse complement strand
TGCTCTACCTCCTCTGCATTGACATTGTAAACGAAGGTGAGGAACTGCCTGAAGGCCCCCGCTCCGGCGGCGCGCCCTGCACCGGCACAGCCGACTGTGCCACCCACCTCGCAACCCACGCCCGCAGCGGCAGCACCTGCGCCGGAGCCGGAGCCTGTGGCACCTGCCGAGCCTACACCGACACCGATGGCAGAGCCTGCGCCTGTACAGCCTGAACCGCCTGTCCCTCTGGAACCGGCAGCCGCAGCACCTTCCCCCGCCCCCGCAGCGGACAGCGAGCAGAAACTGTTTATGCAGTGGGCAGATTTGATGGAAATTCTACACCGCACAGACATTGCCCTTTTTGGCGTGCTCAGTGGCTCCCAGGGTTACACCCGGGGCGAGTTTTTCCTGATTGACAGTCCCAATCCCACCATCAAGGAGTTCATCAAGATCTCCACCCACGCCAAGGCCATTCGCGCGGCTCTCCACGAGCTCACCGGCCACAACTACAAGCTGGGCTTGTTTAAGAAAAAATCCACCGAGCAAGCGCCCCGGCGGGACCCGTTAGAGGACCTGCTGAGCAAAGCACGGGAAAATCATATTCAAATCGAAGAACATTAAAGGAGCATACTATGAAAGCAAGACTTCCCCAGGGTATGGGCGGCGGACCGCAAAACATGCAGTCCATGCTGCGCCAGGCCCAGAAGATGCAAGAGAACATTGAGGCCAAAAAGGCCGAACTGGAGGAGAAAGAATATGTGGTCTCTTCCGGCGGCGGCATGGTGGAAGTAACCGCCAACGGCAAGCACGAAATTAAAGCCATCGGCATCAACCCGGAAGTGGTAGACCCGGAGGATGTGGAAATGCTGGAGGATATGCTGCTGGCAGCCATTAACGAGGCCATGCGCAAGATCGACGAGGACTCGGAAAAAGAGCTGTCTGCCGTTACCGGCGGGCTGAACATTCCCGGTCTTTAATCGGTAAGCGGTATGCGATATAATTTAGCCGCACTGCAAAATCTGGTAGACCAGTTTGAGCGTATGCAGGGCATTGGTCACAAGACTGCCCAACGCATGGCGTTCTATGTGCTGGGTTTGTCAGACGAAGAAACCCGGGCTTTTACCGACGCCATTACCGAAGCCCATACCAAGATCCACCAGTGCAAGATCTGCTGCAATCTGGCGGAGGAGGAGCTTTGCCCCATCTGCAAAAACCCGGCCCGGGACAAAAGCGTGGTCTGCGTGGTGGAGGATCCGCGGGATGTGGCCGCCATTGAGCGCACCCACGAGTATAACGGCACCTACCATGTACTCCACGGCGCCATCTCGCCTATGGACAATATCGGTCCGGACCAGATCCGCATTAAGGAGCTGCTGGCGCGACTGAACGACGGCACGGTGGAGGAGGTCATTATGGCCACCAATCCGACCGTAGAGGGCGAGGCCACCGCTATGTATATCAGCCGGCTGCTGAAGCCCATGGGCATTACTGTCAGCCGCCTGGCCTACGGCGTTCCGGTAGGCGCAGATTTGGAGTATGCCGACGAGGTTACCCTGTCCAGAGCCCTGGAGGGGCGCAGCCTGATTTAACAAAAACAGAAAGGAGTGGGCGCTTTGGGAGAAGCAAAGCAAGTGATTGCCCGCAACAAAAAAGCGTTCCACGACTATTTTGTGCTGGACACTTACGAGGCGGGACTGGAGCTTTTCGGCACGGAGATTAAGTCCATTCGCCAGGGCAAAGTGAATTTGAAAGACAGCTGGTGCAGCATTGACGAGGGCCAAATGTATGCCGTAGGGGTGCATATTTCCCCTTACGACCACGGCAATATTTTCAACCGGGACCCTATGCGCCGTAAGCGGCTGCTGCTGCATAAGAAAGAGATTCTCCGCCTGGCTGCAGACAGCCAGCAGCAAGGGCTGTCTGTCATTCCCTTGCAGCTGTATATTATCAAGGGCCGCGCCAAATTGGAGATCGGCCTGTGCAAGGGTAAAAAGCTCTATGATAAGCGGGCAGTGGCTGCCAAAAAGGCCTCTCAACGAGACATTGACCGTGCACTGAAGGATCGGCAGCGGGACTAACCGCACCAAAATATAGATAAAAATGGGGATGAAAGGATTTCGACGGGTATAAAGAAGCACCGTAAGCGCATAGCGGAGTTGCACCGCTTAAAAAGTAACACCTTAAATTGAACTGACAATCATAAAACAGTAGCTCTGGCTGCTTAATTGCAGCCAGCGTTCTCGCTCTGAGGGCCACGGCAGGGATGAGAGCGTCGTTTAGTGGCGAACTTGCACGGAGGAGCGTTCCGGCCCCCGTCAGGAATTAGGAACTACCGTAGCGCCCAGTCTGTTTGCCGGCGAAGCGTGAGGGGAACCCCCAGCGACAAACTATATGCGTAGAAAGCGTTGCAGGCGTATATTCGGACGCGGTTTCGATTACCGCCATCTCCACCACCAAAGAATAATCCGAAACTTGTTATCATCAGTAACAGTTTCGGATTTTCTGTTTATATAGACACAAGGCAGGGTTAATTTCCTGCCTATTTTTTTGTTTTATGCTGTGTGTTGTATTATTTTAATACGCTTTTCAAAAGCAAGTTTCCCGCATTATATCTGTCATCTGTATATAGGTGTTTAGCGTGAAGCCAGCACGGGTATCGTTTGCATACTACGATACAAATACTACCACTTTTTTAACATATGAAGCCATCATTTTATTATAAAACTTGAAAAACTGAGTAAACTATAGTATAATCAAATTAACAAAAATGACGATAGCGGCAAAAATATTAAATGAGGTGATGTTGTGGAAATCAATAGGGATATCTACTTAAACAGACTTATTACAAGAAAACAAAACGGATTTATTAAAGTCATAACCGGCATCAGAAGATGTGGTAAATCCTATCTATTAAATAAAATCTTTTATAATTATTTACTATCTGAAGGTGTAGACAAAAATCATATTATTAGATTTGCTTTTGACTCGGCAGATGATTTATTGCTTATAGACGAAGATATTTTAGACATAAGTGAGCAAAACAGAAAAGTTGATCCGAGAAAATTTATGAAATATCTTGCGGGCAAGATTGTCGATGACGAAATGTATTATCTCCTACTCGATGAAGTTCAGTTGCTTGGAAATTTTGAGGCTGTATTAAACGGATATATGAGAAAGGATAACTTAGATATTTATGTTACGGGCAGTAATTCTAAATTTCTTTCAAGTGATATTTTAACTGAATTTGAGGGTCGTGGCGACGAAATACATGTTTTGCCTTTGTCTTTTTCGGAGTTTTATTCTGTATATGAAGGCACAAAAGAAGAAGCATTTGACGATTTTATGGTATATGGCGGATTACCGGCAATAGCTTCAATGCAAACCGATGAACAAAAAGCTAATTATTTAATAACACAGATGAAAAATGTATATATCAAGGATATAGTCGCTCGAAATAATCTTAATTCTGATCAGGAAATCAGTGAACTTGTTGATATTTTGGCTTCAGGAATTTCGTCTTTAACAAATCCAAGAAAATTAGAAAATACTTTTAAATCGGTGAAAAATGCAACTCTTTGTGCATCTACGATTGATAAATATATAGGTTATCTAAAAGATTCATTTTTGATTAGTAAAGCAGAAAGGTATGATGTAAAAGGTAAGAAATATATCAGTACACCTTATAAATTATATTTTGAGGACACCGGACTTCGTAACGCAAGGCTTAATTTTAGGCAAATAGAAGAAACTCATTTGATGGAGAATATCATTTATAACGAACTCAGATACAGAGGATATAATGTTGATGTCGGTGTAGTTGAGTTTAGAGAAAAGACTGACGAGGGCAAGGATATACGAAAGCAAGTGGAAATTGATTTCGTAGCTAATCAAGGTAGTAAGCGTTACTATATTCAGTCTGCATACAATATTCCCGATGAAGAAAAATGGGAACAAGAAACAAGGCCGTTTGATAAAACCAATGATTCATTTAAGAAAATTGTTATTGTTGAGAAGAGTATGAAACCACGCCGAGATGATAAAGGGTATGTTATGATTGGAATAAAGGAATTTTTGCTTAACAATGATAGTTTGGATATTTAATTTCAGCATAATAAGGAGTATAAAATAATGTCGGATATAAAATACAACCGAATTGATGAGGATTTACAGCAAAAAATTATTTCTGATAGGGAAAGCCATTGGATCAACCCATATGCTTTTAAAGACGAAATGGCAGTCAGACGAAACAATGACATTGATAAAGCCAATTTATGGCGTCCCGTGTTTGTTCGTGATGTAGAAAAAATTATGCATTTGCCATACTATAACAGATATGCTGATAAAACGCAGGTTTTTTCGTTTAAAAATAATGATGATATTACACGAAGAGCACAGCACGTCCAACTCGTTTCAAGAATTGCACGAAATATTGGCTCAGTTTTAGGATTAAATCTGGATTTGATTGAGGCTATTGCATTAGGGCATGATATTGGTCATACACCTTTTGGACATGCCGGTGAAAGATTCTTAAGTGAGTTGTATCATAATGAAACCAATAGATATTTCAATCATAATGTTCATAGTGCAAGAGTATTAGATACTATTTTTGCTAGAAATTTCACAATGCAGACCTTAGATGGAGTCTTATGTCATAATGGCGAGTTTGAACAGCAAGAATACAAGCCTAAGTATGAAAAATCATTTGATGATTATGATACTGAAATTGAATTGTGTTATACAGAAGGGACAGATGCAATCAAAAAACTTATCCCATCGACTCTTGAAGGCTGCGTGGTAAGAATATGTGATATGATTGCGTATTTAGGGAAAGATCGACAGGATGCAGCGTTAGCAGGTATCATTGACCCCGATTATGAGTTCACTACTGAATTAATAGGCAAAGAAAATGCAAAAATAATTAATAATTTAACAGTTGATATTATTGAACACAGTTACGGTAAGGATTACATAGCGCTCAGCGATAAGGCATTTAGTGATTTGAGTCTGGCAAAAAAAGAAAATTATGAAGTGATTTATAAAGACAAAAATATGAATAATCAGTATAACAGTATAATAAAACCGATGTTTGAAGATATATATTATAAGTTACTGGATGATATTAAGAAAAACGATGAAGATTCTATGATTTTTAAGCATCATATAAATCCTATTGGTGATGCTTTGAGAAAATATCAAAGTATTGATTATCTTTCAGAAGAAAACAATCAAATTGTTGTTGATTACATTGCCAGTATGACGGATGATTACTTTATTGCATTATACAAGTTCCTTTTCCCTGAAAGTAAATATTCCGTAGAATATGAACCATATTTTAAATTAATATAACAATAACAAGTATTGGATAATGTAAAACATGTCGAAAAGAAATAAGTGAAAATGTAAATAGAAAACTATATGCTGAATCAATTTATAACTTCTTGACATTAATAACCCTCTTGATATTTGTTCTATATCAAGAGGGTTATTTTTTTATTGTTCCTTTTATGAAGTTGTTAAAATCCCTGCCTTATTTTTATGCTTTGTTATTCGGATTTTTGTCATTATTCTTGTTCTCATTTTGCTCGGTAATTAGTTCGAGAAAATAATGAGCAAGCTTTTCTAATTCATAATTCGGAATGTTCCATTCGCCTTTTGCTGCCATAAGGCAACACACTTATTCTGATTTTATATCTGCCTCCTTTAATTTATTTTACCTTTTGATTTTGTGTTTGTTTTCATATTGTATGCCTCCTTTTCAAGCACACAATACGCTAATGTGTTTCAGAAGTCAAGTACTATATTTTGCACGATTTTTTGCTCACAGGTTTGCACAAATCGCCTGTAAGCCGTTTTTAGTTTTAGTCCAATGAGTTACTCTGTTTTAGAGCGAACTCGTCAATTTTTGCCCACAGCGTTGTTTGATTTTTCATAAATAGGTTTATCATACGCACTCCTTTCCGTGAATACTCAAAAACCTTGATTTTCTGCGAAAAACACCCCTTACTGCATACGAATTTGGAATCATACGCAAAAGTATTACGAATCGAAAAGCCGACAGGCTTTGCCGGACGGCGTTTTCGGGCATTTCAATGCCCGAAAATCATACCCCTTTATCCTGCTTCAAAATCGACGGCTTGAATTTCGCTTCAAAACCCATTCAAAAGAGCCGAAATTTCATCCAAAACCGAGTTGAAAATCAATTCAAAAAATGCAAAAGAAAAATGCTATTTTTTCAATTTTAGGCTTTTAGATTATTTGTCATCAGCTCTTACAGTGGGGTACACTAAATTTAACAACACCGTTTGTGATTTTTAAATCATTTCAACACTCCTTTCAAGAAAAAATATAAACCTATACGCATCTCAAAATAAAAATGCATATAGGTTCATCATAGTTTTATTGAATTTTCTTTCCGTTTTCATATTAGCAAATTCATAATTTTCTGTCAAGACCCCTTGCAGTTAAAAAAATAACTTGAATTCAAACTGAACGGAAGATTAATATTGATTTGTGTTAAAAGTTGATTTTAGGGAAGGAAATGTGTATAATGATTAATGAAAATAAGTTAGGAAGGAGCGTTGTTATGAACTATACTTTGATGCATAAAAACATAAAAGTGGCTGATTTATCATTAGACGAAGAAACCGGTTCAATCGTTAAAATAGGCGAAATATATAACTTTGCTCACCTTCCTATCGGTACAACTAAAGATGATTTATCCGCTGACAGAGCCTTGCTCAATAAATGGTGGACCGATCGTTCAATTCCTGCAAGCAGATCGGGTGTAAGAGATGCACTTGAAATTTTGCGTGTAAGCACTCCAAAACTGCTTTTGGCAAAATGCTACGGATTAAGCCTGTCGGATCAATATTGGGTTAAGCCTATTAATTCCGATTTGGAATGGGAATTGGTAAATTTCTTTAACAATGATTTTTCAGAAGATGTCGGTGATATTCTGTTCGGAAAAGCAAAAGATTCTGAAAATATCAGTTTGAACTCACCCGACAACACATCTGACGGTTGCTTAAAGAAAAGATGGATAATAATTAATAAAAAGCGTTGTCTTCTTAAAGCAGGCAGTTTGCCATATGAACAACAGCCGTTTAATGAGGCTATTGCATCATTGATTATGGATAAATTGAATATAGATCATGTCAGTTATTCCGTTATTGTTGATGACGAAAAACCATACAGCGTTTGCGAAGATTTTATTACAAGGGATACGGAACTTGTTACGGCTTGGAAGATTTTGCAAAGGTATCCTAAGCCTAATCACCTATCTGTTTATCAGCATTATATTGACTGTTGCAAATCTTTGGTCATTGATGACATCGTTGATAAAATCAATCAAATGATTGTAGTTGATTTCATTATAGCCAACGAGGACAGACACCTTAATAATTTCGGTCTTGTCAGAAATGCAAATACGCTTGAATGGATTGGCGTTGCACCGATTTTCGACAGTGGTTCATCGCTCGGTTATGATAAAGTTACACCGAATATGGATAAACAATCATTGATAGTTTGCAAGCCGTTCAAAAAGACTTATTTTGAACAGTTAAAATTAGTCACCTTTTTTGATTGGATAGACTTTGACGCTTTGAAAAACATCGACAATGAAATACTCGGCATATTGAATGATGCCGATGTAAATTTAATTGACGACGCAAGAAAGCAAAAAATCATATCTTCAATCAACCAAAGAATAGAATATATCCATAATCTTACATTGGAAAAGACTTGGCAAATTAATGACGACATTACCGAAGATGTTGAAAACGATGTCGCTGAAGATTATTCATCATTTGATATGTCAATGTAAAAATCTAAATAATAAATGTGAAAGACTAGATTGGGCTGACTATGAAAATTAAATAGATAATGTAATAGCCTCTTTTAGGCCTTGCCTTTTCTTTTTCCCACTTAGCAATTTCTTTTTGCTTGCGTAGTGCCTTTTTCTCAAGCTGTTGATGAGTTAACTGCTTTTGTTTCATAAATAATCCCCAGTTATTGACTGAATTTTTAAGTATCAATCTGATTTTATAATAGACAAATGAAAAATTCATGTCAAGCATTTTATTCAAATTATTCGCAATTTCGGAATAATACAACAATCCGAATTGCTATATTATATAGGCTGCAAAATTGACAAAGAATTAACAGAATTTTCATTGACACACATTATTCCTTACAATATAATAAAAGCAAATATATCGCTTATAAAGGAAGTGACTTAATGACGAAAAAAATAACAGCAATATTGTTGGCATTGTGCATGGCATTTTCCGTTTTGCCGATAAGCGTTCAGGCGGCATCAAAGCCGGATATCAAAGTGGGCGATTATGTAAAAATGGGCACATATAATAATGCTTCGATTCTTTGGCGATGTGTAAGCATTGACGATAACGGCCCGCTTATGCTTGCAGACAGAATTATTGACACCCTTGCATATGATGCCAAAACAAATGACAACAGCAATTCAAAATCGCACAGCCGAAGCTATAAGCGTGATGATTACGGTTCTAACTATTGGAAAGACAGTAATATGCGCTCTTGGCTCAATTCAACCGCAGCTGCAGGCAAAGTCGATTGGCTTTGCGGCAACCCTCCGAAAGACGGATATGTAAGCGGTGTGGGAGCGTACAACGAAAAAGCGGGTTTTCTCAACGCTTTTTCAAAATCTGAAATTGCGGCAATGAAAACCGTTACCCAGCGTTCTCTCGTTTCTCATCCCGAATACAACAAGGGCATAGTTGATGGAGACGCAAATTCGGATTTGTTATACTACACCGATATTTCGGAAGCGGTGGCAAACTACGACAGTTCATATTTTGAAACTACAACCGAAAAGGTTTTTCTTCTTGATGTAAAGCAGGCTAATGCCGTGTGGAAAAATCTCAAAGGTTATTATGTTGCGTATAATAATGACGGTATGGCTTGGCCTTATTGGCTTCGCACTCCTGTTACCGATTGCAATCACGATATGCGTTATATCAGTTCATCGGGTCAGGTCGGTCGTTATGCTCCGTGGTATTCCGATTTGGGCGTAAGACCTGCATTTTATCTCGATTCCGAATATTTTGTTACAACTTCCGGCAGCGGCTCACAAAGCAGTCCTTATATCGGCTCTGCTCCAAATAAGCAAGAGGATGATTATACAATTTCGGAACCTGCCGAGGACGCAAATCCCGATTGGAATGTCAGCACCGAGCAAAGCATTCAGCTCACCCTCGGCCCGTGGTATTCTAATGACGGAAAATATTCTAATCCTACCATCCCTGTTTATACCATCCAAAAAACACGCAGCGACACGGAAAATATGGTTGTTGTCGTTTGCGGCGAGGGATACACAAAAAGTCAGCAAGGCAAATTCATCAATGATGTCAAACGACTTTGGCAGGACGCTATGAAATATGAACCGTATCGCAGTTATGCCGACAGGTTCAATGTTTACGCTCTTTGCACAGCTTCCGAATCGACTTTTGACAATGGCGGAAGCACCTTCTTTGATGTTATAGTCGACAAATATAATTCGCCTGTTATTTCTAATAATCTCCACGGAAGTCAGTGGAAAAATCATATTTTTGAGAGATGTATCGGTCCTGAATTTATCGAGAAAATTCACGATGCTCATATCAAAAAAAAGTGTGATCCAAACACAATTCCGTCCGGTTCGGAATATGAGCCTTATTATTATGTTCACGATTATATTGCTCAGTTCGCTATGGTTGTAAACACAAAATCAGATTTCGGCGGTGCTTATAATAACCGTGAATACGGCTTCCATTATTTCATTTCGCCATCAGACAGTTATCGTGCGTCAAAAACTTTTGCACACGAGTTTGGACACGGTTTGCTCGGTCTCGGTGATGAATACAGTAACGGATATTTGCTTGACGATAAGGAACTTAAATCACTCAATCTTTCCTCGGTTGAAGACCCGGAAAAGATAAAATGGCGACAGCTTTTAGGTTTTAGAAACACATATACCTGTCGCAATGCTTACGGCTCAAAAATGCTTGTTTCAAGTTATGAGTGCATAATGAGAGACACAAACTATCAATTCTGTGAGGTTTGCCGTTTGCAGGGCTTCAAGCGAATGTCTCAGCTTGTTAAGGATGTAGACCTTTATGTTGCAACTCCCGAGGTTAAGGAATATACGGGCGCTTATTCAAAGCCGTCTGATTTTACGGACCTTGAAACAAGTTCATATTATAATTACACATATAATCGCAATGACCGACTTTTGAGCGGCAACAGCAAAAGCAGATTTAATACTAATATGAGCGGTAAAAAAATCGAGCTTAGAACTGTTATTCAAAACATTTCAGATAAAAATGCACGACAATTAAAATTCAAAATGTGGATTAAGCACTCAGACGGAAGCGTTGCGACCGATTCATCGGGGAATCCGCTTCAAGCAGTACAAACCTTTGATGTCCCTGTTTGGAATGACAAGGCAAACTTCTGGCCGCTCGGTGCTTTGGATCACATTAAAAGCGATTTTAATTCAGGCTTAAAGAGTTGCTCTCTTATCTATCAAATTCCGTCTGATGCACAGCTTAAGAGCGGCGATACCGTGGCATTTCAGGTGCTCGATGAAAACGGAAATGTGCTTGCAGACGACAATACGGAAACACAGCGCTACACAACCGTTTCAATTCAGTATAAATTTGAGGACGGCTCTGAAATTCCAAACACTGCCGGCGGAACATTTACAGTTCCATACGGCACAAAACTTAATTTAACCCCTGCAAAATCACTGTACGGCTATGAATTTGTAAAGGCAGATGGCTTAAACACTCCCATTGTTTCAGACGGAACGGTTGTTACATATTATTACAAAAATAAAAACGAAGAACACACTCACACTTGGTCCGATTGGAAATACAATAATGATGCTGTTTATAATTCATCAAGTGATTATAAAGACGGCACGCAGACTCGTACTTGCTCCGCTTGCGGTGAAAGCGAAACAAAAGAGGCACCCAATACGGCTCTTCTTCGCCGCAGAGGTAATGCATTGTCGCTTGAAAGCAGTATCACCCTTGCAACTTACATTACCAAAGATGTAGTTGATTATTATGACGAAGTGTATGCCGAGTTTACCCGAAACGGTAAAACCGAAAAAGTATATCCGTCTGGTAAAACATTAACTTCAAATTCAATTGTTTATTGCATATTTGATTATACGGGTATTTCACCGCAGGCTTTAGGTGATGATGTAAGTATTACATTCTATGGTGTCAAAGACGGTGTGACATATAACGGTAATGCTTATAAATACAGTGCAACCGACTATATTAAGTCAACGCTGAATAAGCCTACATCTTCTGCAAAACTTAAAACTTTGCTGGTTGATTTGGTTTATTATGGCGAGGCTTGTCAGGTATATCAAAACTATAAAACCGATAATTTACTTACCGATATACTTACCGATGAGCAAAAAGCACTTCGCAGCACGGCTGATTTGAATTTAACGAATATCAAGAATGCAAGCTACGAAACCTGCGAAAACAGGCTTGTAAAGTTTGGTACGGCATTAAGGCTGAATAATTCGGTTGAAATTGCAATACCGCTGAATATGACCAATGTTACTCTTGATGACCTTTCATTCAAAGTAAAAATAGGTTCAAGAACATTGACATATACCTATGCCGAAAATCCGGATAATTTTGAAAAAGGCAAAGACGGTTATTGGTATTTCTATTTTGACGGTGTTTATGCAAATCAAATGAGTGATGAAGTATTTATCACTGCATACAAAGGCGATGAGCAAGCCAGCTATACACTTAAGTACAGCGTGGAATCTTATGCCGCAACTGTTACTGATACAAAGTTAAAAGCAGTTACAGACGCAATGATGCGTTATGGCATTTCCGCAAAAGCCTATGCAGGCAAATAATCGGCATATCAGTTTTAATTTTAGATATGAAATAATTAAGGAGGCATTAAGATGAAGGAAAAGTATATCAAACCTGATTCAGACATTCAAAAGTTTGCTGCTGTTGATGTAATTACGACATCCGGTGGCGGCGATGAACCGATTGTCACTCCACCGGATTGGAACGACTAAAGAGTAAAGGAGTCAAGATTTTATGTCTTGACTCCTTTTGACTTGCTTTAGTGCTACTGGCGTTGTATTATAAGATTATAATAGTTTTATTTAATGATAATTAGATTTGAAAGGAGTATATATGGATAATTTAGAAAATTTGATGACATTGAAAAATGATATGAAAAAGAAAGATTGGACAATTTGTGATTTTATTTTCGAATTCAATGGCGTAGAGTATATTGTTCTCGTAAATAGATTTGTTGGTAATACTATTAGAGAAAACAAGTATGCTGTTGTTAAATTAAATTTTATGAAGTGTGAAAATTTAAAAGACGAGTTGCCTGTAGAGGCGAGTATAAAACAATTATTTATTGATGCAAAAACGTTACGCGAATATTTTGGTATAAAATATAGTGAAAATCTAGGAAATATTCTCAACCAGTTTACTTATAGATTAGGTCAATCTGTTCCTAAAACAATGCCTGATATGAAAACTTTGACAGATTTTGAAAAGGGGGCAATAGTTAGATCTCTCAGCATCAGTGATTCTGAAGATCCGAATAAAATCTATTGTATTGGCGTTAGGAGAAATCCGGAAGGTAAGTTTAGGTCTGAATTTAATTCGGATAAAACAAAGGTTCTTCGAAAAACTTTATACGACAAATTTGCTGATGACCATAGTATTAGTTTCTGTTATTCAGCTGACCAAACTAAAGAGAAACGAGATGAAATTATTTATAAGCTTTTTGCTAATGAATAATTTAAATATGTTTGTCAAAATGAAACACAAATCGACTTTTTATAATGTAAGCTAAAACAGCTATATAGTCCTGTTTTATGTACATTCTAAATCAAATATTCTTAATTCACTTGAAATAAATATATTTGTATGTTTATATACACTTGAGGTGATATAAAAATGACAGGAATTATATATGCACGATATTCAAGTGACAATCAGCGTGAAGAAAGTATTGATGGGCAAATTCGTGAATGCAAGGAGTTTGCCGAGAAGAATGATATTCGTATAATTGATACATATATTGACAGAGCGTTATCTGCAAAAACGGACAATCGTCCGTCGTTTCAGCAGATGATTAAGGATAGTTCCAAAGGTCTGTTTGATGTTATAATCGTTTGGAAACTTGACCGCTTTGCCCGTAATCGTTATGACTCGGCGCATTATAAAAACATTTTGAAAAAGAACGGCGTTAAGGTTATTTCTGCAACCGAAGCGATTTCAAGCGGTGCAGAAGGTATTTTGCTTGAGTCTATGCTTGAAGGCTATGCCGAGTATTATTCTGCCGAGCTTGCAGAAAAAATCAACCGCGGCTTAACCGAAAATGCTTTGAAGTGCAAATATAACGGTGGTTCTGTCGCTTTTGGTTATATGATTGATGATGAACAACATTTTCAAATCAATCCGACTCTTGCTCCTGTTGTTTTGAATATTTTTAATGATTATCTTTCCGGTAAAACGCAGAAAGAAATCCGTGATGAACTGAACAACAAGGGATTGAAAAATGCCAACGGTCGAGAATTTACAATAAATAATATTTCTAAAATATTGACAAACCGTCGATATGTTGGTAATTATATTTACAAGGATGTTGTTATTGAAAACGGAATTCCTGCCATTGTTCCGAATGATGTTTTTGATAAGGTGCAGGAAATGATAGCCGTTAACAAGCGTGCGCCGTCAAGGCATAAGGCTGTTGATGACTACTTGTTGACAACTAAATTATACTGCGGCAAATGCAAATCGTTTATGGTTGGTGAAAGCGGAAATGCCCGTGGCAGAAGATACAGTTATTATAAATGTGTCAACACCAAGCGTAATAAAACATGCGATAAAAAGGCAGTTAAAAAAGAATGGATAGAAGATATTGTTATTTATCAAGTTATGAAATTCATAGATGATGATTCGCTCATTGAAATGTTAGTAAACAAGATTTTGTCTATTCAAGGTAAAGAAAGCCCAATGTTGAAATCGCTTAAAAAGCAACTTTCGCAAATCGACACAGCCATTGAAAATATGCTTAATGCTATTGAACAAGGCATTATAACAAAATCGACAAAAAAGCGACTTGATGAACTTGAAAGCACAAAAGAAAATTTAGAAACGGAAATTGCAAAAGAAAACATATCACATCCGTTATTGACAAAAGAATTTTTATATTCATGGTTTGACGGATTCAAAAATTTTGATGTGAACAAACTTAAAAATCGAAAAATGCTCATAGATACATTTGTTAATTCCGTTGTGCTTTATGATGACAGAATAGACTTTTATTTCAATTTCAAAGATAACGCTAAAAGCCTGACATTATCAGAGCTTGATACGGTTTCGGATTTATCATCTTCATCTCCACCATAAAAGCAGCCCTCCGGGCTGCTTTTTATATTTTTTGTGTATCAATCCACACCACCCAAAAGGTCAAATATGGACAATCTCAGGTGCTTATGGTATAGTAAAGTAAAGTACAGACAAAAGGGGCATAAAAAGATGATCGTAAAAGTAACGAAAGCAGAGCAACTGCCGATTTGTTTAGATATCATTCACAAGAGCTTTCAGACTGTGGCGGAGGATCTGCATTTGACCCGGGAGAACTGCCCGGGGCACACGGCATTTATGCCGCCGGAAAAGCTGCGCGCCGCCTTTGATGGCGGGTGTTCCCTATTTTTGTGCCGATACCAAAACACGTTTGTAGGCTGTTTCTCTTTGCACCCCACAGCGGACGGCGCAACATTGGATCATTTGGCGGTTTTACCGCCTTACAGACACCTGGGGCTCGGCAAAGAACTGGTGGCTTATGCCGCCGGTTATGCAAAGGACCACTTGGGAGCACAAAAAATCCAAATCGGCATTGTAGAAGAAAACACGATGCTGAAAGCCTGGTATCAGTCCCAGGGGTTCATCCACACAGGCACAAAAACATTTGACCATCTCCCCTTTACCGTGGGATTTATGGAACTTAAATTTTAACTTTTGCGAAAATCCGATATTGAAAACAGACAGTAAAGCAGGCGCACCCGGCGGGTGCGCCTGCTTTGTATTTATTCTTTCGTAGCGCGTACATCTATTCCTTCGGCAGTGGCTGCCTTTACAACATACAACAGCAAGCGGCGTTACCAGCTGCCGCCGCCTCCGCCGCCAACACCGCCGCCGGTAAAGCCACCGCCTCCGCTCACAAAGGAACCGGCTTTGCCGCCGGGCTGAGAAACCATACTGTCGTTGGCTGCCCGCAGGGTATCCCGCAACATACGATCAAAAAGCACATAGCTCCACACTTCGGTCCCGTTATACCACCGAGGCGGCTGCATGGCGATGGACTCAAACTTCTTGATCCACTTGTCGCTGACCCCAAGGGCGTAAGTATAGGGCAGAATATTATAGAAATACTCCGGATCCTGCTCCACCAGCGCCTCTAAATTCTCTTTCTCCGCCGTTACCAAAAAGCTGCGAAAGCCCTGAATGTGTGCCAAGGTTTTGGCGCCCTCATCCGTGCGCCGCAGCATACAGCAAGCGGGGATCAGCCCCAGCGCCAGACACAGGGTGCCCGCCAGCATAGCATAGAGAATGCTCGGCGCCAAAGTCAGAGCGTCGCCCAGGGCCCGGTGGCTGAAATAGGCGCCGCCGGCTGCGCTCAGCGCCAGCAGTACAAAGGACAACAACTTCAAATAAATACTGGTTTTGTCAAAAAAGCGACTGCGGCTCTCCGTACTGTTCAGGTCTGCCCGTATGGTACCCACCGTTTCATAAAAATGGTTTTTCAGCTGTTTATTATCTGTGCGGGTGCGACCGTCGGGGAACAGACCGTCCATAAATACGGCTAAGTTGGTATCCTGCCCCACATAGCCATGACATTTGGTGAGCACAAAGTCTCGCTTGCGCTTGCCGGGGTGAATCGCAATATGATTGCGCTGGGCCAGGTACACCAGCAGGGACAGCACCATCTCATTGGTGGCCTTGCCCTTGTACCACAGGCCCACCTCTGCGCTGTTCAGTCCTTCCGGCGGATAAAACTCCACCGTGGGCGCATAGCGCTTATCCCGGCCGAACTTCAAAAACAGTACCAGCACGATCAGCGCTGCCAGCGCCGGCAAAACGGCGATCATAGCAATGGTCAGGTTATACTTGGTATTATCGAACTTAAAATACCCATCCGGCAGGATCAGGCGCAAGGTCAGCCCCTCACCCGGTGCCAGCGCCTGCGTAACCGTGCCGCTGATGGTACGGTCCTGCACGGTGTAGGTTACATTTTGGGTTCCGGCAGTGCCGTAGCTGCCGGTGCTCAGACCCAGCTTGGCCGGGTCAAAATCCTTCGGCATAGTCACAGAGAACTGCACCCGGCGGATATAGGTGTCCCACCCGGTGCCCACCAGATTATAATACAGCTCGTCCGCGTTCTTTACCGTGTCCAGCCCCAAGTCGTAGTTGTAGCGAATGGTATAGGTGTGGGGGCCGGTGATGGTCTCATCCTCGCTGCCCAGGCGCAGCACATACTTGTCGTTGCTGACCTCATGGCTGCATTCGTCCGCGCCGGTGTCCACATGACTGACCCGGGCAGTGACCACGGCGGTAGAGCCGTCCGTACGGGTCAACTGGTTGCGCAGGGGCAGGTAGCGATAAATGCCGTGGCGTGCTTCATTAAAATACACCTGATAGGTCTCCGTTACCGCCAGCACATTGTATTCGCTGACTACCACTTGCATTTGGCAATCGGTGATTACATAGGGCTCCTGGGCGTACCGAGACAAAAAATCGGACTCGTCCGGCGTGGCTGCCATGGCGCAAACCGGGGCGCACAAGGGCAGCACCAGTGCCAGTAGCAGGGTGATGATCTTCTTCATCAGAATTCTACCTTCACATTCTCTCGCTGGGCGGCGTCGTCCACCAGATACATACTGCGCTTTTCAAAACGGAACAGACCGGCCACAATATTGGACGGGAACATTTCAATCTTGTTGTTCAGCTGCTTGACCGTAGCGTTATAATACTTGCGGGCATTGGCAATATCTGCCTCCACCTGGCGCAGCTGGTTTTGCAGATCCAAAAAATTCTGATTGGCCTTTAAGTCCGGGTACTGCTCCACCACGGCAGAGAACCCGGCAATGGCGCCGGAAAGCTCTGCATTGGCTTTCAACTTCTCCTCCGTGGACAGGGCAGCATAGCTGCCTGCACGGGCGGCCACCACATTTTGCAAAGTCTGGGCCTCATGAGCGGCGTAGCCCTTTACAGTATTCACCAAATTCGGGATCAGATCCCACCGCTTTTTCAGGTACACATCCATGGTGGAGAACGCCTCCTCCACAGCGTTTTTCTTCTTCACTAAGCCGTTGTAAGTGCCTGCCAGCCACAGCACCAGCAGTACCACCACAACAAGAATCACGATGGCAAGTTTCATAAAAATTCCTCCTTGTATGCCAAACTGCAATAACAGTATATGCCTGCAAGCTCATAGTAGCATAGAACCGCCCGTTTTGCAACAAAAAACCGCCTGCGGCTCGAGGTCGCAAGCGGTATTTTTGGACTTGATTTTATTTTACAAAGTCGGCAGCCACCTGGGCAATATGGTCGGCGCACAAGCCAAACTGCACCAGCAGATCTGCACCGGGGCCGCTGTGGCCAAACTCGTCGTTAACGCCGATACGGCGCACAGGCGTGGGCAGCTGCTCGCTGAGCACGGAGCAAACGGCCTCGCCCAAACCGCCGATAATGCTGTGCTCCTCTACGGTGATGACCTTGCCGGTCTTCTTGGCAGTTGCCAAAACGGCAGCCTCGTCCAAGGGCTTAATGGTAGCCATATTGATCACCTCGGCAGAAATGCCCTTGGCGGCCAGCTGCTCTGCGGCAGCCATAGCCTCCGGCACCATCAGACCGCAGGCAATGATGGACACATCGCTGCCCGCACGGATCACCTCGGCCTTGCCGATCTCAAACTGATAATCCTCGTTGTGGAACACCTCAGTAGCCAGGCGGGCAAAGCGCATATACACCGGGCCATCCATCTCATAGGCGGCCTTTACCACCTGCCGAGCCTCCACATCGTCTGCCGGACAAATCACGGTCATGCCGGGGATCACCCGCATCAGGGCAAAGTCCTCACAGCACTGGTGGGACGCGCCGTCCTCGCCAACGCTGATCCCGGCGTGGGTAGCACCAATCTTTACATTCAAATGGGGATAGCCAATGCTGTTGCGCACCTGCTCAAAGGCACGACCGGCAGCGAACATGGCAAAGCTGGACGCAAAGGGTACCAGCCCCATGGTAGACAAACCGGCGGCCACGCTCATCATATCCGCCTCAGCAATGCCGCAGTTAAAGTGGCGATCCGGATAGGCTTTCTTAAAAATGCCGGTCTTGGTTGCGCCGGCCAGGTCGGCGTCCAACACCACCAGGTTATCGGCGCCGCCTGCAGCCAGTTCCTTTAAGGCGTTGCCGTAGCTCTCGCGAGTTGCGATCTTCTTTACTTCTGCCATGGTTACGCCTCCAATTCCTGCAGCTTGGCAGTCAGCTCTGCCATTGCCGTTTTGTATTCCTCCGGGTTGGTGGCCTTGCCGTGCCAACCGCACTCGTTCTCCATAAAGGACACGCCCTTGCCCTTCACCGTCTTCATCAAAATGCAGAAGGGCTTGGTGCTCTTATGGAAGGCATCAAAAGCGCTCTCCAGCTGGTCAAAATCATTGCCGTCAACGGTGACCACATCAAAGCCAAAGGCCTTTACTTTCTCATCAATCGGCTCGGCACACATCACATCTTTGCACAGACCGTCGATCTGCAAGCCGTTCCAGTCAATGATCACGCACAGGTTATCCAGGTGGTACTGGTTGGCAAACATCATGGCCTCCCAAACCTGGCCCTCCTCGATCTCACCGTCGCCCAAAAGGGTGTACACCCGAATATCATCCTTGCCCAGGAACTTGGCGCCCTTGGCCATACCGCAGGCGGCGCTGATGCCCTGACCCAGAGAGCCGGTGCTCATATCCACGCCGGGCACCGTGTTCATATTGGGGTGACCCTGTAAATAAGAGCCAATATGGCGCAGGGTGGTCAGGTCCTCCGGCGGGAAAAAGCCCTTGTATGCCAGGGCGCTGTACAGACCGGGGGCGCAATGACCCTTAGACAAAACAAAGCGGTCACGATCCGCCCACTTGGGGTTCTTGGGATCCACACGCATTTCTTTGCCATACAAATATGCGAACACATCCGCGGAGGACAAACTGCCGCCGGGGTGCCCGGATTTGGCGCTGTTGGTGCTGTCTACAATGCCCAGACGGATCTTGGCGGCGTAGATCTGGAGCGCCTTTTTGGTTGCTTGGTCCATAATGATAACTCCTTCAAAAAGATTTCATCTGTATTTTAACACTTAAACGGCGGCTGTTCAATAGTTTTTCTAAATTTATAAGTGCCAAAAAGGGACCCTGTTCCACAGAGCCCCCACTTTTTCGACCTTAACGGATCCGGGTGTAAAACACATCCAGCACCGTCTGCATTAAACTGTCTTTATCCGGGTAAAAACCGGCGTACACATAATCCTTGAATTCCTTATTTTCCACCGCTTTCATCTTCCCCTCCAAGGTATAGGACTGGAAGTCGGTAACGCCCTTTTGCAGCAGCAAAGAGCCAAGGTAAGTCACATTGGACACAGTCAGATCCGTGGTGCAATAATCGGAAGCGGTATTGTACAAATTGGTAATGACGCTAAAATCTGAGGTGACGCTGCCTCGCACTTTGTCCGCAAAGGCGTTCAGGTACTGCACCTGGCGCTGGGTACGATTTAAGGAAGCGTTCAGGTCATCCATATCACGGGTACGCACATAGGCCTCGGTGAGATCACCGGTCAGGTGCACGGTGTCGCCCTTCTTGACCCCGTAGTCCGGTAGATCGTAGAGGGACTGCACCTTCACCCCGCCAATAGAGTCGTTAATGGGCTGGATCCCGTTCAGATCCAAGGCAAAATACTTATCGATGGGCACATTGTAGAGAATACGGCTGATAGACTTGGTCACATTCTTGCAGGAGGTGCCGAAGCCGTCGCCGTAAGCATAGGCAATACAAAGCTCCATTTCCTTGGTCTTTTTGAAATTGCCGTCCTTGTCAAACACATCCACATCCACCATGGTGTCGCGGGGCACGGCGATCATAGAGGTTTTGCCGCTGACCTTGTCAATGGCAACCACAATATCCGTATCCGCCATACCGTTTGTGGAAGTATGGTTCTCTGCCTTGCCCAGCTCTCGCTTGTCTACACCCAGGAACGCCATGGTCACCACATTCTCGTTATACACATAGGTGTGGCCCTTATACTCAATGGTCTCCTGGTAGTCGGTGGTGGCAGTCGTATTGGTCATCTTCTTCTCGCCGTCGTAGTTCAGGATCAGGAACGCACCCACCACAAGGGCAACGATAATCAGCAGTGCCACCAAAATGCCGATCACCACCCGGGCGCCCTTGGGCAGCCGATGGTGCCGGTGATGATGATGGTGATGGTGGTGCCGACGGTGCTTGCCGTGACGGCTGTGGCTATGGCTGTCGCTATGGTGATGATGGTGATGATGATGGTGGTGTTCCTCACCGCCGGGTGCCGGTTCCACCGGCGCGCCTGTGGCCTCCGCCCGCTGGCGGTGGTTCTCCGAGGCGTGGTACTCGCCGGGGGTTGCGGCAGTCGAAGTCTCTTTCATTTCGAACTGAGGCGCGCGGTAACTTACGCCGGGGGTATCATCGCCACCGGTTAGGGAGAACACGCTGTCTTCAAAGCGCTCCAAATTGGGATCAATCGGTTTCTTCATTCTTCAGTAACACTCCGCTTACAAGGTATCTGCTGCTCCGCTGGCTGGTGCCGGTAAAGCAGGTGGACAGGATCACCACATGGCTGTCCTTATCCACAGTGGTCTTTAGGTCCGTGCGCACATTCTTCAAGGCAGAATCCGGATTTTGCAGCATGGCAAAGAAGTCACTGCGCACCGTCACATCTTGAAAAGAAAAGCTGTTCATAATATGCCGATCATCGTACTTAAAGGCAGAGATGATCTGGTAGGTCAGCTTGTGGCCGGGCATATAAATGTAAAAATACGGGTGGCTGTCAAAGAAAGACTTGTCCTCAAACTTATGCAGTGAGGTAAACATACTCTCGCTAAAGCCGTTATGACCGTACACCAAGGTCACCGAGTCGTTAAAGGTGGTTGTGTTCTGCGACTGGGTAAACACAGCACCGCTGGCCAGCCAGCTTTTATCATAGGCACTGTGGGTCAGGTAAAACTCGTCGTCCACCGTGCTTTGCACAATGGGATAGTTCACCTCGGTACCGTCCACCTGGATCCAAGCGTAAATTTCGTCATTTTGGCTTTGCAGCTTTTTGAAATTTACCGGATTGGTGGGCTTTTTGCTCTCGCCGGTGGTACTGGGCGCTTCCGTTACCATACTCTGGCTGCGCCGATCCTCCTGGCGGGCGGTGTACTGCTGGTACAGATCCACACCGATATACGCCAGTCCGGCAATCAGGCACACCAAGGCAATGATCAGCAGTATGACCCGCCCGGTGTTGCGCTTCTCCTCTTTTTTCGGTTCTTTTTGATTATCCATTGCTTGGGTGTCGCTCCTTGGCATTGTCGCCGTATTTCATTAAAAAAAGCCTGTTTACCGTATGGCAAACAGGCTTTTGCAGTTCGTCTTATTCAGCGTCCTGTTTTTTCTTCATGGCAGCCAGAACTGCTGCACCTGCGCCGGCAAGTGCAAGGCCGGTAGCCATGGTCGCGCCGGTTTTGGGAGAACGGCTCTTCTTGTCCTTCCGGGGCGCCTTCTTGGTGGTGGTCTCACCCTGGAACTTTACGATGGCGTTACCAATTACATCGCCCTCATAGCCGTTGATCAGTTGAATGGTGATGGTGTTGCCGTCTACGGAGATCACCTTGTAGTCCTTGCCCTCGGTCATGCCCGGGAACTGCCAATTCTGGAAGTCGCCGTTGCCGGTGTAGGTAAAGCTGATCTTGGTGGGATCGGTGGGATCTACCTCATAGTCCACATCGTCGCTGACCTTACCGTTTACCTGGCCGATCTTGTCATTGTCTCTGGTGGTGTGCTCCGGGCTGGCTACGGTGTTAGACGCAGCGAAAGCCATCATGGAAGTGGCACCCAGTGCAGAGAACGCCAGCATAGCAGCCAGCAGGATGGAAAGAATCTTTTTCATTTTCATACACCTCTTTGAGAATATAGTTCTGCCATAGATATTCTAACTTCATTTCTGATTATATCATTTTGATAATCGCTTGTAAAGTCTTTTTTCAAAATTCTTTGACCCACAAAACCGTGCCACGCGCCATAGTTGCTATCCCTTGGGGCTGTGAGCGCTCCGGGCTGCCACCGAGCACAAAATGTAGCCGCATTTGTGAACAAAAAATTTCTTACGCCTCCATTGGCGCTGCCTCCAGCGCCTGGGCAATACTGCCCTCGAACAACCGGCACAGAGCCTGCACATGGGCCACAATATCATAGACCATATTTTGATTGAGCCAGTTGGTTACCTGGCCGAACAGCTCGCACTGGCAAAAATCCACAAGAAGCGCCAGCTCCTCCTCCGGCAGGGTGCGCAGCAGGTCCACCGAGCGGCAGGCAATGTAGCGGCTGACCACATAATTGCACACCCGCATTAAATTCTGCTCGTAAAACGCCCGATCCGGCGACGCCCAAATATTGCGAATGGCCCGCTTGTTCTCCACCAGCCGCTCCAGCACCGTCGTCAGTCCCTCTTCCAGAGAAAAGCTCTCCGGTATGCGGGAGATGATCTCGTCTGCGCTTTCTATGATCACCGTTTCCAGCAGTTGGGGCAGGTCCTGAAAATGGTAGTAGAACGAATTGCGGTTGATACCGCAGTCCTCCACAATATCCTTAACCGTAATCTTGGTAATGGGCCTTTGGCTTAGAAGCCGCAGAAAGGACTGCTGAATGGCTATCTTGGTAAAATTCGGCATAACAAACCCCCTGTCCGCTCACTATACCATAATCGGTGGCAAAAAGCAAAGCACACAGGGGGTTATTCATTGTTATTTTACAAAGAGCGCCAACAGATCTTTGAAACTCAACAGCTGCACGGACCAGTAGGCCGGCGCTTTCTTAAACACATTGATGCTCACCATCATAATGAGCCAATCCACCAGAATCAGCGTCCCCAGCACATAGTCCAGCTGCACCGTGGTGCGGTAGGGAATACGCTGTATTTTCTTCATCAATCCCTCAAAGAAGTTGCCCATAATGACAGCCACGCCCAGGCTCATGGCGGTGCAGGTAGGAATGCTGGTGTACTTGGTCACATGCAGGGGGATCCCGCTGTAATCCCACAGGGAGATGCCGGACACCTGCTCAAAAATGCTGCCCACCACGATCTCGCCGAAAAAGACAAACAGGAACACCACAGTAAAATAGTAGATCCGTGCCAGTATTTTATCCCGGCGGGTGTTGCCCTTCAGTACCCGGTGGCTGAAGAAGCGCGGGTGATTGGTGGTGCCCAAAGCCAAGTACATGGCCCACATGGCAATGGTATAGCAAAACAGGAAGGGCAGCAGCTGATTGCGGGAGTCCAAAACACCCTTAGACACCAGGCGAAACAGGTTCTCCACCCAGTAGCCGATATGGGCATACACCAGCCCCGCCAGCCACAAATGGGTCACATCGTAATCATACAGCCGCACGGTGCCGTTGTCTGCTTTGGTAAAGAATTTGTCCAGCACTTTGTTCATAGTGCCACTTCCTTTCTGCCCTCATTGTAGCACCGACACACGATTTTCCAATAGCCGAACTCCACCCTTTGCCCAAATTTTTAACGAAATACGACAAATGTAAAAAACAAGAGCGAATCCCACGGCCTTTACAAACAAAAAGGCTCCCCTTATTTTCATTAAGGGGAGCTGTCACGAAGTGGCTGAGGGGATAAATATATAATCCCTCCGTCTGCTCGCAAACTCGCATCCACCTCCCTTTACAAGGAAGGCAGAAAGGTTAAATATTTGTAGGGTGCGATGAGTGAATTGCACGCAGTGCAAGAGACACGAGGCTCCAAATGCGTTAGCATTTGGAAGAAACAGTCCGGGGGACTGTTTCGTAGCGAGTGCAGTATCGCACCGCACCCTACCGAATGAAATTGTATTTAACTGAGCTTGGCCTTGCCGGTGCACAGCTGGTAATAGCGACCCTGCTGGGCCATCAAGGCGTTGTGGTCGCCCCGCTCGATAATGCGGCCGTCCTCCAGCACCATAATCGCGTTAGACTCCCGCACCGTAGAGAGCCGGTGGGCGATCACAAAGGTGGTCTTGCCGGCCATCAGCCGATCCATACCGTGTTCAATGTGCTTCTCTGTGCGGGTATCAATGGAGGAGGTGGCCTCGTCCAGTACCATCACCGGCGGGTCTGCCACTGCCGCCCGAGCAATGGCCAGCAGCTGGCGCTGACCTTGGCTCAGGTTGCCGCCGTCACCGGTGAGCATGGTCTGGTAGCCCTCCGGCAACCGCCGGATAAAGGAATGGGCAGAGGCCAGCTTGGCTGCGGCAATGCACTCCTCGTCGGTGGCATCCAGCCGACCGTAACGGATATTCTCCATCACCGTACCGGTAAACAGGTGGGTGTCTTGCAGCACCATCGCCAAGCTACGGCGCAAATCGTCCTTTTTGATCCGGCAAATGTCAATACCATCATAGGTGATGGTGCCCTCCTGAATATCGTAAAACCGATTGATCAGATTGGTAATGGTGGTCTTGCCTGCGCCGGTGGAGCCTACAAATGCGATCTTCTGCCCCTCTTTGGCGTACAGGCTAATATCATGGAGCACCACCTTCTCCGGCACATAGGCAAAGGTCACATGGTGGAACTCCACAGCCCCATGCACCGGCACCCGGCGGTCGCCGTCCTGCCAGTACCACCGTTTCTCCTCCCCGGCACCGGTTACCGTCAAAGTCACGGTGCCCTGGTCCTCTTCGGAGGCAGTGTCCATCATTTCAAACACTCGCTCCGCACCGGCCAGAGCGGAAAAGATCGTGTTCATCTGATTGGCGATCTGGTTAATGGGTTGCGTAAATTGCTTGGCATAGCTGAGGAAAGTAAAGAATGTGCCGATGTCCAGCCGCCCGGTCAGGGCCAGCAGCCCGCCGAACAAAGCGATCAGAGCATAACCGGCGTTGTTGATTCCGTTGGACACCGGGCCCATCAGCCCCGCATAAAAGTTGGCGTTGGTGGCCGCAGAGCGAAACGCCTCGTTGTACTGCTCAAAGCCCGCAATGGCCTGGTCCTCATGGTTAAATACCTTGATGACCCGCATGCCCTCAACGGACTCCTCAATATTGCCGTTCATTTGGCCCAAATTGGCCTGCTGCGCCTGAAAGTAATGCTTGCTCTTTTTGCCGATCTTAGATACCGTCACCAGCATAATAATCATAAACACCAGTGAAATACAAAACAGCGGCGGACTCAGGGCAATCATCATCACCACAATGCCCACAAAGGTAAAGGCGGAGGACACCAGCTGCACCATAGACTGCTCCAGCATCATCTGAATATTATCCACATCATTGGTGTAGCGGCTCATGATCTCGCCGTGGGTCTGGGTGTCAAAGAACCGCAGGGGCAGGGTCTGCATGTGGTCAAACAGCTCCTTGCGGATCAGATTGGTGGTCTTGTAGGCGATCTTGACCATCACCTTGCTTTGAATGTACGTACAAAGGGATGCGCCAATATACAGCGCCGACACAATGGCCAGGTTACGCATTAGGCTTTGCACACCCACGGTGGCAAAATTGCCTGCCCGGATGGAGGCATCAATGTCGTTCAAAATAGGCTTCAACCAGTAGGAAGCGCCTACGGAGCATATCGTACTGGCAATGAGCATCACGAATACCGCCAGCAACATAAATTTGCTCTTGCCCGCATACTGCAAAATGCGGCCAAAGGTCTTTTTGGCATTCTTGGGTTTCTTAAAATCCGTTCTTCTGGGACCCGGCATTATTCGCTCACTCCTTTCGCCTGTGTGGTTACGATCTCCTTGTAGATCTCGTTGTCGGCCAGTAGCTGCTCATGGGTACCGATCCCCTTGATTTGGCCGTCGTCCAGTACCAGGATCTGGTCCGCAGCCTGCACGGAGCTGACCCGCTGGGCAATAATAAACACGGTGGTGTCCTTAAAATCTTTATAGAAGCTCTCCCGAATTTTGGCCTCCGTTGCCGTATCTACGGCGGAGGTGGAGTCATCCAGGATCAAAATTTTCGGGTGCTTGATCATGGCGCGGGCAATGCAAAGCCGCTGCTTTTGACCGCCGCTCAGATTCAGCCCGCCCTGGCTCAAATCCGTATCGTACCCCTTGGGCTGGGCCAGCACAAAGTCATGGGCCTGCGCTGCCTGACAAGCCGCCACAATCTCCTCGTCTGTGGCGTCTTTCTTACCCCAGCGGATATTCTCCTTAATGGTGCCACTAAAAAGCACGTTCTTTTGCAGCACCACGCCAATCATCTCCCGCAAAGCGGTCAGGTCGTACTTACGCACATCCACCCCGTCAATGAGCACCTGCCCTTGGGTGGCGTCATACAGCCGGGGGATCAGGTTCACCAAACTGCTCTTGCCGCAGCCGGTGCCGCCTACAATACCGATGATCTGGCCGGGCTTGGCGGTAAAGCTGATATGCTCCAAAATATCGTCCCCGTGGCCCTCCGTATTATACTTAAAGCTCACATCCCGGAACTCTACGCCCCCCTTGGGGTTCTCCGGCAAATAGGGGTTCTGCGGATTGGTAATGTCAATTTCTGTATCCAGCACCTCCACCACACGGTCGCCGCAGGCTTTACCACGAGCCAGCTGCAACAGCATCATGGAGATCATCATCAAATTCATCAGAATTTGAATCACATAAGAGGCAAAGACGGAGATTTGGCCCACTTCCATCACGCCGGCGTTGGCCTCTAAAGCGCCTTTATAATACACAAAGACCACTACGGCGTTGAGCATCAGCATCATCACCGGCATCACAGTCACAATCAGGCCCGCTGCCTTGGCGCCCTGGGCGGCCAAGTCATCGGAGGCGTCATGGAATTTGTCTTTCTCCCGGTCCTCCCGCACATAGGCCTTGACCACACGCATACCGATTAGGTTTTCCTGCACCACCCGGTTTACGTTGTCGATCTTCTTCTGCATTTTTTGGAACATAGGGAAGCCGAACTTCAAAATGCAGGCCACCACCACAATCAAAATCGGCAGCAAGATCAGCAGCATAGCGCTCATTCTGGGATTGATGGACACCGCAAAGCAGGCGGCCACCACCGCCAACGCCGGCACACGCACTAAAATCCGCAGGCACATCATCACCACATTCTGCAAGGTGGTCACATCGTTGGTCATACGGGTAGTCAGCGACGCAGTAGAGAACTGGTCAATGTTCTTAAAGGAAAAATGGCTGATCTTGCGGTACATATCCCCTCGCAGCCGGTAGGCAAACCGCTGGCTCACATTGGCGGAGGTTTTCATGGTCACCACGCCGCCAAAAAGGCCTAACAGTGCCAGCGCCAGCATGGCCAAGCCACTGAGGATCACCGCAGTACGCACGCTCTCCGGCGAGGCGGCGGTGTCCACCTTTTGATAAATGCTGTTGGCAAGGGACGGCAGTGCCAGCTCGCAGATAGCCTCTACGATCATACCGGCGGCGCTGATGGCTGCCAGTCCCCACAGCCCTTTCATATATTTGGATAACTTCTTTAACATTCGGTTCTCCTTTCCGTTTTCTTCTCTATCTTTCACACTTACGGGTTTTCTTTGCCCACATTTTGCAGCGCACGCTCCAACAGGCCGGCCAAAGTCAGGACCTGTTCCTCACTCATACCGGCGGTGAGCACCTGCTCCATGGCGTTCATTTTTTGGTGAATCTTTTTCGGCGCGTCCTCTGCCACCGAAGTGGGATACAGCCGCACAATCCGGGCGTCCTTTTCGTCCACCCGCTTTTCAATAAACCCGGCCTTTTCCATGCGCTTGACAGACACGGAGGCGGTAGCGCTGGCCACCCCCAGGGCACGGCTCAGCTGGCCCAGGGTCATACCCGGTTGGCGAATCAGCAGCAGCAATATATCCTGCTGGCCGGAAAACAGGCCCTGCTCCGCTACGGCGGCATTAAAATTCTTGCGCAAATATTTAGAGAGTTCCATCACCCGAGGACCGATCTCATCCGGTCGCAGCGGACGACGATGACAGGGTTTCAGCTCCATGCAGGCACTTCCTTTTTATTCATTTAGCCGCCTATCGTTAGGCGGCTTATGATGTATTTTAGCACACTTGCACAAAAAGTCAAGCATATTATTGTAAATTCTGCCGAAGTGTGGTAGAATAGGCAACCGTTAGAGGAGCGGTTGTATGGATTTATATGATTATAATACAATAAAGAGAATATTAACCCGTCACGGCTTCACTTTTTCCAAAGCGCTGGGGCAGAACTTTTTGATTGACCCCTCCGTGTGTCCCCGTATGGCAGCAGCACTGGAAGCGGACGACCATACCGGCGTGCTGGAAATCGGGCCGGGCATCGGCGTGCTCACCAAAGAGCTGTCTGCCGTGTGCGGTCGAGTAGCCGCCGTGGAGCTGGACCGCCGCCTACCGGATGTGCTGGCCGAGACCCTGGCAGACTGCCCCAATGTGCAGGTGGTGCCCGGCGATGTGCTGCAAATGGACTTGCAGGCGCTGTTTGCTGACCAGTTCGCCGGCTGTGACCGCTTGCAGGTGTGCGCCAACCTACCCTACTACATTACCACCCCGGTACTGATGCGCCTGCTGGAAAGCGAACTGCCTATTGAACGGCTGGTGGTGATGGTGCAACTGGAGGCGGCCAAGCGCCTATGCGCGCCCCTGGGCACCCGGGACTGCGGTGCCGTATCCGCAGCGGTGGAATACTATACGCAAGCGGAGATCTTGTTTGAAGTGGGGCGAGAGAGCTTTTACCCCAGCCCCAATGTAGACTCTGCGGTGATCGCCTTGACCCGGCGGCAGCAGCCCCCGGTGCAGGTGACGGACGAGGGCTACTTTTTCCGTGTGGTCAAGGGCGCCTTTTTGCAGCGGCGCAAGACCCTGGCCAACAGTTTGAACGCCGCCCTGGGCGTGCCCAAGGCAGAACTGACGGCGCTGTTCCAATCTTTAGGACTGAGCGCCACCGCGCGGGCCGAGCAGCTGACCATGTCCCAAATGGCAGCCCTGGCTAACGTGCTCTATGAGAAGAAGGCATAAAAGATCAATGAAAGACAATACCCAAGTTTTTGAAAGTTACAGCGTACCCCGGGCCGTGCGCACTTTGGCGCTGCCCAGCATGATGGGCATGCTGGTAAATATCGTTTATAACCTGGCTGACACATTCTTTGTGGGTCAGACCGGCAACGCCAATATGGTGGCCGCCGTATCGGTGACCATGCCGCTGTTTTTGCTGTTTATCGCCTGCGGCAACCTGTTCGGTGTAGGCGGCTGCGCCTTTGTCAGCCGCTCTCTGGGCGAGGGAAAGACAGAGAGGGTCAAGACCATCAGCAGCTTTTGCGTTTACAGTGCCATTGGCGTTGGGCTGGTGATGACCGTGCTGTTTTTGGTGTTCCGCAAGCCGGTATTGTACGCAGTGGGCGCGTCGGACGCCACCTTTGCCTACGCCGCCGATTATCTGAAGTATGTGGCCATCGGCTCTCCCTTTATTGTGTCCTCTGTGATGCTGGGCAACCTGGTGCGAGGCGAGGGCGCCGCGAGGGTATCTATGATCGGCAGCATTATCGGTCAGGTGGTCAATATTGTGCTGGACCCGATCTTTATTTTGAACAAGGGCGACAAGCTCTTTGGTTTGGCCATGCCCTTTGGCACCGGTCAGGGCGTAGCCGGCGCTGCCATTGCCACCGTCATCGGCAATGTGGTCAGCGTGGTATTCTTCCTGATTTACTTTTTGCGGGGCAAGTCCATTTTATCCATCAGCCCCGGCCGCTATCGGGTGCGGGGCGGCATTGCCCGCGGGGTCATTACCGTTGGACTGCCTGCCGCCATTAACAGTTTGCTGATGAGCATTTCCAATATGCTGATCAATGTCTTCTTGCAGGCGTACGGCGACAATGCGGTAGCAGCCATGGGCATTACCATGAAGGCCAATATGCTGGTGGTGATGCTGCAGCTGGGACTGGCGCAGGGCGTGCAGCCGCTGGTGGGCTACTGCTACGGGGCAAACAAACTGGACCGTATGCGCCACAGCATTCGCTTTTCCTGCGTTTGCAACATTGTGCTGGGCACAGTAATCACCGTGATATACTTTATCTTTACCCGCCAGGTGGTCAGCGTGTTTATCGACGACCCGGCTGTAATCGACTATGGGGTCAAAATGCTGCGTGCCTTGATGATCTCCGGCCCGGTGATCGGCTGTATGTTCGTGCTGAACTTCTCATTCCAGGGCATGGGCAAGGGCACCCAAAGTATGATCTTGTCCCTCAGCCGACAGGGATTGATTTATTTCCCGCTGTTGATTATAATGAATAAGACGGTTGGTCTGGATGGCATTATCTGGTCCCAGGCCGTGGCCGACCTGGTGTGCACCGCCATGAGCGTGGTGATGTTCCTGCTGGTGGTGCGCAAACTGCGCCGGCAGCATAGCCAAAAGACGGAAGCATAAGAAAGGGTGAGGAAAAATGGAGCTGTCCCATTGGGATAAAAAAGAACAAGCACCGCTGGTGGAGTTCTTAGGGGCGTCGCTGCTGTCGCACCCGCTGATGATGTATTATTGTCCGGATCGGGACAAGCGGGAAAAATTCATCACCCGCTATATGGAGCACAACCTGCCCCGCTGGATCCAAACCGGCACCGTGCTGGTCAGCGATCCGGCGCACGCAGTAGGCGTGCTGCTGCCCAAGAACGCACCGGAGTACCGCTCACCGTCCATGGGCACCCTGTCCATGCTCTCCGGCGACCGTTCCCGGCGGATTCAATCGCACCGGAATGTAACCCGCAATATCGTGGGCGTGATGATCCCCAGGGAAAAGCCGGTGCAGGTGCTCACGCTCTTTGGCAACGCCGCCGCCCAAAAGCAGGAGCTTTTGCAGCTGGTGTCCGAGGCCCAGGACCTGGCGGACGAAAAGCAGTTTGTCCTGGTGTACGACACCTTCTCCCGCCGCTTGGTAGACGCGCTGGAGAACCAGGGCTTCTCCACCGGCTACCAGCGTAATTTCCTGGATACCCACTTCATCCAAACCCTAATGACCTATAATATATAATGCATGGCAAAAAGCAGCCTCCGGGCTGCTTTTTTATATTTAACTACAAACGACGGCAGAAAGGCAGGGGGTAATCCCTACCTTATTTTTGTATTATTGCTTTTTAAAGTGGCAATTTTCGTTTTTACGCGTTTCGGGTAAAATGTAAAAAAACACCCGGAGGTAAATACAATGGAAGGACGAAGTTTAACGGCAGATATTATTGATGATTTCAGAAAAAATTTAGAGCTGCAAGAGAAAAGCACGGCAACGATTGAAAAATATATTCGTGATGTGAAAGCGCTTTCAATTTATGCAAATTCCAAAGCAATAACTAAAGAAACCGTAATTGCCTACAAAAATCATTTGCAGGAAAACTATGCTGTACGCAGTGTGAACTCAATGCTTGCAAGTATCAACAGCCTGTTTGTATTTCTGAATCGGTTTGATTTGAAAGTGAAATCGCTAAAACTTCAACAGCAAGTATTTTGTTCAGAAGAAAAGGAACTAACAAAAGCGGAATACAAACGCTTGTGTCAAGCGGCAAAGCAAAAGAAAAACGAACGATTGAATTTAATCATTCAAACAATTTGTGCTACGGGTATTCGAGTCAGCGAGTTGCAGTATATCACGATTGAGGCGGCAAAGTGCGGCGAGGCAATTGTAAACTGCAAGGCAAAAACACGTTCAGTTTTTATCGTGAAAGAACTGAAACAAAAATTGCTCCGCTATGCAGCAGAGCAAGGGATAAAAAGCGGTATGATTTTTGTAACGAAAAACGGCAAACCCATAAATCGCACAAATATCTGGAGAGAGATGAAAGCCTTGTGCAAAGATGCAAATGTAAATCCACAAAAGGTGTTTCCGCATAATCTTCGCCACTTGTTTGCACGCACGTTTTATGGGATTGAAAAAGATATTGCAAAACTTGCGGATATTCTCGGTCACAGCAGTATCAACACAACACGAATTTATATCATTTCAACCGGCACAGAACACCGCAAAAGAATGGAAAATATGCACTTGATTATATAGAAAAAGCCACCGGATTCGGCGACTTGCTACATAATCTGCATTATGTTGTTTTAAATTTCTTTTTAGGTACAGCAAACGCAACTGTACACATAAAATATAGCATAATATTGACGAATTGTAAAGTATTGGCAAATAAAATAGACATGACAACAAAGCCCTTTCGCTCATACCTTTTTTAACAATAAGGAGAAGGCTTAATTTGTTGTGCTAAATTTTGTATTTTTAAGGTTTAATCGGCTCTTTATGTAGTTTAGATACAACATAATGCAGATTATGTTGTATCTAGAGGTGATTAGATCATGCCTAAAATAGCAGAAGTAATAAAATATGAGGGTGACAACAGCACATTTATTTGGAAGCACCCGCTTGAGGATTTCAACTCGCTTACTCAACTTGTTGTCCATGAGTCGCAGGAAGCAATATTTATGATGAACGGACAGGCTCTTGACCTGTTCGGTCCGGGCAGATATACACTTGAAACGCAGAATATTCCGCTCATTTCAAAGTACATAAATAAGACTACGGGCGACAAAACACCGTTCCATTGCGAAGTATATTTCATCAACAAAACCGAGCAAATGGCAATTAAATGGGGCACGAACAGTAAGGTTCAGTTTATGGAGCCTACATATAATTTCCCTATTTCTATCGGTGCAAGCGGTGAAATGAGCCTGCGTGCAGAAGATTCAAGAAAACTGCTTGTTAAACTTGTCGGCACAGAAAACTTTTTAGGTCAAGATAATCTTGTCAGGTATTTCCGTGCATTTCTTATGACAAGGGTTAAGTCATACATTGCACAGGTTATCCGTGAACAAAAAATCAGCATTTTTGAAATCGATGAGCATATTAACGATATGTCCGCCGCTCTTTTGAAAATGCTAAAGCCTGATTTTGAGGACTACGGTGTTTCGCTTGAAAGATTTTTTGTAACCACGATAGTTAAGCCTGACGGTGAGTCGACTTACGAGAAATTCAAATCACTTCATTTCAGGCAGTATGCAGATATTGCCGAGGCTAAAATCCGCCAGCAAACGGCGGTTATTGATGCCGAAACACAGGCACAGCGTACCGTGATTGAATCACAGGCTATGGCAACCAAGCGTCAGCAAGAGGGCTATACCTATCAGCAAGAGCGTGGTTTTGATGTTGCACAGGATGTGGCACAAAACGAGGCTGTCGGTCAGTTCACAAATATGGGCGTAGGTTTTGGCACTATGGCAGGTGTAGGCGGTGCAGTCGGCGGAGTTGTCGGCAATGCCGTAAGCAGTGCTCTCGATAGCGCAAACCAACCGCAACAGCCGGCACAACCGCAGGACGACATGGCACAGTTCCAGGCAAAGATACAAAAACTTCAAATGATGAAAGATTCGGGAATGCTGACTGATGAAGAATTTGCAAATATGAAGCAGCAGCTTCTGTCATCTATTCTGTAGGAGGAAAAGAAATGAAAAAAAGTATTAAATTTTATGCGCCTTGTTGGGCAATCGCACTTGCTGTATTTAATGTAATCACATTCGCTGTACCGATTACGGTTAATGTTAATAAGTTCACGCCGTCTTTTTGGATAGGTTACGCATTTATTACGCTGATATTTATCGCTCAACTTGTTTGCAGTATTGTATTTTTCAAGCAGGACAGCAAAGAAAAAAGATTTCTTAATATTCCTGTTATCAGCCTGAGTTATACAGCACTTTTAGTATCAATAATTGTCGGCGCTGTTGCAATGGTTGTCCCGCTTATACCTTATTGGGTAGGCATTATTCTTGATGTGTTGATAGTCGCTTTTTACGCCATCGCAATTATTTCATCAAAAGCGGCGGCAGATACAATAGAAAATATTGATAAAAAAGTCAAAGCACAAACATTTTTTATTAAGTCACTTGCAGTTGATGCAGAAAGCCTTTTGAATCAATCAAAATCGGACGAAACAAAGGCGATTGCAAAAAAGGTTTATGAGGCAATCCGCTACAGCGACCCTATGTCAAATGAGGCTCTTTCACCTGTCGAAGCTCAAATTACAATTAAATTCAACGAATTCTCAAATGCAGTAATTGAGGATAATAAGTCCCTCGCCGAACCCATCGGCAATGAACTGATTATTCTTGTAAATGACAGAAATAAGAAATGCAGATTATCGAAATAAGGGGAGAAAACAATGTCGATATTTAAGTGTAAAATGTGTGGCGGAAGCCTTGAAGTTCAAAAAGGTCAAACAATTTGCGAATGTGAATACTGCGGAACAAAACAAACAGTTTCTGCAACCGATGATGAGGTTGTAACCAATCTGTATAATCGTGCTAATAATCTTCGCATTAAATGCGAGTTTGATAAGGCACAGGAAATTTACGAAAAAATCGTTGCAAAAAGTCCTAATGAAGCGGAGGCTTATTGGGGCATTGTTCTTTGTAAATACGGTATAGAATATGTCGAAGACCCTAATATATATAAAAGAGTGCCTACCTGTCATCGTACTCAACTTGAATCTGTTTTGACTGATGTTGATTATCTTTCTGCTATAGAAAATGCTGATTCTAACCAAAGGTTGATTTATGAGCAAGAAGCTAAAGAAATCGACAAACTGCAAAAGGATATTCTTTCAATCGTTCATAACGAAAAACCGTTTGATGTGTTTATTTGTTATAAAGAAACAGACGAAAACGGTAAAAGAACAGTTGAGAGCGTACTTGCCAACGATATTTATTATCAGCTTACGCAAGAGGGCTTAAAGGTGTTTTATGCCGCAATTACACTTGAAAACAAACTCGGTCAGGAATATGAGCCGTATATTTTCTCTGCGCTTAATTCCGCAAAGGTTATGCTTGTTGTCGGTACTAAGCCTGAAAACTTTAATGCTGTTTGGGTTAAGAACGAATGGTCAAGATACTTAAAGCTTATGAGTAATGACCGTTCAAAAACTCTTATTCCGTGCTTTCGTGATATGGACGCTTATGATTTGCCCGATGAGTTTTCACATTTGCAAGCGCAGGATATGAGCAAAATCGGTTTCATCAACGATATTGTCAGAGGTATTAAAAAACTCGTCGCACCGGCAAAGAAAGAGCCAACTAATACAGTAGTTGTCGAATCAAATAATACAGATATCGCACCGCTTCTAAAGCGAGCATTTATTTTCCTTGAAGACGGTAATTGGAAAGATGCTGATGAATATTGTGAAAGAGTGCTTGACATTGATCCCGAAAATGCACAGGCATATCTCGGTAAATTAATGGCTGAACTTAAAGTTCACAAGCAAGACGATTTGGCAAAATTAGAAACCTCATTTGATGAAAATGATAATTACATAAAAGCGGCTCGTTATGCAGATGAGAAACTACATGGCAAATTAAATTCCTATGTGGAGACAATTTTCTATAGCAAAAACGAAGAAATGTATCAATTCTACATAAAATTAATGGCAACAGCCAAAACCGAAAAAGATTGTATCAATCTTGCAGAAAGTTTTGAGTTGTTGGATGATTTTAAGGATTCAAAGGTATTAGCAACCAAATGTAGAAAAAAAGCAGAAGAAGCAAGAAAAGACTCCATTTATTCAATTGCAGTTGATAAAGGAAAAAGGCATGACATTTCTAGTTTAAATGAAGCTATCGAACTTTTCAGTCAAATACCGGAATGGAGAGATGCATCTGATAAAATCGACGAACTGAAAAAGATAAAAAAAATACTATCAGAGGAAAATAATAGGCGTAAGAAAAAGATTATTACAGCAGCTATATGTGCGTTTGTAATCGTCTTTATATGTAGTACATTGGTATTGATAACCACAAAAGTTATTATCCCTAACAATAAATATAATACTGCGCTTGCATTGCTTAATGACGGTAATAAAGATTCAGCTTATAGTACCTTTGCAGAAATAAAAAGTTATAAGGATTCTGATGAAAAAATGTCAGAAATCATGAATTCTTATTTTATTAGTCAGAAGCCATATATAGCAGCTGGGTATAATTATACGATTGGATTGAAAAATGATGGTACTCTTATTTCTGCGGGTTCTAACGATAGCGGACAATGTGACGTTTCGGATTGGAAAGACATTGTAGCTGTATCAGCCGGAAACAGACAAACGGTAGGAATAAAGAGTGATGGCACTGTTGTTGCTGCCGGTTCAAATGATTATGGTGAATGCAATATTGAAGACTGGAAGGATATCAAACAAATTTCAGCAGGCCATTGTTATACAGTAGGATTAAAAAATGATGGGACTGTTATTGTTACTGGTTCAGGTGATTATGGCCAATGCGGTGTAACTTCATGGAAAGAGATTGTTAGTATTTCTGCAGGATTTACACATACAGTAGGATTAAAGAGTGATGGTACTGTTGTTGCTGTTGGTAATAATAACGATGGACAATGTGATGTTTCGAATTGGAAAGATATTGTAGCAGTATCGTCAGGAGATTATCATACAGTCGGCTTAAAAAGTGATGGTACAGTTGTTGCTACTGGCGAAAATGATTACGGACAATGTGATGTTTCGAATTGGAAAGATATTGTAGCAGTATCGTCAAGAGGCACCTATACAGTCGGCTTAAAAAGTGATGGTACAGTTGTTGCTACTGGCGAAAATGATTACGGACAATGTGATGTTTCGAATTGGAAAGATATTGTAGCTATATCGTCAGGAAATTGTCACACGGTAGGCTTAAAAAGCGATGGCACTGTGGTCGCTGCTGGTAATAATGATAATGGACAATGTGATGTTGATTCTTGGAATAATATCAGAACGAAATAGCAGCAATTAAACAATACTCAGGAGGATAATTATGGAATCGCATAAGCCAAAAATAATTGCTCTTTGGGGCAAAGAATCAAGAGGTAAAACCCATACATTAAATTTGGTTGCCGTTTTATTAAAAAATCGTGGTGCAACTATTATTCAGGGTGAAATACCTGCCGATTTTAGCAAGGACGGTATATACATAGTAGAATATCATAATAAGAAAATCGGTATTGTAACTTACGGTGATGACGGTAAAACGCTTTCTAAGGCTTTTGGCGATATTGAAAACGATTGTGATTTGTATATCTGTGCCACAAGGACAAAAGACAGTTCGGTTGAATTTGTCAGGAGCGGATATTTCAATATTGTTTGGGTTGAAAGATGGAGCATTACTACAGAAAACTGCCAGCTCAATCACATGGATGAACTCCGCCAAAAAGCAAACGAACTTCAAGCCATGGGTATAATTGATATTATTGATGCCATATGATAAAAAAGCAGCCCACCGGGCTGCTTTTTATTTTACCGGCGGTGGGGCGCAAACAGCAGTATTTCTAATGAACCCGGCGGTTTTTTTGGAGTCCGGCCGGTATGCGCGTGGTATAGTAAGACTGTGTGCCGGGCAACGAGATCCGGATATAGACAATCGACGCCGGGTGTCACCCTGTAAAAAGCGCAAAAAAGACGGAACCACTCTACATGGTTCCGTCTTTTGTTTTGCTTGATGGGCTTACTCCCCCGCCTCGGTAGAGAGCAGCACTCGGTCGTTGTCAAACTCCTCACCGGAGGTAATCTTAAACTTATCCAGCAGATCCTTGGTGGTCAGTTTCTTCTTCTCCTCACCGCTTACATCATAGATGATCTTGCCCTCGTTCATCATAATCAGCCGGTTGCCGATGGCAATGGCGTCCTTCATATTGTGGGTGATCATAATGGTAGTCAGGTGATCTCGGGCCACGATCTTCTCCGTCAGATCCAGCACCTTCTTGGCGGTTTTTGGGTCCAGCGCTGCGGTGTGCTCATCCAGCAGCAGCACCTTTGGTCTCTTCAAAGTGGCCATCAACAGGGTCACTGCCTGGCGCTGGCCACCGCTGAGCAGACCCACCTTGGAGGTCAGGCGGGTATCCAGCCCCAGATCCAGCTCCTTGAGCATCTCTGCATACTGAGTCTTTTCTTTTTTACTAACGCCGGAACGCAGGGTTCGCCCCTTGCCGCGGCGAGCGGCGATGGCCAAATTCTCGGCGATCTGCATATCCGCAGCCGTGCCGGTCATGGGGTCCTGGAACACACGGCCGATGAACTTGGCGCGCTTGTATTCCGGCAGTTTGGTCACATCCTTGCCGTCGATCACAATGGAACCGCAGTCCACCGGATACACACCGGCGATCATATTCAGCATCGTGGATTTGCCGGCGCCGTTGCCGCCGATCACCGTTACAAAATCGCCCTCGTTCAAGGTCAGATCAATGCCGCAAAGGGCCTTTTTCTCATTGATGGTGCCGGGGTTAAATGTCTTTTGTACACCTGTGATTTTAAGCATTGTCCTTGCCCCCCTTATTCGTCTTTACATGCTTGGCGCTCAGCTGCCCTTTCCAGTACGGCACGCCCAGGAACAGCGCCACCACCAAAGCGGAGAACAGCTTCAGGTCGTTGGCGTTCAGGCCCATTTGCAGCACCAACTGAATGACAATATAGTAGATCACGCCGCCCAGCACCGCTGCCAGCAGGCGCAGAGCAAAGTTCTTAAACAGCTTGCCAAAGATCACATCGCCGATGATCACGGCCGCCAGGCCGATAACGATAGCGCCGCGGCCCATGTTAATATCCGCAAAGCCCTGATACTGGGCCAGCAGACCGCCGGACAATGCCACAATACCGTTGGAGAGCACCAGTCCCAGCACCTTGTTGAACCCGGTGTTGATGCCGTTGGCGCGGGCCATGGCCTCATTGCACCCGGTGGCGCGCACGCCGGCGCCCAACTCCGTGCCGAAGAACCAGTACAGCAACCCAATGATCACCAGCGCAAAAGCACCGCCGACGAGAATGGATTTGGGAATATACCGTAGGGATACCAAGATCCCGTATTCATCAATATTCAGCGCCACATTGGCACGACCGCTCATAATCCGCAGGTTTACGGAATACAGCGCCAGCTGGGTCAAAATACCTGCCAAGATCGCCGGTATGCCAAACTTGGTATGCAAAATACCGGTAACCAGTCCGGCAATACACCCGGCCAAAAACGCCAGCAGCATGGCCAGCCAAATGTTCATCCCTGCAATGGTACACACCACCAGCACGGCGCCGCCGGTGCCAAAGCTGCCGTCCACCGTCAAGTCGGCCAAATCAAGAACCTTAAAGGTCAAATACACGCCCACTGCCATGATACCCCAGATGATACCCTGGGCACAAGCACCGGGCAAAGAAGCTAAAAATCCGCTCATTGCACAATCTCCTTCAATTTAAAGTGCTAAATTCGCAAAGCGTAGTCCTATCTTACCAAATCCGCCGTAAAAAATCAAGTAGAGGACGCCAATCTCTCCACCACCGAACCACACGCCGAATCAACCACACAAAAACCGGGCAGCATTTCTGCTGCCCGGCATCGTGGCAATGTTTAACTTTCGATTGCCTTGTAGCCGTCTACCACCTTCACGCCCAGTGCCTTGCAGCGAGCGGCGTCATATTCCTTGGTCAACTTGTTTTCCGGCACAAACTCAATGTCCATGGTTGCCGGGTCTTTGCCGTTAACCAGAATGTCATAAGCCATTTCGCCGGCCTTGTAACCGATGTCGTAATAGCTGATGGACAGAGTGGCTATACCGCAGCCGGAGCAAATGCCCTCCTCGCCGGCAATAATGGGTACGCCGGCAGGCTGTGCAATGTTGTCAATGGTCTTGGCGCTGGAGGCCATGGTGTTGTCTGTGGGAACATACAGCGCATCGCTGTTCTGGCAAGCCAGCTTGGTCACAGAAGCGATCTCGTTAGAGTCCGCAGCGGTGTATTCCTTCACTTCCAGGCCCATTTCCTTCAGCTTTGCGCCCACAACGGTAGCCTGGTACTTGGAGTTTTTCTCCGCAGAGCAGTACAGAATACCCACTTTCTTGGCATTCGGCACCCACTCTTTAACCATGGCGGCCTGCTTATCCAGCGGCGCCAGGTCGGCGGTACCGGTCACATTGATCCCGGTCTTGGTGGCAGTCTCGTCCTTCAGACTCAGAGCTACACCATAGCTGGTAACGGAGGTGCCCACAATCGGAATGGTGTTGGTTGCCGTGCGGGCAGCCACCAGTGCGTCCGTAGCGTTGGCCATGATCAGGTCCACATTCTGAGACACATACTGGTTAACAATGGTGGAGCACAGGGTGGAATCGCCGGCGGCGTTCTGCTCTTTGAAAGTCACCTTGTCACCCAGCTTGTCCGTCAGTGCCTTCTTAAAGCCCTCGGTAGCCTTGTCCAGTGCCGGATGCTGCATGGACTGGCAGATACCTACGGTATAAGTGTCCTTGGCACTGCCGCCGGAACAACCGGCAAATACAGAAGCCACCAGCAGCCCGGACAGCGCCACGGCAGCGATCTTCTTCACAACCTTATTCATTGTAATAACCCCTTTTCTCGGTAAATTTATGATGATTTTAGTTTAGCACATAAAAGCGTTAAAGTCAACACCTTTTTTCTTGCATAAATGCCTGCCCGGGTGTATAGTGAAGTTATCCTAACGAAAAGGGGATATTCCTATGCAACTGAACCCGTACCGAGATCTGCCCTGGGAGCAGCTGATGCCCACCGCCCGGCGCAAGCTGCTGTGCAGCGACAAAAACTATATGTTCGTCTTAATGGAGTGCAAGGCCGGCACTGCCCAGCCACCCCACAGCCATCCCCACACCCAGGTGGATTACCTACTGGAGGGCGAGATTGATATGCAGGTGGGTGACGAAGTGCGCCGTATGCACGCCGGCGACATTGTGCAGGTGCCCGCCAATGTACCCCACGCCTTTTGCCGGGTCTACCAGGATACCCACTGGCTGGAATTCTTCACCCCTGCCCGAGAGGACATTTTGCCCCGAGAAGAACAGAAAGAAAAAGAATAATTCAAACCCTTTGGCGCCCCTTGTTGCAAGGGGCGCTTTTTTTGTTTGGCTTGTTCCAATAAATAAGTAAGGGCGGCAATCTGCCCCCTTACCGAAAATTACAAACAACATCACACCACCTACAAAGCCCGACGCTTCCTTTTCCCTGCCTGCCGAATATAAAGCGCCCCGCAAAACACGGCGCAAACGGCGGCAGCAATGGGCACGGCCCACCAAACAGCCCCGGTGCCCAGGGGTGCCGCCAGGCACGCACCCACGCACAGGCACAACGGCAGCGCACCGGCGGTAACCAGCGCCGATTTGGCTCGGTTTACCGACTGAAAATAGGCACTCACCGTCAGTACCGGCGGCAAAAACAAAAGAGCCGGTGCCAACCGCCGCAAGCAGTGGGTACCAAATTGCACGATCGCCGGATCGCGAGTAAAAATACCCAGCAGCGCTCCGCTCAAAGCATAACACACTGCCACAGCAGCCACCGCATACACCAGTCCCAACTGCACCGTGCGCACCA
>OLRH01000048.1_pt1 | contig 44439 bp, 39 predicted proteins | sample 1672321 | NCBI WGS metagenome assembly OLRH01 (sample SAMEA3136671, study PRJEB25190) | human gut metagenome | reverse complement strand
ATTTACAAGTATTACCTTCTATAACACCAGTCTCTTTTATATTAGCAGAACTATCTCCATACATACATACTTTGTCAGACATAGTACTACTTGGATTAGTATTAGCATCAGTAAATGGTATATGTATCTCATCAGTATAACTAGTACCATTATCTAGTTTAGGATAATCTTTAACTTCTTCATTAACTATGTTACCCATACATACTTTATAGTCATCACTATTAGCTTTATCTTTAGTTAATATTTCAGCATTACTATTAACAAATGTTACTTTATTCTTCTTTACTAATACATAGCTATGTATATCAAAATCTTTACTTTTAATATTTGCTTTTTTATCAAGTAACCCTTTATTCATAAGTTCTTCAATAGTAGTACAAAAATATTTATTATCTTTATCAGTAATATCTAACCAGTAACTACTATCATCATTTTTTTCAGTAGCATATGTTTCAGCAGCCTCTTTAATACTATTTATACTTATAGTAAGTGACTTATTTTTAGAAGTATTAAAAGCATTAATAATACCATAAGTAGAAAAACCTAAAATTAATCCTATTATAAGTATTACTGCCAGTAGCTCTATTAGCGTATATCCTTTTCTATTTAGTTTCATATCTATCACCTATCATTAACTTAATTATACAATAAATAAAAAGAAGTAGCAAGACTTAAATTCTAATTGGATTAAAATCTACTTCTACATCTATCTTATTATTATTATTCTTATACATATCAATAATAAAATTTAAAGTACTTATTAAATTATCTTCTTTTTGATATTTAATAATAATCTGATAATGATAAATATTATTTATTTTAAATGCACTACTAGTGGTAGGACCAAGTATAATTGAATTACCAAGTTTACTTCTTAAATAATTACCTATCTTATTAGCTTCTTTAAATCCACCTTCATAATCTCTTGAAGATATACTAACTAATGATAAATAATAATATGGAGGATATTTAAGCATCTTTCTAATACTCATTTCTTCCTTATAAAATTTTAAATAATCATGATTTTTAGCTAACATAATACTATAATGATCTGGATTATAAGTTTGAATAATAACTTCTCCCTTTGAAGTACTTCTGCCCGCTCTTCCTGCTACTTGCGAAAGTAACTGAAAAGTATTTTCACTAGCTCTAAAATCTGGAGCCATAAGTGAAGAATCTACTGATACTACTCCTACTAAAGTAACAAGAGGAAAATCAAGTCCCTTAGCAATCATCTGAGTACCAATTAAAATATCATATTTATGCTCACCAAAATCATCAATAATCTTCTGATGTTCTCCTTTTTTACTAGTAGTATCAACATCCATTCTAACTATTCTAGCTTTAAATAATTTATTTAATTCTTCTTCTAATTTCTCAGTACCAAGTCCAAAATCTCTTAACTTACTACCACATTTAGGACATACCTTACTAGGTACTTTAGCAGTACCACAATAATGACATTTTAAATTATTACTTGTCTTATGATAAGTATAAGTAACATCACACTTAGGACACTTCTCAGTATAACCACATTCCCTGCAACTAATAATACTAGAATATCCTCTTCTATTAAGTAGAATAATACTTTGTTCCCTTCTATCTAGTGTTTCTTTAATCTTACACTTCAAAGTATCAGATAAAATAAAATTACCCTTCTTAACTTCTTCTTTCATATCAATAATTTCAACATTAGGCATTGTACTACTACTAGGTCTTTTAGATAATACTAATAATTTATATACTTTATTACCTGCTCTAGCAAAAGATTCCAAACTAGGAGTAGCACTTCCCATAACTACTGGACATTTATGATATTTACTTCTAAGAATAGCAATATCTTTAGCATTATATCTAGGATGATTCTCTTGTTTATAACTACTAGTATGTTCTTCATCTATTATAATAACTCCAATATTATTAAAAGGAACAAAGATAGCACTTCTCGTACCAATAACAATCTTAGCTTCTCCAGTAGTTATCTTTCTATATTCATCATATCTCTCAGTATCAGATAATTTAGAATGTAATACTGCTACTACATCACCAAATCTCGATATAAACTTTCCTACTACTTGAGGAGTTAAACTAATTTCTGGTACTAACATAATTGCCTCTTTACCTAGTTTTAAAGCTTCTTCAATAATACTCATATATACTTCTGTTTTACCAGAACCAGTAACACCATATAATAAATAAGTATTAGCATCCCCAAAAGAATTAACTACTATATCTTTAGCCTTTTCTTGTTCTTCATTTAATACTACCCTCTTATAATTACTTATTCCTGTATAAGAGTATCTTTTATCTTCTTCTAAATATATTTCACCAAGACCATTTTTAATAATAGTATTAATAGTACTAGACATCTTAGTAATAAGAACATCTCCCTCTTTTAACTTACAAAGTAAATTAACTTGTCCTTCATACTTGCAACCACTAATATATTTATCTATCTCTTCAATACTCTTAGTTCTTCTTAAATATTTATTATATTTAATCTTAATATTAGTATTAACTTTAGCTTTTAAAGCTTTAGGAAGCATTACTTGATAAGCACTAACAAGTGAACATAACAAATGCTTACTCATATATTTACCAAGTAGTATCATCTCTTTATTAAGTACTGGCCTATCATCTACTACATCACTAATATCCCTAATCTTACTCTTATCATAATCAGTATCATTAAGAATATTCATAACAAACCCTTCTAATTCCATCTTACCAAAAGGTATTCTAACTCTAATACCAATCTTAATATTATTCCTAAATACTTCTGGTACAGAATATACATAATACTGATCTACTGCTTTAGCACTAATTTGTGTTAATACTTCTACATACATACTAATATCACCTAATAACTATTATACTAAAAACTATCTCCAAAGTACATATCTTTTATTAATTAAAATAATCAAAAAGTACACTTATTTTTACTATTTTTGTGATTTTTTCACAAATATTTAAATAATAATTACTATTTTAAGATTATTTTTTTAAATATTATTATTAAAACGTATTTAAAAAAGATAATTATACCATCTCTTTATCAAAAAAGTATTAACCCAAAATATAATAAATATGGTTGATATCTTGTTGTTAGACTATCTTTAGGCTAACAACAACACTCTAATACTAAGAATTAGAGTGAAAGAAAAAGAGAAACTATTTCTCTTTAATATATCTATAACCATCATAAGTAATCATATTCCTACTAAAAATAATCTTATTCTGAATAATATTATTAATATTACTAATATAATCACTATCAATATCCCCATTATATTTACCATTAAGACTATTATATCTACCCCTATCAGTAATCCAAGATAAATTATCTAAAATAACCATACCCTCACTATTAGATAATAGATCAGAACCTGCAAATAATCTAGAATCATATCTAATATCAAATAAATTATATATCGTAGGTAAAACATCAATAGGCATACCAGTCTTACTAATATTAACATTCTTCATTGCACTATTATATATCACAAGAGAATTATGATTAATCTCAAATAACTCATCTCTCTTATAACTAGATAATTCATTAATCTCATCTAAATCTAACCCATAAGGATAATGATCCGCTAGCATAACAATTACCGTATCCTTAAGAATACCCTTATCATCTAACTTCTTAATTAAACTTTCCATCGCCCTATCAAGTTCAATCTGTGTAGCAAGATAAGCCTTAGCCTTATCACTATAATCTAAGTCTTTAACCATATCCCAATTCTTACTAACAATACTATTACTCTCTTTATCATAATCAAGATGTCCTGATACCGTCATATAATAAGTCATAAAAGGTTTATCACTATCAATATAATCATTAATACTAGTATTAATCATCTCAATATCACTCTCAGGCCACATATCACAGTTAATATCAAGTCCCATATTACATGCCTTAAAATTATCAAACCCTAAAGACTTAAGATATTTATATCTATTCTGAAAATAACCATTATGAGCATGATAAGCATAAGTATTATATCCTTTTTCTTTAAATACAGTAGCTAGTCCATAAGGAAAACTATTCTCCCCACTCTTCCACTTAGTCAAAGTAGCATAATTAGGATATAACCCCGTAAGAGACTGAGCTTCTCCTCCAATTGTCGATAAATAATAGGGTACATAAAAATTATCAAAAGTAAACCCATTATGAATAAGTCTATATAAAGTAGGAGTTCTCTCCTCATCTACTCCAATCTCACTATAAGATTCTGCTACTACAAAAATAAGATTCTTATTTTCAAACATCCCACTATATTTATTCTTACTAGTACCAGGATTATCTTCAATATATTTCTTAATATCCTTATTTAATTTATCACTATCTAAATTCAAATCAAGAATATTCTTATCATAAACAAATAATTCATCATTATCATCATTCTCTTCATAATTAACTTCAATTACCTTATCATCAAACCCAAATATATTCCTATATATATCTAACCCCGTACTAGATAATACTCCCATCTTCTGAATACTAAGAGGAATATTATTTGTATTATAATATAAATCATATAAAGAAATATCACTACTATTCTTAGTACTATTAATATATAGTCTATAAGATAAGAAAGATAAAGGAATAAGAATAATATAACCAAATAAATACTTCTTATTACCCTTTATATCAAAATCTAGTTTTCTTCTAAAAATAATAAGTAAAATAAAAGGTAAAAAGAACAATACCAAATAGTGGATATTACTAACAATAACCTTAATAGTCTCTCCAGCAAACCCCATAGCCTGATCAGATAACTTAAAACAATCTAAAGAAAAGAAAGTTTGTAAGAAAGCCTTAAATATCGTTTCTAAAGCAAACCAAAAACAAAAAATAAAATAAATAATATAACCAAATATTCTATTTACCTTCTCACTCCATATAGTCATTAAAATAGTCATAACAAAAGAAACAAATAAAGAATATATAAGTATACTAAGTACTTCACCCTTAGAATAAATATCAAAAGAGATGAGAGCAAATACCATCTCAAAAAATACTAACACCAAATAATTTATTCCATTAATCTTTAATATTTTCTTCATCTTACCCTTCACCTCTAATAAGTATATTATTTCTTTTTATAATTATTATAAAATTCTTCTTTTAATTCTAAGAATCTATCCTCTTTAATAGCTTCTCTTATCTCTTCCATAATTCTAATTAAAAATCTTAAATTATGAATAGATAAAAGTCTTTGACCTAAAGTCTCATCTGCTACTAAAAGATGTCTAATATAAGCCTTAGTATAATTCTTACAGCATTTGCAGTCACAACTTTCATCTACTGGAGTAAAATCTTCTTTATACTTAGCATTTCTTAAATTAATCTTACCATCTCTAGTAAAAGCATGACCATGTCTAGCAAGACGAGTAGGAAGTACACAATCAAACATATCTACTCCTCTTTCTACCCCTTCAAATAAATCAGTAGGTTCTCCTACTCCCATTAAATATCTAGGTTTATCTTCTGGCAAATATTTAATACCATATTCAATCATCTTATACATCGTCGGTTTATCTTCTCCTACTGAAGTACCACCAATAGAATAACCATCAAAACCTAATTTAACCGTCTCTTTACAAGACCATTCCCTTAAATCTTCAAATTCTCCTCCCTGTACAATACCAAATAAACTTTGATTAGGATTATTAAAAACAGCCTTCCCTCTCTTAGCCCATCTAATAGTTCTCTCAACACTATTCTTCATATATTCATGTGTTACAGGATATGGAGGACATTCATCAAAACTCATAGCAATATCACTATCTAATTTATTTTGAATCTCAATACTCTTCTCAGGTGTTAAGAATAATCTCTCTCCATTAATATGACTCTTAAATACTACTCCCTCTTCACTAATATCTTTAGGTTTAGCCAAACTAAATACCTGAAAACCACCACAATCAGTAAGAATAGGACCATCATAATTCATAAACTTATGAAGTCCTCCTGCTTTAGCAACAATATCTTCTCCTGGTCTAAGCCATAAATGATAAGTATTAGATAATATAACACCTGCTCCTATCTCTTTAATTTCTTCCGGATCAAGAGTCTTAACCGTAGCCTGAGTACCTACAGGCATAAACATCGGAGTCTCAAACTTACCATAGTTAGTCTCTAATGTTCCATATCTAGCCTTAGTATCTTTATCTTTATGTAATAATGTATATTTAACTTTCATAATACGCCTCATTTCTTACTAATTATATCAAATATAACAATTAAAGTAAAGAAAAAAAGTACCATTAAAGTACTCCTTATTCATGTATCTTCTTCATAAGTAAAGTAACATCTTTTAATTCTATATTAGAAGTATTAATATTTCCCGTTAAATTAGTCATAACCTCAAGTATCGTATCTTCTTCAAATCTAAATAAAATATTCTTACTAAAATACATCTTACTAATATCACCAAGAAGTAATTCAAAAGTTAAATCTTTAATCGCAGATCCAGTACTATCTACTAAATAAAAACTACCACCATGAGTATTATCTACCCCATCAATATATCCTGATAAATCAATTTCATAAATACCCGGTACTACTTCTACTTCAGTATTATTAGGAACAATAAAATATTCACTAGGTTCTGGTACTAACCAAGTCTCATTAATAATCATTGCCTCTACATCATTAGTATCATTATAACTAGCAAAGAATATCCCTTCAGTACTACTACTAGGAGTCTCTCCTCTCTCTCCTTGAGGTCCCGTAGGACCAATTAAACCCTGTGGTCCCGTAGGCCCAGTCATTCCAATAATAACAGGATTACATATACATTTCTTATCTCTTTCTATCTTATCATAAGGATTCATACTATCCCTCCCTATAATAATCTATGTAATAATAATATTTAAGTAATTATTATCGTTTACATTCTTTCACCTTTCATGAAATGCCAAGGTCATTTCATGTCATTTCTAGCCTATAGTCTAGAAATGAATATCAGCCATATCTATTATATTCGGAATAAATATCCAATATAAAAAAGAACTATGTTACTCAATAATGATATATCAAAATAACAAGTAACATAAGTTCTCAATTAATATTTTTTTAAACAACAAATTATTTTATAGAATTATAAAGCTCAAAGAGATCTCTATATAATTCATCAAAATTATTATACCTTAATTCCACTTTATTAGCAGTACATTTTCTTATTATAAAATTTAAAGTATTTTCAATAACTTTATTATCATAATTAATTAATAAAACGTTTCCCTTATCTTCTTTAGACAATGTACCTCCTAGTAACTCATATAATATTATTCCAATCGCATACATATCCTCATGGAAATCTATATCTTTACCAGATAGTTTTTCTAAAGAACAATAATTATATGTACCATACTTCTTAAATTTAGTATTTCCATCTATTTGAGCTATACCAAAATCTATAATTTTAATTCTACCATTTATATCTACTAAAATATTATCTAACTTTAGATCACAATGAACAATATTTTTATCATTAATCTGTTTAACAGCTTGTGTTAAATTTAACAAAATAATTATCTTTGATATTAAATCTGCTTTTTTATATCCATACAAATCATATCCTTTTATTTTTTCTAAAATAATATAATTATAATTTAAATCAAAAGTATAATCTATTACCTTAGCTATAAAATTATAATTTACTAATCTAGATAAAGCTAACACTTCATTCTTTAAACTCTCTATACCAAAACTATCATTATTGAAAGTAGTTTTGAGTATAAATTCATTATTATATCTATCATTTATTATATAAATTACAAAGTGTTCATTAATACTTATTTTTTTAATTATTTCATATCCTTTTTTTATTATTACATTTTCAATATTCAAAATAACACCTACCTATGTCTTTGTGGAACAACACTTTTAATATCTCTTTGTAAAAATAAATATTTTTTCTTATCAGATTCAAATATATTATAACCAGCATAATCAAATACAAGACCTGATGTTGTTTTATAATCAACTTCTGTAATTCTAACGTGCAATTCAGTTCCTTTTAATATAACAACATCTCCAACAGTGCATTTTTCTTCATAAGTTATCATAGATTTTGTCTTTTCCTCTAAATATGCAGCAGGATCTTCAATTACCTTACCATTCTCATCTAAAAAATCAAAAGTATTTAAACTACTGCAAAATCTATTTTCCTCATTAATAGTTTTTTCTTCTTTCATTAAAATCTCCCTCCTAACTATTGTATTGCTCTAGCTATTATATCAGAGCGATGTTTGAAACCATATGATATCTCATAATCAGACCATCCTTTTTGTCTAAGTATATTAACCACATTTTGATCTCTAAATCCACTTACATCTGAAAATCCTCTTGCCTCTTGTAGTTGACAAGATGCCTTAATTAAGTTTAATGAAATTTCCTTTCTAAGAAGTGTCGGATCAAGATTACCAAAAGTAAATCTTAATCTATCTAAAGCATCGGCATCTTTTAATATATCACTAATAACTCTTAATGAATTTTTGTCACTTGCATCGATACTATATTTATTACAAACACTATTAAATACTTCATCATAATTACATTTTCCTTCATCTATTTCATGTAATTCGATTGCTGCTTTTATCATATCTATATCTCTTATAGAATATCTCTCACCTATTAAATCTTTTATTTTAGCAGCACTCTTAATAGCATGCTCGGTATCATTTGCTACTAATACTCTACCGCAATCATGCCATTTAGAAGATTCAATAAGTATTGACATCTCTCTAGCAGATAAATCCGATTTTAAACCTATATATGAAGCAAAGGTCAAAACTCTTTCAGCATGATCAACGCCATGCTCTTGATTAGATAATTCCGGATTGTACGCATTGGAATTATTCATATCAACCATTGACTCATTTAATACCTTTAAATAACCCATATCATAAAAATCTTTTATCATATCAGCAAAATCAACCTGCGTATTTTCATTCACTCGATATCTTTGTCCATTTTCTTCTGAAGTACGAATACGTTCATAATATTTTGCAAATGAATCTTTTACTTTTATTAAATCAAAATTTAACACTCTTAAAAATGATAAATTATCAAAACTAATTTCACTTGATATTTTTGGTGTAGAAAGCTCATTTTCTGGTAATTCAAATGTCGGCTCAGAGCCCTCACCTTTCACCTCTGTAACATTTAATTCAGCAGTACTTAATTTACCAGTAGAAGCTCCCTTTCTAGTAAAATCTTCTCTACTTAATATACCCATTTTTTCTTTGATAATAAATGGTAAATCAACACCGATCGAACTATCATTATTAGGAAGAAGTTCCATTTCTAAAAATATTTTTCCAGTAACTGGATCTTCAAAATAATGATCTGTAACACGTAACTTACTATCTCTAGGCAAAAGAAATTCTTGTTGGCCATAGCCTGCTACTCCAGTTAAACTCTCAACATATAATCCTTTTGAACCTTCTGGAACTTTAATTTTAATCATAATATTTCTTGAATCAGTTATACTAGTAGTTGGTAGTAATGTAGTACTCAAAAATGCTTTATCACTTATTACTTGCCCAATTTCTAATGATTTAGGATCAAGCATCGTATTACCATCAAATAATTCATCTACTCCTCTATAAACATCCATTGCCTTTTTTGTAGGAGAAGACGATGCTATAGCATGATCCATTACTGCAACATGATCTTTCATTCTAAAATCAGAAATATCAGTTCTTCCATTTGCCGCATCACTTTTATTAATCATATTCTCAAGATCACCGGGATTATTACCATCATATTCAGCACTCAAAAATTTGACAATATTTTTTCTTAAAAATGCCGCTATTGCTGGTCCATTTTTATGTGTATATCCCTCTATCACTGATTTAACTGTTTTAATTTTTTTTAATCTTTCAATATTATTATTTGGATCAGTTCTATACCCGTTAATTTCAGAAACTAATTCTGGTGATAAATATTTTTCTGCAGCAGCAAATATTATATCATCATTAATAGTGCTTTGTGATGAAATTGCAGGATGTCCCTCAGAACTTGTAGTAGGTTTTCCATCTTTATCAACATATAAAATTTCTCCATTAACATCTAGTTTGTAAAATACACTCCATAAATCTTTAGGAATACTTTCAACATCATTAATATCAAATAATTTCCTTAATTCAAGATAAGCAATTTGTTTAGCATCATCAAAATTCCTAGCAACCTCAAGTTTATTGTGAAATTGAAGAGGCTCTGTACCACCAATAGTATTATTTCTCATAATTAAGAATTCATTATAAGAAACTTCACTACCATCAGGTAATCTAAAGCGAACACTATCAACATTATCTATTTTAGCCAACACTTCATCAGTCATCATAGCAATATCAGTAACATCAATTGATGCAAAAATACCTTTTCTAGTTTTATTATTAGCCGCCACTATTTGCTTATCAATATCAGAATAACGGGGATTAATACTAGAAGATTGTTCTACAGTTTCATCAATAGAAGGTACAACATTATCATTTGAATGAGTAATATCTACAACATCAGATTCAACTTGTGCACTCGGAAGACCAACAACATTATTTTTAACAAAATTCAAAAAATCGTCCATGCTATTAATTTTTATAGTTTCATTGCCCATAACTATTGAAAAAGCAAATTTACCACCATTTGTTATACCAGACATAATTACACCATAGCAAAATGATTTAATCATATCCTTAGGTAACTTATCATAATCGATAGTTTCTCCAAGCAATACGCTTCTTAAAAGAGCATCTACTCCTTCTTGCAATGCTTCTTCGCCACCCTCTTTAAGCAGACCGATAATAGAAAATTCAGCTGTAGCACTTAGACCAGGAATATTACCTAATAGTAAACTTAATGATGTTTCTGAAAAACCAGATGCCAATCCATAAATCGTAGAAATGTATAAATCATTTCCCTGCATCAAAGCTTGGTTCTTAGCATTACCACCTACACTTAATCCCATTAAACCACTACTAATTAATGTATTAAATGCAAAAGTCTTTCCAGCAATGGTTATACCAGCTCCAGGAGCAACAAAAGATACTGCAATTGCTAAAGCTAAAGTTGGTGCCATATTGCCAAAGCTGCTTCCTAATTCATACACATTATCTAATCTTGACTTTTTATCGGTATCAATTTTAATAATCAAATTATTATATTCTTGTTCAGATAGCATTGTCTTAGCATATTCTAAATCAATTTCATTAGTTTCACTATTATACATTTTCTTTAAAAAATCATTTGCTACTTCTTCACCTTGTTCAGCATAAATTTCATTAGCTAGTTTACTAATATAATTTCCAGATGAATTAGTAAGTTCATTCAAAATATACATCTGCTCGTATTGGGTTGTAGACATCATACCTTCATCACTAAAAGCATTACCAAGTCCATCAAAGAAAGTTGACACACCATTCTCAAAACCCTTAGCCCCAGATAAAACACCAGCACGCACATCGGGATCAATATTACCATTTTCATCTCTTATACTATCCAAAAACTTTTCAGCATTAGCATATCCTTCCACTTTATTAAGTTTATCTTCAATAGCATCAACATATTCTCTAGCAGCTTTTGGAGATTGCATATCCCATAGATAACTAAATATAAGCATATCTTGTTCAGTAAAATATTTAAATCTCCAATAACTATCATCATCCATAGTAATAGTACCATTTTTAATTCCATATAATTTGTATAATTCACTATTCGGATTATCTTTATTATTAGCAACATAATTTTTAAAATCATCAGTATCCATTAATTCTATATAAGGCTGTTCTTTTAGTATTTGCAACATTTCATATCTTGATGCTTTAAGTTGTTCGATCTCACAACTAAGTTGAGTTAATCTTTCTACATATTTTTCATACGACATATCAAGTGTCTTAGAAAAATATTCATTATACTTTTCCGTATATGTAGTATTTATATAATTAGCATACTCTTCTTTTAATGAATTATATTTTTCTGATGACATTCTTTCTCTATCTGTTGGATAGCCATTATCTTTTAAATATTTTTTAAAATATTTATCACTTTTAATTGCTTCTTTAGGATTTAAATATTTTTTTCTTCCTTTTACATTTTCTTCCCAATATAACTCAGGATATTCCCCTCTATTAGCGGAATCAGTAAAACTTTTACTTTTCTTTATTAAATTTTCTTTTTCTTCTTCAAGTGTTTTTTTACTATTATCGAAAAAAGAAATTAAATTCTCAATTTGTTCTATTATTTCAGATTTTTTTACCATTTTCTCTTTTTGAGCTATAACAGTTGGAGAAGATAAATCAAACTCTTCAGTATTAGCGGTCCTAGCACGAGATGCTAATGCAGCCTGACTACTACCACCACTTTTTCCAATTGTAGAACCATATTTCTTATTAGTATAGTTGCTATTAACTCTTATATTATTTGAATTATTAGATATAGAATTACTCCCCATTTTGTCCTCCTCAACTATTAAACTTTGATATATTTAGTTCATTGATTTTTGATAACTTTGAAGCCATTTCCAATTCGTTTTTATTTATTTTTTCCATAATGGCATTAATATTATCTTTATAATTACTTAAATCTTCTTTAATAGTAATTAATTCTCTTTCCATAGAAAATAATGAATTTATATAATAAAAGTCTCTAGGAAAATAAGTATTATAAAAATTATTATTAATAACGTTAAATTTACTAATACAACCATTTAAATTACTGATAATATTATTTTTATTTTCCACATTATATTTTATCTTTGTCATAAATATTACTCCTATTACTTAAAGTTTTGATACATACTTTCTACTTCTTTATAATAATTACTAATTCTCTCTAATACTTCAATAGTATCAAGATTCTTTATTTTTTCTTGATTAATCTTTTCATTAAAAACAGAAGCATTATTATCTTTCCAATAATTATTTAGTTTAGATAACTCAAAATAAATATCTGCACAATTATCATTATAATCACTTATATACTTATCTAAGTTTTTAATTTCACTACTAATTTTATTTGTATCAACTAATAAACCCATATTATCACCATTATATTTTTGATATTTCATTTAAAATAATATTATATTGATATCTAGCTTGAGGAATAAATGTATTAATTATTAAACTTCTATAATCTTCAATTTTTTTAATCATATTGTCTAAAGTTTTTTTATTATAATATACCCCATCTATTTCTATACTTTCTTTAATTATCTTTCTACAAGAAATTAAACTATAATATACATCATTTAAATTATTATAATTATTTTGTAAAACATTAATTAATCTTTCATACTGATATTTTTTTTGATAAAGTTCATAATTCATGACACATCTCCTCTCCAATATATACCAACTAAAAGTTAGTATATATTGGAGAGAAAACATATTTTCTCTACTCTTGAACATCAGAATTAGTATATGTTTGACTAACATTTTCATCTGAAGTAACATAACTTTGAATAACCTCTTCAAATTTTTGAGCAAAGTTTGACTCGTTACCATCAAGATATGTATACAATCTTTCTAATGCAGCATTTATTCTATCAATGAATCCTTGCATACTAGCAGTTTGACTACCAGCAAAAGCAGAATTAACTTTATCACGAAGTGCTGAAGTAGCATTTCTTGATTCTGTATCTAATTCATTCTTTTTACTTTTAATTTTATTCATAGCAACTTTTGCTAATTCGGGATCCATACCCATAAAATTTTCGTTCATTTATCTCACCTCCATATTTTTTATTACATTCCACTTGTTCTTTGTTTTTCAACCCAGTCATTATAAGTTCTTTCAAATTGACTAGACATAGCGTCGTAAGTAGCAGTTACACTCTCTTTAGTACTTTGAATTACTTTATTTAATTCATCTTTATAAGCGGTAGCATCAGCACCTTTCCAACTATCAGATATTGCATTTTCTACTTCTGGGAAACTATTTAAAATATCTAATAATCTACTTTTCCTAGTTCTAATTTCAGCAGCTAATTCACTATATCCAGTTGAATTATAACCAATAAAACTCATAATTCACCTCCTTTATAAAATTTTATATTAAACTAATTTTATTAGTTAATATTATAATTATTATAAATACTCTCATTTTCTTTATTTGTATCAATATAAATATTTACAATTCTAGTTAGATAATCAATATAAGAGTTTCTATTACTTAATAGTGTATTTAAAGCAATATTAAGCCTATTAATCTTATTATCAATATTCTTACTATTATTACCAGAATAATAACTAGATAATAAACCAAGTGACTTATTAATATTATTAATTAATTTTTCTTCATTATCTTTATATAGTTCTATTTTCTTAATAATCATTATAACTGAATTATAATCAATAATCCCACTATTCATAATTCACTCCCTTATTTTCTATCTAATATAAGTATAACATTATTTAATATCAAAGTAAATTAAAAGTGTCAATAATTTGACACTTTATTTATATTTTAATTAAAACAAGTTTTGTAGTATTTCTAATATCAGTGTTTATAACAATATCATTATTGTCATAAATCTTACCGGTTTCTATATTTGCTATTACATAATTTTGATTCATCAATAATTTACCATCACTAAGATCACTAATTGATTTAACTACCAATTTATTTATTTTCCATATAAATTCATTTACTGGAATAAATAAATCATAATGTTTATTTAAATTAGGAACATATAAGTTAATTAATATTTTATTCATTACTATCATCCTCTCCTAATTTATATTCAGATAATTCGATTGTCTTAAATAATTCAGCTCTACCATCTCTAATAACAAAACCAAAATTATTCTTATAAGTACTTGACATTTCTTTAGTAAGTTTACTAAGTTTAAACAGATTTTGATCTGATAAGCCAGTACCTATCCAAATACCATCGGTATCATTCTGAATATTTCTATACCAAGTATCAAACTCAGCTTTCTTAAGTTTTTTATAATCATCTGCTATTAAAAGACTAATATTTTCACTATTTTTTATTTCTTTAGTAAAATCTTCTAACTTCATATTATCTAACTTAAGCTTAAACTTATTAAAGTTTTGAAAATATAATACTGTCTTCAATCCAATATTTTCTTTTATTCTTTTAACATAATCAAGTAAAATATCATACACTTTAGAAGGTTCACTATCATAATAATATTTTATTTTTCCCTTTAATTCAGGTAACTCTTTATTTATATCTATTACAATTAATTGAATATTCTTAATCATTGACAATTCCATAATTAAACTTCTAGAAAAATTAACTGTATTACTTGAAGTATTACTTAATATAAATGTAGACAAATAATTAGTAAAGTCATATTTAGTAATTTCAAGAGATTGTTTAGTAACACCAATTGGTACAGAAGTAATACCCAGTAAATCACGAGATACAAACTCAAGAGAAACTATTTTAGGTAGTGTTGGAATTCTTTTAGCACTAACAACACTTTTATCTTTAATAATTTCACATACCCTATTTATATAAGCATTTAAATTATTATCCACTATAGAAGCCGTTTGAAATTCATAAACTTCATCCGTTTTAAATAATCCTCTGCCATCAATTTCTTTAGGAACACTATTTACTTTATTAAATATAGCATTATAATCAGAAATATCATTTAATCTAAGAGCAAATATTGAACTAAAGTTTTGTTTAATTCTTCTTCTTATAGAGCCATCTGTATTAGCAGTTATTATAAAGAACATTCCATATCTTAAGCCATCACGACATAATTTAATTATTTCATCTTCTAAATTAGCATTAATTTCAGAAAAAGCATCATAATTATTAATAATTGTACCAATTAATGGAACCTTATTACCACTATTCTTTATATAATTGTTATATTCTCCTCCATATGAAGAAAACATTTTCTTTCTTTCAGAAATAATATTTTTTAACATTTTAATCAAATTATTTAATTTTTCATCTTCAGAAGAAAATACAATATCACCAACTTGTGGAAACTTTTCAAATAATCTAAGCGATTCAGAACCATAATCTATTATATAATAATTAATTGAATCAGCTAAATTTCTAGTAACAGTAGAATATATAATACTATTAATAAGCATTTCACGATCACTACCTTGTGTACCATATATAATCGTATTACCATCAGTATTTAAATTCAATTTAACTAATCCTTGACTTTGATTACTTGGATCATCATACTCACCAATAATAGCCTCTACTATATTACTATCAAATTTATAATTATATTTCTCTACTAATTTATCTACTAAAATAGTACTAGGAATATTATCAAGCCATAATTTTTGCGAACTTAATTTTTCAATTTTACCAGCCTCAATAATATATTTTAAAATATTTGCAAGTTCTTCCCCTTCAGCAGCACCCTTATTACCAGAAGATTCTTGAATACTTTTAATAACAATTCCAACATTATTAACAAAATTAATTGATTTATCTATAACCTTTTTAGCCTTATCAGATGGAAAATATTTAGCACCACACCATGCAGACTGACCCATAGCAAATAATTCATTATAACCAACCTGCAAATAGAATCTTCCTACTTGTTTTAGTTCAGCAGCTTCTGGTCTTTTAAGCATTTCCATACTATCAGCCTTTTCTTGAACTTTTAAACATACTCTAAATTTACTATTACTCCAAATCTGATCATTTACTACTCCTGATGGTTTTTGTGTGGCCAAAATCAAATGAACACCTAAACTTCTACCTATTCTTGCTATACTAATCAAATTATCCATAAAATCTGGTTGTTGACTTTTTAACTCAGCAAATTCATCACAAACAATAATTAAATGTGGAACCGGAGTACTTAATTTACCTTCACGATAAAATTTTTGATATTTATATATATCTATAGTACTTTCTCCAAGACTATCTCTCGCCTCATTGAAAATCTTTTGTCTTCTTCTTACCTCACTATCAATACTAACTAAAGTTCTATCCATTTCAGCCTTATCTAGGTTAGTTATCGTCCCAGCTAAATGTGGTAATTTAACTCCCGTATTTTTATTTTCAAAAGCACCAGCAAGTCCACCGCCTTTATAATCTATTAATATAAATGATACTTCATTTGGACTATAATTTAATGCCATTGACAAAACATATGTAATTATAAATTCACTTTTTCCAGAACCAGTCATACCAGCTATTAACCCATGTGGACCATGAAATTTCTCGTGTAAATCCAAATACATTAAATCGCCATTTTCATCAACACCAACTTCAGCCTTCAAAGACTTTGTAGGGTCATTATTCTTCCATCTATTTATAATATTTAATTGTTCAACTTTTCCAATATTTTCCATTTCTAAAAACGTTATAGTATTTGGAAGTGTCTTAGTACCATTCTCAAATTCTATTGGAATATTTGATAACTTCTTAGCAACTAAATTCATATCTAAATTATAATTAACCTCATCAGTAAAATTAATTATTCTTTGATTCTCATAAGCATCCTCTAATGTCGAAGAATTTTTATCACCAATTGAAATAAAATTATTACATTTACTTGGTAATTTACTAAGCCTATTTTCTAATATAATTAAACTAAAACCATAATTATTATTTATCTCAGTAATAGCTTTCATTATACCTGTTTTTCTTATCTTACGATAATTATCAGTTATTATCAAATAGTATGGCTTATATGACAAATAATTACTTTCAGATTCTTGCATTTGTTCATCATATCTTCGATAATTCAATTCTTGTTCCAAATAATTAGATAAATCCTTAGCATCTTCTGTATTTACCGCAAAGAATCTAAATTGTTTATAATTATCAAAATTATGTGGTAAATATTTTATAAAATTCCAATGCTCAGCATTTTCTTCATTAGTAAATACTACTATTTTTAAATCTTCATAACTATGAAAAGTAACTAACTGTAAAATAATATTTTCTACAAACTTATCAGTCTTATATTTATTACCCATAATAGCAGTTATCATATTCTTTAAAAATGAATATCCAATAGGAACATCTTTTATCAAATGATAACTATCCGCTATTTGCTGCGCCTCTTTCTTTAAAGTAGTATCCTCAATTGAAAAACTCTCTTCTGGGCAATTAATAGTTATATCTGTAGGATAATTCCCAATACCAATTCTAACAGTTAGAAAATCATCTTGTTCTATTCTTCTACCCCATAGTCCTACTTTTTTTGTATTAATAATTTCATAACACTGATTGTTAGAAAGTAAATTTTCTACTAATATTTCACTCTGTACTTTAGATTCTGCCGCTATTTCATTTTGTTTTTCTTCTAAATATTTCTTATATTTATTTATATTTTCTTTCTTTTTCTTTCTTTGCTGTCTTTTATTAAACATTTTTGTTAAAGTTGGCCATAAAATTGTTGTAGCAAGCATAGCCACTGCTATTGCAAGTGAAGACCAAGATTCCCTCATCGTAGTCTCTCCAGCATTAATTCTTTGAAGAGTACTAATTAAACTAACCGAAGAAGTCATTCCCATTGTAAGCATTGGTCCCAAAGTATATATCAAAGGTACTTCATCAGGATCTTTAACAGATGGAGGGCCATCTATTTTTATAGTTTTATTTTGAATAATTCTTCTAATTCTAGGTGACTTAAAAAAGTAATCATTATCATTATACAAATCTAAATCCTTTATTTCTTTATTTGAATAATCATTATTAACATTTATAACTAAATCTCCAATATTAGCAGTTAATTTATTTAAGAATACTTTATTACCAGGATTATTTATTAAAATAATACCCGCTAAAACAATAATCTTTAATCCATAATAATCAATAATATCTCCATTATTTATACTTACATTATTTTCTTTAATAGATACTTTATTTATATATACGAGTTGTCCATTACTTCTTTGTAACGTTAATACATTATTAACATAACTAAGTAAGATAATATCATTATTTATATATTCAATATTATAGTTAACATTACAATCATTTCCTTTACCAATAGTTAACTTTAATTTTTGATCATATTTAAAATTCATAAAAGTATTATCAAAAGCATCTTCTATATAAACTAAATATTTAACATTATCCCTTTCTAATGTATAAAATTTATTAATTTCAAGTTTTAATCTATAAGTATAATTACCATTATCTAATACCCTAACTCCAGTAGTAGAATATAAAAACCATTCATTATTATCTGCTTCTATATTGATAAGTTTAGTATCTTCATCATCATTACTATCAAAAGCAAATGTTCCAAATACTTGGGATGGTAACATAAACTCTACCAATCTATCCATTGTAAATAATACTATCCTCACAATCCCAACTCCTCTATCATATTAATGATATCATAATAATTGTTTTTCTGCAATTGTTTTATAAATATTCACTAAAAAAATTCCAAACCATTAGCAAAAGTATTTCTTCATTATTATTTTTGATACACCCAAATATTTATGAGCAAGACAACAAGGCTTGCTCATACCATGGAAACTTAAGTTTACTTAAGGTTAAAATGGCAAAAAAAAGACACTCAAATGAGTATCTTTAATTTAATTATTCAATAATTTCAGTAACTGATCCAGCACCAACAGTGTGTCCACCTTCTCTAATAGAGAATTTAGTACCATTTTCAACTGCGATTGGAGCAATTAATTCAACTGTCATAGTAACATTGTCACCAGGCATAACCATTTCAGTTCCTTCTGGTAATGTAACTACACCAGTAACGTCAGTAGTTCTGAAATAGAATTGAGGTCTATAGTTTGTAAAGAATGGAGTATGTCTTCCACCTTCTTCTTTAGAAAGTACATAAACTTGTGCTTTGAATTTTTTATGTGGATGAACTGTTCCAGGTTTAGCAAGAACTTGTCCTCTTTCAACTTCACTTCTATCGATTCCTCTTAATAATACACCAGCATTATCTCCAGCTTCAGCATAGTCAAGTTGTTTTCTAAACATTTCAATACCAGTAACAACTGTTTTCTTAGTATCTTTTAAACCAACGATTTCAACTTCATCATTAAGTTTTAATTGTCCTCTTTCAACTCTACCAGTAACAACTGTTCCTCTACCAGTAATAGTAAATACGTCTTCAATTGACATTAAGAATGGTTTGTCATTATCTCTTTCAGGAGTTGGAATCCATTCATCAACAGCATCCATTAAGTCTTCAATAGCCTTAACATACTTAGGATCTCCTTCAAGAGCTTTAAGAGCAGAACCTCTAATGATTGGAGTATTGTCTCCATCAAATCCATATTCAGTAAGTAATTCTCTTACTTCCATTTCAACTAGGTCTAATAATTCTTCATCATCAACCATATCACATTTATTTAAGAATACAACCATTCTAGGTACACCAACTTGTCTAGCAAGTAAGATGTGCTCTCTTGTTTGAGCCATAGGACCATCAGTTGCAGCAATAACTAGGATTGCTCCATCCATTTGAGCAGCACCAGTAATCATGTTTTTAACATAGTCTGCGTGTCCTGGACAGTCAACGTGAGCATAGTGTCTCTTATCGGTTTGGTATTCAACGTGTGCAGTGTTGATTGTAATACCTCTTTCTCTTTCTTCTGGAGCTTTATCGATATTTGCATAATCCATAAATTCAGCTCCACCTTTAGCAGCTAAAACTTTTGTAATAGCGGCAGTTAATGTTGTTTTACCATGGTCAACGTGGCCAATTGTACCAATGTTAACGTGTGGTTTTGAACGATCAAATTTAGCTTTTGCCATTTTAATTTCCTCTCTTTCTTTAATATTACAATATATATTTTATCATATTATTGTATTTTTTCAAGTGTTTTTACTAATTTCCACCATTTTTTTTGATGATTTCATCAGCAATTGATTTTGGAACTTCTTCATAATGGTCAAGTTCCATTACATAGTTACCTCTACCTTGAGTAGAACTTCTTAAACTAGTAGCATAACCAAACATTTCAGCAAGTGGTACCATCGCAGTAAATGCAATAGCATTTCCTCTTGATTCTTGTCCTTGTGGTTTACCACGTCTTGCAGTTAAGTCACCAATTACAGCACCAGTATATTCATCTGGAGCAGTAACTACTACTTTCATTATTGGTTCAAGTAGTACAGGCTTACATTTGTTTTTAGCTTCTTTTAAAGCAAGTGATGCTGCAATCTTAAATGCCATTTCAGATGAGTCTACATCATGGTATGAACCATCAAATAATGTAGCCTTAACATCTACCATAGGGTATCCTGCTAGAATACCAGTTTGCATAGCATCTTGTAATCCTTTATCGATAACTGAGATGTATTCACGAGGAACAACACCACCAACGATGTTATCAACAAATTCATAACCTTTCTCAGGATTTGGTTCAAATCTAATCCAAACATGTCCATATTGTCCACGTCCACCAGATTGTTTAATATGTTTACCTTCACACTCACCAGTTTGTGTAATAGTTTCTCTATAAGCAACCATTGGAGCACCAACAGTAGCTTCAACATTAAATTCTCTTCTCATTCTATCTACGATAATATCAAGGTGTAACTCACCCATACCAGAGATAGTAGTTTGACCAGTTTCAGGATCAGTATGCATTCTAAATGTTGGATCTTCTTCAGCAAGTTTTTGAAGGGCAATACCCATCTTTTCTTGGTCTGCTTTAGTTTTAGGTTCAACAGCCTGAGTAATAACAGGTTCAGGGAATTCCATACCTTTCATGATAACAGGTTTCTTCTCATCACATAGAGTATCAGCAGTTGTAGTATTCTTAAGACCTACAGCAGCTCCAATTTCACCAGCATATATCTCTGGAATCTCTTCTCTGTGATTAGCATGCATTAGTAGTATTCTACCAATTCTTTCCTTAACATCTTTAGTAGAGTTAAGTACATAAGAACCACTCTTTAAAGTACCAGAATATACTCTAAAGAAAGTAAGTCTTCCTACGAATGGATCAGTAGCAATCTTAAATGCTAATGCAGTAAATGGTTCAGAATCAGATGGATGTCTAAGTACTACATTTCCTTTAGGATCAGTACATTCAATAGAAGGAATATCAGTAGGAGCAGGTAAATAATCAACAACAGCATCAAGTAATAACTTAATACCCATATTACCTAAAGCAGTTCCACACATAACAGGGAAGAATTCTGCTTTTAATACACCCTTTCTGATAGCTTTCTTAAGTTCACTAACACCTATTTCTTCACCATCTAAATATTTCATCATTAAATCTTCATCAAAATCAGCAGCAGCTTCAATTAATATATTTCTATATTCAACTGCTTTATCCTTCATATCTTCAGGAATCTCAATTTCAGTATAATCTTCAGCTTGTTTACCATCAAAGTGATATGCTTTCATAGTAACTAGATCAATTACACCATTAAAATCAGATTCAGCTCCAATAGGAAGTTCCATAGCAGCAGTATTTGCTCCTAATCTATCTTTAATAGTACCTAAACTAAAATAGAAATCAGCTCCCATTTTATCCATCTTATTAGCAAAGATAATTCTAGGTACACCATATTCATTTGCTTGTCTCCATACTGTTTCGCTTTGAGGTTCAACACCTGCTTGAGCATCAATAAGTAAAACAGCACCATCAAGTACTCTAAGACTTCTTTGAACTTCAATAGTAAAGTCAACGTGTCCTGGAGTATCAATTATATTAAATCTATAACCCTTCCAGAATGCAGTAGTAGCGGCACTAGTAATAGTAATACCTCTCTCTTGTTCTTGCTCCATCCAGTCCATTTGTGATGCGCCATCGTGTGTTTCACCGATTTTATGTATCTTATGAGTATGGAACAATATTCTTTCAGTACAAGTAGTTTTACCTGCATCAATATGGGCCATGATTCCAATATTTCTTGTATGTTCTAAGCTTATTTCACGAGCCATAATTCATTTTCCTTTCATTTATTAATTTATTACAGTAATAATTACCATCTATAATGAGCAAATGCTTTATTAGCTTCTGCCATCTTATGTGTATCTTCTTTCTTCTTAACTGATGCACCAGTTCCATTTGAAGCATCAATAATTTCATTAGCAAGATTTTCAGCCATAGAATGACCATTTCTAAGTCTTGCATATTGAGCTAGCCATCTAAATGCTAAAGCTTGAGCTCTATCAGGTTTAACTTCAACTGGTACTTGGTAGTTAGCTCCACCAACTCTTCTTGATTTAACTTCAAGAGCAGGTTTAATATTATTCATAGCCTTTTCAAATACTACCATAGCCTCTTCGCCAGTCTTTTCTTTAACTATATCAAAAGCATCATATATAATGTTTTGTGCAGTACCTTTTTTACCATCTTTCATAATGTGGTTAACTAATTTAGTAACTACTTTAGAATTGTATATAGGATCTGCTAATACATCTCTTTTAGTTGCTCTTCTCTTTCTCATAGTCTAAATCCTCCTTCCATTAATATTATTTATTATTTAATTATTTCTTTTCTCTTTTAGCACCGTATTTACTTCTACCTTGTTTTCTATTTTGAACTCCAGCAGTATCTAAAGTACCTCTAATGATGTGATATCTAACACCGATTAGGTCTTTTACTCTACCACCTCTAATTAAAACAACGCTGTGCTCTTGTAAATTATGTCCAATTCCTGGAATATAACAAGTAACTTCCATACCATTAGATAATCTAACTCTGGCATATTTTCTTAATGCTGAGTTTGGTTTCTTAGGTGTTGTAGTACCAACTCTTGTACATACTCCTCTTTTTTGAGGTGATACTTGTACAGTTTGTTTCTTTTGAATACTATTTTTTCCTACTAATAATACTGGAGATTTACTCTTTCTTACTTTCTTACTTCTAGGTTTCTTAGTTAATTGGTTAATTGTAGGCATTTTCTCACTCCTTTCTTACACATATCCTGGTGTTTCATTTTTTATATTTAATATAAGTTTTGTCCATGACAAAACCTAAAAATACCAGCAACAATAATATATCATTTTTAAAAATATTAGTCAAGTATTTTTTAAATATTTCCTCTCTATTCTATGTAAATTTATTAAAATAATACTACCTTTCATGAAAATCCAAGGTATTTTCATGTCATTCCTAGCCTATTCTATAGTCTAGGAATAAACAATAATAAGATATCATATTCAAAAGTGAAATACTTTCTAACTAAGATAATTCCAAATAAAAAGAAAGATAATTAGTATCTTCCTAATCTACTGTAAATGGATTATTTATAGTACCATCACCACTAATTATTACACTACTCTTTAATGATATAACTGGACGAATACCCCATTCATATTCAACAGATGCTGGATTTAATTCAGATCTATTACTCATATACAGCATACAGGTAGGTTCTTTAAAATCTGAATTAGTAAAACCAACTGGTGTCATTGTCCACCATATTCCATCATTATATAAATAACTACTACTAATATCTCCTTCTTGTACTATAGTATTATTCTTTAAAAGAACATATTTTAAACTAATATTTTTTAGTTCAGTAGCTATACTGGTTATATTTAATTTAACAGCATAATCAACAGTAGTTCCTGTTGTATCTTTATTATTAATACTAAATGTTGTTACTTCTCCATCGGTATAATTATATACTGGTGATAATGTACTAGTAGATATGTTATTACCACTAGTAAATATTACATCTGCTAGTTTACCTATAGTCATGGTAAGGAATGTATTACTAGTACTTTTCCATGTAAACCAAGCATAAGTACCTAATGAACCTACTAAAGACATTAATAAAAGTATTACTCCAAATAACATAAATCTTTTATCTTTATTCATAATTATTTCTCCATGCAAAAAAGACTATGAAAAACTAGTATTACTACTAGTTATTTCATAACCTTTATCTATATTATTATTTATTATACTTAGATTAGATTTTCGACCCACAAAAACACATACAAAAGTGTCAGTTAACAAATGATTAACTTTTATTAATTTTCTCTTGTTTATAGTGGTCCCCCTCTCTAGTCTTTTTACAAATCAATTCTTTTACTTGCACCATAAATAATATCATAAATCAAATAGATATTCAAGTATTTTAATTTAATTTTAATGCTTTTGTTTTATTTAAAGTATAACTATCATCATAATGATATCCTTCTAAAGATAATATATCCATAATAGTATCATTATCTTTATATTGTTCTATTAACTCATTTATTTCTTGTTTAGATAAATTATCTAAAGGAACCATAAAAATATCATCATTATAAATAGCACCCATTATACCTAAAGAAGTACGATAAAGTATTGTCTGATAACTACCATCTTTGTTGCAGACAACTGATACACTACTTGCAGATACATCACTATCACTAATAGTTACAGCATCTCTAAAACTATATTGTATAGAACCACATGAAACGTTTTCCACTTTATCTTCAGTACTACCCTTTAATAAAAGATATTTAGGTATACTATCTACATCTATATTTTTATTATTATCATCTACAATAAAATCTTTATTATTCATTCTATTTACATAACAATCTCTTAATTTTAATACAAATAATTCATCATTTATATATTCTTTCTTACCAGTAGTTAAAACATTTGAAGTTCTTTGATTAATAACATTACCTTTCTTAATATGTTTAATAGCTAATACATCATATTTATTAATGCCAGCTTCTATTTCATAGGTATAATTATTATTAGCAGTCATATAGTCTCCTACTACATTAATTTCTGTTAATATATATTTTCCTTTATCTAGCCCTTTTATTCTATGTGGCTCATTAGAACTAGTCCATTGATCCACTAAATTATTCTTACCATCTCTTAGTTCGAACACAATACCACTTAATTTGTTGTTATCATAATCCTCAGCCCAAACATCACAAAACCATTCATCAGTAAAATATACTTTCAAATTATTATCCCTTTCAAACACATCATAATATCCATTTGTTTCTCCTTGTGTTTCTATTTTTCGTTTACCACATCCTGCTAATCCGAACGAAGTTATTCCTATACTAGAAGCTAACACTAAAGCCATTAACCTCCTTTTCATTTCCTTATATTTCATTAAATTATTATCTTTCATTTTATCATATCCCTTCTGCTCATTCTTTAAGCCTACTAATTGTATTACAAAATAAAACCAATGTCAACCAAAAAATAGTAAAAATTTAATTATTTTACTATTTTCTATTTATTAATATCTAATACTTTAATTAACTTATAAGCAAAACCCGCTACTGGTTTATTACCCTTTTCTATTTCCCTACCAATTCCATTTTTACAAGACCATAAACCATTACCATTTAATCTACTAAAATGAAAATCAGGTTCCGGTAATATTTCTTGAAATACTGCTACTTTATATAAATGATCATTATCTAATTTATCGTTATATTTAATATTTAAAACATCTAAATCATTATATAAAGCCTCAAGTAATTTATCTCTAGTATTAATTTTTTTAATACCACTAAAACATCCCGGATTAAAATAAAAACCATTATTATGTACTTCTCTAAAAGCTATATCAAAATAATCAGGTAAATCAAATCTAAAAGCATATGCGTAGCAGTTTCCTAATCTATCATTTACATAATATTTATAATCTTTTCTATAACTAGGAATTTTATTCATTATACTTTGTCTAACTATTAAATATTTAATATATAACTCTAATAATTCATCATATTCTAATTTATTATTAATAACATCTAATTTAATCTTATCAATATCATTCATTATATAATCCCCCTCAAAAAGTAAATATAATATAACATACATACCAAAGTAAGTCAACTATCAAATAATCTCCTCTTATATATAATAAATATGTAGATATCTTAGATTAAGACTAATTCTTAGGCTTAATCTAACACTAATAAGACTTACATAGTAAGACTTATAGTGAAAAAAAGAAAGAACCTAATCTTTCTTAATATCTTCTAACTTAACAGATACAATCTTACTAACACCAGACTCTTCCATTGTAATACCATATAAAATATCCGCATACTCCATTGTCTTCTTCTTATGAGTAATAATAATAAACTGAGTATTATCCCTATACTTATCTAAGTATTTACCAAAAGCCTCAACATTAGCATCATCTAGTGCTGCCTCTACCTCATCAAATAAACAAAAAGGTACCGGTCTAATATTTAGTATAGCAAATAATAACGAAATAGCAGTAAAAGTCTTCTCTCCACCAGATAATAAACTAATACTCTGTAGTTTCTTACCAGGAGGTTCAGCCTTAATCTCAATACCAGTCTCTAATATATTATCAGGATCAGTAAGTGATAACTCAGCCTTACCACCCTTAAATAACTCCCTATAAACATTCTTAAATTCAACCTTAACCTTCTCAAATGTATCTAAGAACTTATCTTTCATAACCATATCCATCTCTTTAATAATATCATATAAAGTATTCTCAGCATTAACTAAATCTTCCTTCTGACCATTTAAAAAATCAAATCTCTCTTTAGCCTTCTCATACTCTTCAGGAGCATCCAAATTAACATTACCAAGAATACTAATATTATCTTTTAACTTAAGTACTTCCCTTTTAGCAGTATCAATATCCATATCTAACTTATAATTCTCACTAGCAAACTCATAAGTCATATTATAATCATTAGTAAGATTCTCTAATAAACTATCTAACTTAACATCAATCCTATTAGTCATAATATTAAGATTATTAAGTTCTCTCTCTTTCTTACTAGTAAGACTATTACTATGACTTCTAGTCTCCTCTAACTCATTAATACTATCATTATATTTATTCTCACTTTCTTTAAGTAAAGCAATATTCTTACTCAAATTAGATATCTCTTCCTTAACACTATATAAAGAATTAATTAAATTATCTTCCGCGCTCTCATTATTAGATATATTAGTCAAATCCCTAAGTTCTTTCTCTTTCTCTTCTAAAGTATTAGTACTACTAGTAATACCACTAGTAATAGCCTCTTTCTTACTAAAATATTCAACTCTCTCTTCTTTATATTTATATAAAGAACTATTTAAAGAATTAATCTCTTTATCAATATTATCAACTTCTCTAAGTAATTCCTTATTCTTAGTAGTAAGAATATCTTTTTTCTTCTCTTCTTCTTCTATTTCATATTTAATAGATATCGAACTAACACTCTTTACCTGACTACCACCAGTTAAAGAGCCTCCTACATTAATAACTTGTCCATCTAAAGTAACAATCTTATATCTCTTATTAATTTTACTACTAATAATATTAGCCATCTCAATAGAATCCACTACAATAATATTACCTAAAACATTACTAATAACATTACTATATTTATTATCATAACTAACTAAATCAGCTGCTATACCTATATAACCATCTTCATTACTAATACTATTAATCGTATTATCATCAATATATCTACCAGTAATAACTGATAATGGATAAAAAGTAGCCCTACCTAAATTATTATTCTTTAAGTAATAAATTAACTCTTTAGCAGTATTTGGAGTATCAACGACTAAATAAGAAGATGCTCCTCCAAGAGCAGTATTAATACATACACTATATTTAGAAGGTACTTCAATTAAAGAAGATATAACATTATGAATACCATTAAATTTAGGATTATCTAAAATACTCTTAATCTGTTTAGGTACTGATAAATTATTATTAAGATTATTCTCTAAATAATCAATTTTATAAGTACTACTATCAATATCTCTATTATTCTTAACAATATTATTATTAATATTATTCTTTCTAACTATTAAATTATCTATCTTACTTTTATATTCATTAATATTATTATTAATATTACTAATCTTATTATCTAATACTTCAATATCATTATTATAATTAGTAAGTTTATTCCTAATACTAAGAATATCTTCTTTTAAAGTAATAATATTATTACTAATAAGAGATTCCTCTCCCCTATATTTATTTCTCTCTTGTAATAATCTAATATCCGAAGTAATCTTCTCTTCCCTCTTAGATAAATCTATTAATAATACTTGACTCTTATTAATATTATCTCTTACTTCTTTTAACTTATCTTTATATTTAAGTATATCAATATCATAAGTACTACTATCAGTAGACACTTTAGTAATTTCATTTTCTAACTCTTCTATTCTTTTCTTACCTTCTTGATATTCAAAGTTTAAGTCTTTAATCTCTTTAGCAATAACAGCTACTTCAATATTAGATAACCTATCTTTATATTCAATATATTTCTTAGCCTTATTACTAGCTTCTTCTAGTGGTATAATATTACTATTTAATTCATTAATAATATCATTAACCCTATTAAGATTCTGATTAGTCTTATCTAATTTTCTAATTGCTTCTTCTTTTCTTCTCTTATATTTTAAAACTCCTGCTGCTTCTTCAAATATTACTCTTCTATCTTCTGGCTTATTAGATAATATTTCATCTATCTTACCCTGACTTATAATATTAAAACTCTCTTTAGCAGTACCACTATCAGTTAAAAGTTCAGTAATATCTTTTAATCTTACTCTTTCATTATTAATATAGTATTCATTTTCTCCTGTTCTAAAAGCCATTCTCTTTATTGATACTTCATTAAAATCTATTGGAAGACTTCTATCAGTATTATCAAATACTAAAGTAACTGAAGCACTATTAAGAGCTCTTCTACTATCACTACCAGAGAATATTACATCTAATGAATTATCTCCTCTAAGACTCTTCATAGATTGTTCTCCTAGTACCCATCTTACAGCATCTACTATATTAGATTTTCCTGATCCATTAGGTCCTACTATACCATTAATATTTTTACCAAATTCAATCGAAGTTTTATCTGCAAAAGACTTAAATCCATATGCTTTTATTTCTTTTAAATACATATACTTCACATCCTACTTCTTTATTTTATCAAATTTTATAATAAAAATCTAGTTAATTTATTATATTTACAGGATAAAAATATGAAAAATTCCTTTTAGTATAAGAATAATTTTTATAGTTTAAACTTAACTTGACAATTACTCTATATTTTGGGTAAAAATTTATCAAAATTATCATTTATGTAATGAATTTTATTTTTTAAACTATATTTTTATCAACATCTAATATTTTTAACATCAATAAAAATTAGATTCAGCTGTATTGAATCAATATTTGTCACAATCTTTTATATAACATCTTTATGTGGTATTCCGTTTTCTAACTTAATATATTTTCTCAATATATCTATTCTTGTTCCGACAAAAAATAACCATTTCTTCAAAGTCATTATGACCTGTTAAAGTAGATAACATTACTATTATACTAAAATATCTACCAAATTATGTTTTACTTTCCATTCTTACCTTTTACCTTACAAGCCATTTACTTTCAATAATAAATTCTCCATTATAGTTACATCTCATTATTCACTATATTAGTGATATCATATAAATTTAAAAAAATACTAAACTTTACACTAATTTGTAAAATTTAATATTTTTCATAATTTTATCCCGATAATAGCCATCATTTCTATTATAAATATTATTAAATAAATAGCATTTTACTCCATATCTAGTCATTTTATTCAAATGTTTAATAATGTCATCGATATATATCAACATCATTTTTATAGCAAGCTACACCCTTTATCGTTTTTCTCAAAAATAAGTTTATCATATGGAATCATATTATTATCAGGTCTTTGTTTAATTTCAACATGTTTATCATTCTTTTCATTTTTATTTCTTCCAGTAATAATATATATTTTATAACCATGTTCTTTTGGTTTAATTAAAGATGAAGCAACACTTTTACTACTTTTAATTCTATTTACCAAATCACTTTGTGCCATTCATTTAAATTTATCATAATTTAATGTATTCCAAATAAATATATCTTTAATATAATAGGCGTTTTCATCTTTAATGATACCATTAACAATCGTCTAATTGTATAATCTATCATATTTCAATATCGCTGAATGTAAATCATTTATTGTTCCACCTATACCAATTATCATAACTTTTTTCCTTCTAGTTTTCATATCTTCAATACTAGCAGCATGAGCTAATATACCATCAGGTAAATTAGTATGAAATAGTTGAACATATTTCGTATCATAGCAATCTGTCAAAAATTGTACCAATCTCTCTGTTTCAATAGCAAAACCACCCAATCTTTTTCCATCATGTTCATCATTAAACCTTAATGGTTACAATAATTTAACACTATGTTCAAGTCAATTAATTGCACTATATTAAAGAGAAAAATTAGAATAGTTTTATTTAACAGTTTTAAATTAATTGACATTGATATAGATGTACCATATTTAACTGTTACTTTTTTCTAAACTTAAATTCTAAGGATTTTATTATATTTTTTCAAATTTTGACTATTATTGTTATCTGTAATATTCAATTTTAGGTACATTTTTAATTATTTGATAAAACATTATTTCTTTTTCTCAGCAAAAACTAAATATCAATTTAAAATCAACTTAATGATTTTTTTCTTGTATTTTTACTTAACCTAATAGCCTTATTTGTCTTAGTTCTAGTACTAATTCAACTACAACAATTTACATGATTTAACATTAATTGTTTTGTTATCATAATCCACCGTTACTAAAGCATTATATTGTAAAAAGCATCGAGGAACAGCATGTCCGAAATTAATGTTATACAATATAGGAACACTACTATTTTTAAATATTTTTTTATAGATTTCCTTATATTCTTCGTAATATATTTCATCCATAGGTTTACCAATTAACAATCCCTTAACAGAATCCAATATTTTCCTTTTTTTCAATTCTAATAGCATTATTTCTAATCTTTCTGGATTAACTATTTCTTCTGAAGTTTCTAAAAATAACACTTTATCTTTCCATTCTTCTATAGTAGGTAATAAATTATATTTTTCAAATATGACATTTTCCTCATTATATCTTTCCCCAGTTAATATATCATAAATACTATTTATACATCCACCGAATAATTTTCCTGTAATAATTCCATGACCATTTAAAGTTTCAAATCCATGAGTTTCAGAGTGACAAACCCTTGATATTCCTAATTGTGTTGCGTCATAGCTTTCTCTATTATCATACCAAACAGGACTAGGCTTAATTTCAATTATATCATTATTATTGAAAAATTTAAGAAAATATTCTTTGGTATAATCTATCATTTCATTATCAAGCTCCGCAATATCTACTAAGAATGCAGGACCATAAAATGTTGACAAGCCCAATTTATTTAGCATAAAATGATTAACAGTTGTATCAGAGAAACCAGAAAAAATTTTAGGATTCTTTTTTACACAATTAATAAATTCTTTATCCTCCATTAAATATGGTATTGTCTTATAAGTATCATCTCCACCAATTGCAGTAATAATCATCTTAATATCTTTATCTAAAAATGCCTGTTTTAAATCTTGTGCTCGAGATTCTGGATGATTTTTTAAATAATTTACTCCTTTAAGTGAATTATTCATAAACACAGGGACGAGTCCAAATTGTTTTAATCTTTTCACTCCCAATTCTAGTTCATGTGCTACATATAACTCCCCTAAAATACCACTTGACAACGAAACAATAGCTACTTTATCACCTTTTTTTAAATTAAAATTGCTCATAAGTACCTCTTAAACATTTAATATTTTTTTTGCAAAATCTTCAACTGAATTAAATTCTATACATCTAGTATCACAGAATTTAACTAAAGTATATTCGCCAACTTTTACAATTTTTAATTTTGCAGATAAAGCAGCTTCAATTCCCCTTTTTGAATCTTCTATAGCTAAGGCTTCTTCTGCATTTTTGTTTAATACGTTTAATGCTTTTAAATAAGCATCACCACTTGGTTTCAAATTGTCAACGTCTTCCCTAGCTATAATGCAATCAAATAAATCATATATATTTAATTTTTCAATCAATATGCAAAGATATCTACGCATGCAAGTAGTAACTAAGCCTAAAGTGAAGCCACTGTTTTTCAATTTTTTTAAACATTCTACTTTTTCTTTTGTTTCATTAGACATTACTACTTCTGTAAATTTAGCTGTGTAACAAGAAAAAACTTCTTTCATTATTTTTTCATTTGAAATGTTTTTTAATATTTCATAATCATTTCTTAAAGTGTCAAGTAACGTAGCATTTTTATCTAATTCGCATTCTTTATATATTTTTTCATCAATTTTTATTTTATATTTATTTAGTAATACTTCATAAAAAGACATATAGAATTCTTTTTCAGTATTAATTAACGTTCCATCCAAATCAAAAAGCAATGTGTTTATATTTTTAAAATTATTCATTTTAAAATTCGATTCTTTCTCTAATATAATTTTTTACATCATCAACATTTAAAGTAATTTGTTCCATATTATCGCGATCTCTAATTGTTACTAAATTATTATTTAATGTTTCATCATCAATTGTAATACACCATGGTGTTCCCATTGCATCCTCTCTTCTATATCTTTTTCCAATTGTACCGCTATCATCATAATCACACATAAAATGTTTTCTTAATGAATTATATATTTCTCTTGCAACTTCACTATGTCGTTTTTTAATTAAAGGTAATACAGCTACTTTATATGGAGCGATTGCCGGATGAAAACTCATTACTTCTCTAATTTCTCCGTTTTCTAGTTTTTCTTTTCTATAATCGTTAAATAATAACGCTAATGTTAATCTGTCAGCACCAACAGTTGACTCAATAACATATGGTATAAATTTTTCTTTTGTTTCATCATCTACTACAAACATTTTTTCTCCACTATATTCTTGATGTCTAGATAAATCATAGTCCGTTCTATTGTGTGTGCCATTTATTTCTCCCCAGCCAAATGGAAATTTATAATCTATATCACATGCTTCTTTAGCATAATGTGCTAATTTTTCATGTGGATGATATCTTAAGTCATCTTCAGTAATACCTAAATCAATAAAATACTGTTTTGCATATTCTTTGAACTCCTCATATAACTCATGATCTGTTCCAGGCTTACAAAATGTTTGAAATTCCATTTGTTCAAATTCAATTGTTCTAAAAGTAAAATTTCCTGGAGTAATTTCATTTCTAAAAGCTTTCCCAACTTGACCAATTGAAAATGGCAAATTACTTCTTGTTGTTCTTCTAACATTTAAATAGTTTACATATTCCCCCTGGGCATTTTCGGGGCGCAAATATATTGTATTTTGTTTTTCTTCAACAACACCACGATTAGTTTTAAACATCAAATTAAATTCTCTAAGTGGTGTAAAGTTACTTTTGCCACACTTCGGACATGGAACGCAATTTTTATTTATATAATTCATCATTTCTTCTTCTGTCATGGCATCAACATCTATTTTGGGATTATATTCACTAATTAAATTATCAACCCTGTGTCTCATTTTACAATTTTTACAATCAATTAATGGGTCACTAAAAGATTGAACATGTCCAGATGCTTCCCAAACTCTAGGATGCATTAAAATTGCAGCATCAACTTCATATGCATCGTCCCTTTCTTGAATAAACCTTTTTTTCCAAGTCCTTTTAATATTATCTTTTAACAAGCTTCCCAAAGGACCATAATCCCATGTATTTGCAAGACCGCCATATATTTCACTTCCTTGATAAATAAAACCATATTGTTTACAAATATTCACCATATCTTTCATTGTTATTTCTTCCATATTTTATTTCTCCAATCTTAAATTATTATACTATAATTTTAACATGTTTTTGTTTCTTTTACAAGACCCACTTTTATATTTTTGAAGCCAAGATAAAAGACATAAAAGAATATTTCATTCTTACCTCATGATTAAAACTTAATTCAACTTTTACTAAATCATCAATATCTTTAGCTTTAAAATTAACATTTGGAAATTTCGAACCAAGATTGATATTTAAATCCATTAATTTATTTTTTAATAATTTTATTATTTCAGAATTGTTTTTTGTATCTTCTTCAAAAAAATTTTTTTCCGATAAAAACAATTGGAATCCATCTTCAACTAATATTTTTAGATTATGTTTTTTTAATAAGTTTCTTAAATCTTCATTATTAAACTTATTATGTTCTTCTTCATATTCTTTACTATTCTTATTTGACCAAGAAACATAATTTTTAAAAATTTCGGATTCTTGATTTGGTATAGCTATCAAAATATATTTATTGCTTAATTCTATACACTTTTCAACAAATTCATCCATTTGTTGAAAAGTAAAGTGTTCTATTACACCTAAGCTTAATACCAAATCGTATTTATCTACACATTCAAATAGATTGCCACAAATATATTCTATTGATACATTCAAATCTTTGGATATTATCCTACCATATTTTGTAGCTGTGGGTGAAATATCTATTGCATGTAATTTTAAATCATTTTTTTTATTATGTAGAGCAATAGAAAATGCAGCACTTCCTGCGCCTACTTCAATCGTAGTTTTTACATCATTAAGATATTTTTCTATTAAATTTATTGCCGAATAATTGCCTGCCCATCGTGCCGGCTGCCATTCATAATATTTAATATCTTTAGCATATGTTAAAGAATTATAGATTCGTAATTGTTCATTCCAGTATTCTTTTTCTATATCCATCATAACCTCACAAATTAAAGAATCTTTCTGAATTCTTTTTTAATACTTTTTCTTTATTATTCTTTGATAATTTTAATTTATTTAACCTATTTAATTGTTCATCATCATAAGTATATGTTACTCTATCAGTATAGTTCCAATTATAATCTAAATCAAATGCCATCATTTCAATGTCAAACATATTAAATAAAGTTTCCAAATAATTATCCGTTTTAATCATTAGTCTCTCAGGTTCATTTGCTAATAATATGTCTGGAGAAATACCAGTCAAAAATTGTCCATTATTATCTTTCATAATTCTACTACATTCGCTTGACAATCTACAGCCATGAACTAAATATCCTTTAATATCATTTTTGACTAATAGTTTTAACCAGTTTATTGGATTATTTTCACTATACAAGTAATCAATCGGCGCTTTAGGATTTTTCACAAAATCTGTATGAATCACAAGAGGAACGCCACTTTTTTTTAACAATAACAAGATATCTTGATTCACTCTATTTAAATCATAAAGTCCAGTTGAAATTCCATGTACCTTCAAGCCTTTAACATTTAATGATAATAATTCCTCAATGTAATCAGGAGTGTCAAAATATAAACTGACAGCTGGTATAAATTCTGTAGATATTTCACTTTTTAAATTTTTTAAATATCTAAAAATTTTTAAATTAACTTCCATATAAGGATTTTTTGACATTTCGCCTTTTATTATCTTTCCATTATTAACTACTTCACTAAAATATCTATATTTGCCATTAACATATTCCCATAAATAGTATACTTTTGTAAAATGCCTTATTTTATCAATAATCATAGGTGATGTACATGGAGCAAAAAGAACCTTTTCAACAGAATTTTTTTTTGCTAATCGTAGATACTCCGAAAATGTTGGAAGATACGGCATCATTATATTTTTACCTACAATTTCTTCATCATTTTCATAGCCAATATGTGAATGGCTATCTATCGCTTTAATTTCCATTATTATTTTCTCCTTCAGTTTATTTTCTAACTAACTTTCTTTTTAATACGTCTTCAACCTGTCCGGTTGAAACTTTTATCTGCTCTCTTGTGTCTCTGTCTCTAATTGTTAGCATTCCGTTCTCAAGTGTATCATTATCTATGCAAATTGAATAAGGAGTTCCAATCGCATCACTATTTTTATATCTTTTACCAATATTACCTTTATCATCATAATAAGCCATCATCTCTTCTCGTAATTCTCTATATATATTCATTGCCAATTCTGAATGGGCTTTCTTTTCTAAAGGTAATACGCTTACTTTCATTGGTGATATTGATTTATCTAAACTTAAAACAAATCTTTCTTTTCCATTTTCATCTACAAATTTATGAAGAGATTCACACAACAAAGCCAATATTGTTCTGTCCAGACCATAAGTTGATTCAATAATATAAGGAATATACTTTTCTTGAGTATATGGATCAAAATATTCCATTTTTTTACCGCTATATTCTTGATGTCTTGATAAATCAAAATCAGTTCTATTATGTGTACCATTTATTTCGCCCCAACCAAATGGAAATAAATACTCTATATCACAAGCCTCTTTTGCATAATGAGCTAATTTTTCGTGTTCCTTAAAGCGTAATTTATTATCAGGCAAGCCTAGACTTTCAAAAAACTTTTTACCATATTCTTTATAATATTCGTAAAGTTCATGATCAATTCCGGGCTTACAAAATGTTTGATATTCCATTTGCTCAAATTCAATAGTTCTAAATGTAAAATTTCCTGGAGTAATTTCATTTCTAAAGGTTTTTCCTATTTGCCCAATCGAAAAAGGTAATTTTGTATGCATACTTCTTAAAACATTTAAATAATTAACGTATTCGCCTTGAGCATTTTCAGGTCGCAAATATATTGTATTTTGATTACCTGTAGTTACTCCTCGCTGTGTTTGAAACATTAAATTAAAATTTCTTAAAGAAGTAAAATTACTTTTTCCACATTTTGGACAAGGAACCTTATTGTCGTATATATATTCCATCATTTCATCTTCTGTCATAGTGTCAACATCAATTAAAGAATTATAACCACTTATTAGGTTATCCACTCTATGCCTAGTTTTGCATTCTTTACAATCAATTAGTGGATCACTAAACGATTGCACATGACCAGAAGCTTCCCATACCCTAGGGTTCATTAAAATATCTGCATCTATTTCAAAAGCATTATCATGATTTTGAATAAAATAATATCTCCATGCATCTTTAATATTGTTTTTTAATCTTATTCCTAAAGGACCATAATCCCATGTATTCGCTAAGCCTCCATATATTTCGCTCCCTGGAAATATGAATCCATATTGTTGCGCAAATTTTACAATTTCACTCATAGTCATTTGTTTGTTATTTTCCATTTCTAAAACCTCCTTGTAACAACAATCTCCTAACATTAGTATCGATTTTTTGTTTTTCATTTTTGCTATATTCAACCTGAATATACATTTTTATCATATCTAATAATTCATCATTAGATATTTTTTTTATTTCAGCCCAATACTTTAATGCTCTTAAGTATTTTCGATAAATGTATTGAGGGCTTCTACTATTAATTAAAACAGCATTTTCATAAGCAAGATGTGAAACCACAGATAAACAATCCAAAAATTTATAGTCCGAGTCATCAACCGGATAATAAACATCAACAATACTAGATGCTTCAATGCTATTAGATAACCCTAACTTTCTCATTAACATAGCATTTACTCCAATGGCACACTCAACACCAAATTTTTCATTTGGTGACTCTATAATTATAATATTCCCAATATCTTTATATTCTGAATCTTTACAATTTCTTATAGCAATATTTAAATTTCTTCCATAAATACCAAACTCCTGTAATCCATATTTATGTCTATAGTATTTTTCTTCTCTTGAATCAATTTCTACAACTACTCTACCATCAAGATTTTTTAGAGATTTCATCAAATCATTATCTTTCCCCGAAACTCGAACCATAATATCATAATAATCTATGTTCAAAAATTTATTTAAAAAGTCTATTATATCAAATACAAGTTTATCAAGTTTGTTATAATTAACTAAAACTCCACTGGCATCAAAATAACTATACCATTCCATTTTTTCAGGAATTAAGAGCCTTTTTATTCCTCTAGTTCTTATGGCACGTTGGAAAAGGAATTCTCCTTCAGTACTTACTTCATGATTCAACAGCTTTGGTTTCAACACACTAATTGTTGAACCAATAAGCACAACACTAGGGTCAACTCCCGAAGTAATTTTTACACTAGAATTTTGTTTGTAACCTTTTGATAATAAATAATTTCCATAATCTTTTTTTAAATTTTCTATTTCACTTTTCATTTTTAACTCCAATTTATGGTAATATATTTTCCCCATTAAATCTTAAACATATTTGCATATTTCTAATATCATCACATTTTAAAATCCACATAAAGAATCGTTCAGTTCCCATACCAAATCCTGAAGTTTTTAATGGCTTTACCTTCTTCATATTTAAATACCATTCATACTCTTGAGTATCAACTTCATGATACTTTAGTGATTCAAGTAATTCTTCATAGTTTTCATGTCTTTCTCCACATCCTACAGTCTCTCCAATTCCCATTAAAAGATCGGCATTTTTTGTAGTTCCTTTATTTTTCTTATCAAACTTTTGATAAAATGGTACAGCTAGGATATCATAATTTGTTACCCACACTATTCCATTATACAGATTCATTATTTCTTTTTCTCCTTCTTTTGTTATATTTCTCCATCCATCATTATACTCAATATATTTCTCGATATTATTATTATGAAGTTCTTTTAATTTAGCTTCTGCTTCATTGAAGGTAATTCTTGGAAAATTTCCTTTAAAATTTGCCATATATTCTATATGTGAAATATCTCCTATTAATTCCTTAATTTCATTTCCAAGTTGTTTTATTATTGCTTTAGATAAATGCTTAATATATTTTTCTATCAAATTCATAACATCATCTAAGTCACCAATTATCTCTGCTTCACTATGATAAAATTGGCATAAATGTCTCTCATCTGCTTTTTCCCCTCTAAAAGATGGCATAATGTAATACACTCCTCTATCAGTTAATCTACAGCCATATTCTAATAAAAATTGCATTGAATCTGCTAGATAAGTATTTACTCCCTCAAGCTTAACTTTTACTGGTAATGAATCACTTCCTCTACCCATCGGACTCGAAATAGAGCCTGTAGTTATTGGTAAATGAATTGTCAATATATTTTTTTTCTGATAGAATTTCATAGTTTCTACTGATAATAGATTTTCAAGTTTTACTAACAATTTATACCATGGTTCATCTAATGCCTTAATATAATGACTTTTACCATCTTTCCAAGTATTTGGTACATAACCTTGTTTCATTTTTTTTCTCCTTTCCTAACAATATTTAGTTTTTTTATGAGTTCCCTATAAACTCATATCACACTAATTGCCTTTAAACTCCCTTATCCTCTTCTTTGCCTTAGTTGTAATTGCCTTGGTAATCCACTCCTCTCTTGGACCAAATGATAACTCATCACTAATAATTCTTACTCTATCATTATTTTTAAGGACATAACTAACATCTTTATAATCATCATTAACAATTGCTCCTACCATAGTATTACCAATATCAGAATCTAAATTAAAAGCATAATCTATTACTGTTGATCCTTTAGGTAATTCTACTATCCTACCATTCATTCCATAAATATATACTTTATCAGAAAATAATTCATTTTTTATTTGATTAACAAACTCTTGATTATCTGCAAATACTGAATTAATTTCTAATAATGAACTAAAGAATTGATATTTATTTTTTAAATCTTCTTGCATTACTTTTCTGGCATCACCTTTATTTATATCAAAGTATGCAGTAAGTCCAAAAGAGGCAATCTTATCCATATCGAATGTTCTAATTTGTGTTTGAATAAGTCTTCCTTCAGGACCAAATACAGTTGTATGAAGACTACTATACATATTAGTTTTAGGATTACATATATAATCTTTAAACTTACTATTTATAGGATGATATAGACTATGTACATATCTTAATCCTCTATAACAATCATCTATTTCATCTACCATTATTTTAAGAGAAAATAAATCATGTATATCAGATAATCTCTCTCCTTCATGTAATCTTTTATATATACCATATATATTCTTAGTTCTAACCTTTATCTCATTAGGAATATTATTATCTTTTAAAATATTTTCTATTTTATATTTCATTTCTAATAAAAGATTTTTGTTTTCTTCCTCTAATCTTTTATTTTTATCAAGTAGACTCATATAAATATCTGGCTTTAAATATCTAAAAGATAAATCTTCTAATTCACTTTTTATTCGATATGCTCCAATGTAATAAGCAAGTGGTACAAATATATCCATTGTCTCTAGTGAATTTTCTTTTTGTTTAAACTCTGTCTTATATTCTAATGTTCTCATATTATGAAGTCTATCTGCTAGTTTAATAATTATTATTCTAACATCACTTGTAATACCAGTAATTATCTTTCTAGTATTAGCAACATTCTGCTCTTGCTTAGTAGAAAAGTTAAGTTTACTTATCTTTGTTACTCCATCTACTAAAGATGCTATCTCAGGATTAAAATCATGAGAAATATCTTCTTTGGTAACATGAGTATCTTCTAATGTATCATGTAATAACCCTGCACATATTGTATCCCTATCAGCATGCATACTAGCAAGTATATATGCTACATTAAGTGGATGTATTATATAAGGCTCCCCACTTTGCCTCTTTTGTCCCGAATGAAAATTATCAGCATAATAATATGCTCTTTTAATAATTTCTACTTCATCAGGATTATAACTTTTAACTAAATTAAGCAAATCATCAATAGTAAGTTTATTCATTTCCTTTCACCTCCATATATAACAAAAGAGCAGCACTCCAGCGGACGACCTCAAAATTAGTCATTCACAGAGTACTGCTCTTTAGTCATAACAATATTTTTAATTTTGTAGCAGCAGAAAAATATGTCAGCTAAATAGTTTCTAACATTATTAAGTATAGAATTAATATTTAACATAACATACTTTGTCATAATGCTCACTCCCTCTTTTTTGAATAATTTAGATTAATTCTATAACTTTTTAGAATGTTTGTCAACCCCTTTTTTGACAATTTTTACCAGAACTAATGAAAACAAAAAACTAATTGGGTAAAGTTTCGCAAACATTCTAAAAAATTATAACCAAAACCCCTTCACTTAATATACTACTACTAAAATGATGTATTGACAAATATTAATTTTTTATATGCCATATAAATATAATTTATACATAAAAAGATATAGTAAATTATTCACTATATCTTTCTAATTTTTTAATCATTTTATTCTTTAAATTATCATCACTGCTTATTAAATTCCTTACAATATCTCCATATTTATCTTGTTCTTTATTATCAAGATCTAATAGTTCAATAAATTTATATGCTTCATCCTTATCAGATTCTTGATATTCTATTTCTATATAACTACCAATAGTATCAAACTCATCAATAAATATTAAAAGATTATTGTATTTTCTTACTTCTCTATATCTATCTAATACTAAATATGGTTCCATATTAAGTAATTTAAAGAAATCTAAGCCATCTCTTATTGAATTAATAGGTAATGCCTTTTCTAAACACTCATCTTTATTTTGATAATTTTTAATTTCTATTTTATAACTATTACCATTACATCTAATTCTTCCGATATACCCAAGTTTACTTAAAGAATCAAATTCATACTTACCACAAGTTATATCAATTAATCTAGTTCTTTCTTTATAACTATCAGTAACATTTTTTATTCTTACAATATCATTATCATTTATTTTTAATCTAATCTCTTTTTCTATACTACTCATTATTTATTCTCCTTATCATAAATACAATCATTTCCTAATCTATCAAAATATTCTTCTACCTTTTCTTTTAAATGAATATAATCATTATTTTCTAACTCATTATATATAGATACTACATTATCATTAAATCTACATAAATGTAAATTACCATCCATAGATAGATATATATCATTATTATCGCGACATAAGATTTTTTTATCAGAATGACAACTTACTTCACTACAAGTACATTTAATTAATGATATTGTATTTTCATTATCATCATAAATAGTCTTTCTAAACTCACTACTCTTAAACTTATAATTCAACTTCTCAAGTAGTGGTACTAAAGTTTCAATAGGAATAAAGTTTTCTTTATCTGTATTAGGAAACAATTCAATTATCTTTAAATCAGCCTTAATACTCTTAGCAAACTTAATTAAGTCCTCTAGTTCACCAGGATTATCAATTAAACTCTTAGTCAAAGTAGTATTAATTTCTACTCTTAGTAGTGGATAATTACTCTTTAATTTTTTAATATTATCAGTAGCAGTCCTATATGATCCTTTAACTGTAGTAATTCTTTCATAATCATTTTCATCTAAAGAATGTATTGATATATTAATCTTATCTATTAAATCAAATATATAATCAGATGGATTAATAGAATATCCATTACTAGTAATAGTTATATTAGCTCCTAACTTCTTAAGACCTTCTACTACATCAAATAAATTATTATTAAGAAACGGCTCACCACCAGTAAAGTGAACATTATTAATATTATAAGTATTCTTTAAAAACTTATATAAATCAATAATATCATTAGTAGTCATCTTTTCTTCTATCCTATTTTTAATACCTTCTCTATGACAAAAAGAACAATTATATTTACATTTCTGAGTATAAACAATTCTAAGACATTTCTTTTCTCTAACCTCTTTTTTATGTATTTCTCTCATCATAAAGTCAATAAACTTACTACTAGCAGTACCTAAGAATTCTGGAATATAAGCAAGGCAAGTTTCTGTCTTAGGAAGTTTAGTCTTAGTCTTTATTTCAAATAAATCATTATTAACAATATCATTGATAACAGAAGACTTTGTAAAATAACCTATTCCAAGTCCTCTTTTTACTAAATCATACATTAACTCAGTAGTAGATACTTCAATTACAGGATTAAGTTTTAAATTAGGACTTTCACTTCTTATAACATCTTCAAGTATATTTCTAGTAGAAGTTCTCTCTGCTGGTAATAATATTTGATATTTATTTAATTCTCTAAAATCAATAATACTATCTGCTAATTTAATATATTTTTTATTAGCAACAAAACAATTATCAAAACTCATTAAAGGTACAATTTTCATTCCACTAATATCTTGTCCTAAAGGAGAATTATCTATTATCATATCTATTTCTCTTTTAGTTAACATATCAAGCATATCTTTAGTAGAACGACTTTCTATATAGAACTTAACACCAGGATATATATTTTTAAACTTTTCAATTATTTCACTTACAAGAAAGACTCCAATATGTGTTGGTACACCTATTCTAACTTCACCATTAGTAAGTGTTTTATCTTCTTTTAATCTTTTCTCAGCAGTATTTAAAGTATTAATAATAGATTCAACATAAAAAAGTAATTGTTTACCTGTTTCAGTAAGTTCTATTCCTTTTTTATCTCTTTTAAATAATGTAACATCTAAATTATCTTCCATCTTCTTTATTGCAATACTAACAGCGGGCTGTGAAATATTAAGTTCTTCACTTGCTTTAGAAAAACTTTTACATTTTGCTACTACATAAAATGTTTTATATGAATTAAAATCAATATTATTCTTAAATATATCCATACTTCTACCTCGTCTTTTTCTCCACTATAATAACATAAAAAGTACTATATTTCAAGTACTTTAATTTTATTGTCTATTATCATAAAAATTCTGTATATAAAAGGTATTTTTAATTTAAAACTGAAGTGATAAAATAAAAGTAGACACATAAAAAAGATGTGATCTACTTTTATTTT
>OLRH01000041.1_pt1 | contig 46048 bp, 38 predicted proteins | sample 1672321 | NCBI WGS metagenome assembly OLRH01 (sample SAMEA3136671, study PRJEB25190) | human gut metagenome | reverse complement strand
CAGCTCCAGCGTGTGTTCCTCTGCAAGCGCTTCCTCCAGCGTCTCATCCACCGGCACAGTGTCAGACGAATCCTCCCAATCGGCAAAGCCGTCCGCATCCATTTCAAGACTGGTTTTCTCTATTTGCTCCTCAGCATCTTCTTCCTCATCGGAAAAATCATCATCCAGCAGCAGTTCATCCTCCCAAAGTTCCACGACAGCTTCACCTCCCCGAAAAAATATTTTTCTTTTTTTCAAAAACAGTTCCGATTTACACCCTGTATTTCTCCTATTAGTAGAGAAAGTAATCTTAGTACAAATTACACAGATTACTTATGAGGCGGTTTGCAGAGAAAAGGAGGATATGGAGCATGGAAAAGCAACCGAAAGACACGGTTGGCTTACAGCCAACGGAACCAAACACATTATATCAAGAACCAACCAATCACGCAAGGAGGATGCCTATGGAGCAGAACAAACGAGAACAGTTTATCATCCGCCGCATCGGCGGCACCACCTACAAGGTCAGAGTCGTGTTCAACGAAAGCGGCGGCGAGACCATGGAGGATAAAATTTTACGGATTGTACGCAATGATATGGTTACAAGTGACGGAACCTATGGTATAATGGAGACACCGCAAATGAGCCGACAGTCTGAAAGGAGCGTATCATGAGCGTGAAACAGACTGAAAGCAAAATTACCGCTCTCTATGAGCGGCTGTCCCGCGACGATGACAATGCCGGGGATAGTAACTCCATCGTGAATCAGAAAAAATACCTCGAAAGCTATGCCCAGCAGAGGGGCTACACCAACTGCCGTCACTATACCGACGACGGCTGGAGCGGCGGCAATTTCGAGCGTCCGGCATGGAAGCAGCTCATCGCAGATATTGAGGCGGGCAAGGTTGCCCATGTGATCGTCAAGGATATGAGCCGGGCGGGGCGTGACTATGTGGAAACCGCAGAAGCACTCAAGATACAACCGCTTAATTACCATACAGATTTGATTGCATCATTATCGAATGTAGTAGTTTATTATGATGGCATTTCAGTTTGTGAACCCGTTTCGTTTGAAATAAGACAGGGAGAACGCATTGTGCTTGACGGGAAGAACGGCAGTGGCAAAAGTAGCCTATTAAAGTTGGTAGTCGGGCAGTCCATAGATTATACGGGTACAGTAACACTTGGCTCTGGGCTTGTAATTTCTTATGTGCCACAGGATACATCGTATTTATGTGGAACCCTTTCCGAGTTTGCAGAAGAAAACAACCTTGATGAAAGTCTGTTCAAGGCACTTCTTAGGAAAATGGACTTTGAGCGTGTACAGTTTGAAAAGGATATTAAAGACTTTTCTGGCGGGCAAAAGAAGAAAGTCCTAATTGCGAAAAGCCTTTGTGAAAAGGCACACTTGTATGTATGGGATGAACCGCTCAACTTTATTGATGTGTACTCACGTATGCAGATTGAACAACTCATAACGGAGTTTGCCCCGACCATGCTCCTGGTAGAACATGACAGTGTTTTTCGAGATACTGTGGCAAGTAAAATTGTGAATATCTAAATTAAAATAATTGTATGGGTTAATTCCAGTTTTACAGAGACTCAAATTTCAGTTTGTCGGATTTACTCTAAAATTAGCAAAGACCGCTTACGTCGTGTAGGCGGTCTCTTTTTGTGTTTAGAAATATTTGATTTTGACCTTTCTTTTCTTGGCTGAAAGCACCTTGCAGAGAACATCGTCAACTCCGTCGGTGTATCTGCCTTGTGAAATCAGACTGTTCTTTAAGCGGATAAGTGTTTGTATTACTCTGCTATATTCGTCATCATTAAGATAGATATGGAACTTTTCTTCTCTCACAGTCGCTTCCTCCATTCATTGAATTTTGCTCTGATTACCGAAACATCTGCTTCGACATCAGAATAAATAAAGATATGTACGCTTTTGAAAACTGCTTTTACTCTGTCGGCATACTCCGCTTCCGTTTCGGTTGTCTTAAAAGGGAGTTTTACGAGTTTTATATTTCGTTGCTTGCATAAGTGGCTTTTGAGAACCTCCATATGTTCTGAGCCGTTCGTAAATTCTATCGCCAGCTTTTCTGACGGAATGTATGTTTCAAGAGGTATTCCCAATAGTTTATCCGAACCGAGCTGTACCTTTAGTCCTTTTTGATTGGCGTAATAGGCGACAGCCAAGCCGGGGAACACGGAGCGATATTCGTTTTCGCACACAGTGCATTTTTCTCCGATAATTGTTCTGTCGCTGATTTTTGCTTTCCAAGAGTGTCCAAGTGAACATTTCCACCACACACTTTTCATTGACTTTCTTGACACTTGTGTCGGGAGCAGAGAGTTTTTTTCGTAATCCCATTCAGCAAGCAGTTTCCTGTCCGTTGTGGCTAAATCATTGTATCCTGCAAGAACCGCCCTGTCCGCACAAACCGGGCATACTGTTCCTTTTACACGAGCATTGATAACGGACTTCCACTCATTGCCACAGGTCTTACACTTCCACCAAACATTGTGTCTTGATTTTGCGTTTACCTCATCAGGCATTAGGGGATAATTTCTTTCTGACCACTCAGCCGCAAGGTCAGGGTGCGTAGTCGCCAAGTCATTAAATCCTTTGAGCAATGTATATCCGCTACAATACGGACATCTGCTCCCACCGGAACGGGTTGAAATAAGAGTGTACCACTCGTTTCCGCAATCTTTGCATTTCCACCAAGCCTTACTGTTTGCAAAGGCTGTTACCATTGTAGGCAGCAACGGAAGATTTCTGTCAGACCATTCAGCAGCAATATCGGGATACTGTGAAGCAAGGTCATTGAATCCGGCAAGGACTTTATTATGTGAGCAGTATGGACAGCCTGTGCCGTTTACCGTTCTGCTTTTAACGCTTGCTTCCCATTCGTGTCCGTGTTTACATTTCCAAATAATCTTCTTATGAGAAGCGACAGATACCTCGGTAGGCTTTAATTTGTTCTTTTTAGACCACTCCTGAGCCAACAGGGGCTTCAATGTGGCTAAATCATTGATACCCTCTATTACTCTCGCTCCTGAGCATATCGGGCATTTCTCGCCCTTTGAACGAGCTTTGACACTCGTTTCCCACTCGTGTCCGCAAGCACCTTTCCACCACACTCTTTTATTTGAACCGAAGGTTATCTTATCCGGCGTTAGCGGTAAGTTCTTCTCTGACCATTCAGGAATAAGCTCCGGATGAACGCTTGCTAAACTGCCCGTCATAGTACAACCACCCCTTCCTTTGTGATTATCCCAATTATATTGAGAAAATCGGGATTGGTGTAGTTTGCGAATAATAAGAAAGACCTTGGGAGAAAATATCTCTCAAGGTCAATAAGTGATTCCTCAGTTAGAATTTTATCTTTCCTGTCGGGCAATAAGAGTGGTTACACTATAATAAATCATCACTAAACCCGCACTTAAAATTGCCCCGCCAATAATATCAGTAATCCAATGAACACCGGATATCAACCTGCCAATTACCATAAAAGCAGTAAATGCAATTAAAGCAAAGGCAAATGCTCTTTTCATTTTTGTATTTCTAATTCTACTGTTTAGCTGCATAACAGCTGTCGGCATAACACACATAACAAGCAAGGTTGTCGATGATGGATACGAAGCTTCAAGAAAACCGTTAATCAATACCGGGCGGTAATTGACAACATAAAATTCAAAAAACAAATATGCCGCCATTACAACAATATAGAATGCTCCCAACACCAAAATACTGGAATCGACCTTGAATAAGCTTTTTCTTTTAATAAGCTGTATAAGTCCAAGCAACGCAAATCCCAAAATAAAGCAAAGCGGTATCAGTCCTAACCAGTCCGTAACGGTATATATTGCCATATGCACACCTGTCAGGCTGTGGATAAAGCCGTTCAAGGTTGCAAATCCAACAGAAGAGTTTTGTGGCCCGATGGGCTGAACATCAATAAGGCTTATTGCCACTGTCCACAAAATAAATAACACTACCATTGCTATTCCTGAAAGCAATACTTTTTGACTTTTTTCTTTTTTCATTTTTATCAATCCTTTGCCATAATTATTTGGCTTTCGCCTGTTTACAATATAGGTGGAATGAATAAAAATGAAAAGAATTTCACCGTCACATTGGCGACACGCTTCGTATCATCGCCATTTTATCAGCATCAGAGACTTTATCGCCAAGAAAACAAAAGTGAAAAAGGCTGCATAAGGTTGAAGTGTTATCATAAATTCTATTGTAGCAACTGTGCTTAACACAATGGATATTTGATGTTTGTGTTTCAACCAAAACACTGCTTCATAATTTTGTAGAGCGAGAAGCAAAACACCTGTAAGTACAATTCCAAATACAATAATTAAATACGGTATTTTGATATACTGCGGGGTACCTGTCAGCGAAAGTAAAGATACCTCTTTTATAATCTCATCACCCTTTTGTCCAAAGAAAGGCAGAAACAGAAACATAATCAAACTGCAATCGAGTAAACCAAACACTAAGTCTCTTGTATGTTTTTCCTTTTGCTTATTATCCTCGTCAGCAATTTTAAGTATTTCTTCACCGGACAATAACTCATCTATTGACACTGAAAAAAACTTTGAAATTGCTTTTAATGACTCGATATTGGGAACTCCTCTGCCGGATTCCCACTTAGAAATTGCAGTGCGAGACACAAATAACGCTTCCGCAAGTTCTTCCTGCGTGAGTCCTTTTTCTTTCCTCAACTCTTGTAATTTTTCACTTAATTCCATAATAAACATTCCTTTTGCACTCAGATACGAATGTATCCTTTATTAGAAATGGGCAATCCCACTATGGGACTGCCCATTCATTCCGTAAATTATGCGATTTTTTAGTCTCTGCACCGTTTTTAGCACCGATTGGTGTAAATTTGGTGTAAAGAGGTAAATTTATTTGATTTTGAAAGTCCCGAAACCCGCATAAACACTGGGTTTTTCTTACTTGTCGTTCGGTAAGGACTTCATTGTGGGGATAAGATTCCTCACATGGAATAGCTGTGTAGAAGCCCTGTTAATACTGTGCTTTGCTTACAGGTCACATTTTCCCGTGTGTGATAACTCTGTACATTTCCCTGCTGAAAGCATACACCATAGTGGTGCTCCAAGTGGTGTATGTGGTGCAACTCCAACCTTTCGCACCTCCGAAAGATTGTAGTTAATATTATAACAGTAGAATCTCAGAATTTCAATGGGTTTCAGGTCGTCCCGTAAGGAATCCAGAAAAAACTTCAATACTCTGCTTACATTCACTCTTTATATTGTGCCCGTCTAAAGCGTGGTTATAAACGGATATGCAAAGTTCAATCCCGTACTACGCCACGCCGTTAATCCTCTATCACAAGACAATTTACCTTTCCACTGAACGCTGTACAGGCATCTATGGCAATAATTCCGGGACCATAATAGGGAGAGAAGTCCGCATCTTCTCCAAACTCGGTCCCCTTGTGTTCGTATTTGCTATGGCCATACGAAGTATGCCAGTGTACGCAAACAATGGTCTTATTCTCATCTGCGGTCTGTGCTGCATCCATGCCATTGAACCATCTTGCTTGATTCCATTGCTCACGGTCTGCTTCTCTCCAAGAAGAAATATAGCTGTAGCTTTTATCCCTGTTCGGAATGCTTGGTATCCAGCCATGCGTGAAAACATAGTGTTCCGTCTCAAAGTAATCAAGCATCGCTGGGATAATCTCTTTGTAAAACGGTGTGTCTTTCGCTGCATCGGCAAAATCATAATGGCGTATAGATGCCATCACTGGATCAAAGCCCGTCAACTGGAGTGCAGTATCATAAGTTCCGTTTGATTTGTGATAGCTATATGGCATCCCTGCATCCGTGGTCACAAGCTCCACAAATAGGTCCTCATGGTTTCCACGAATGAGAATTATCTTGTCTTGCTCCATCTGCTCCAATATGAACTGCTGAAGCTGTTTCGCCTCATGCCCTCGATCAAATAAATCTCCGAGCATGATTAACTTATGAGGAGTTGTATCGGAAAAGAAGCCTGCCTTTTCCAAAGCAGACTTCATCTGCGTATAGTATCCGTGAACATCGGAGATAACATAGTAGCGCATAATCCCTTATTCTTCGCCTCTGTTTTCCTTGGATAGTCTGTCGGCCAGAATCAGCTCTTTCATCTTAAAGCAGAGCCATTCATCAATGGTCAGATCAAGCTCGGCAAGGGCAATCACCAGCCGCTTCATCTCATTCTTATCAATTCCAAAGTCAATACTAATTGTATCGTAGTTCTTCGGAAGCTGCAAGATATATCGTGCCTCGTTGCGTTCATATCGCCTGAGTAATTCAGGCTGATCCTCAAAAAACTCTCTGACGAAATCGTTCATGACTGCGCCATCCCTTTTTGTGTACGAAGACTGACGCCCTCAACTAACGAGAATACTGCTGTATTCTTCTCTTCCAGAAACTCGCCGGATAAAACATATGTCTTTGAAGTGTCCATCTGGTTTGTCCGCATGATTCCATGAACAAATTGCTTGCTGTTGATCCTCATGACGCATCTGTGATCGGTGAACAGTTTCAGCGGAACTCGGAAAGCCATCACATCATCCTCATCACAAGGGAAAACGCTCAAAGAATCATGGCTATCTGAAATTTTAATTGAGACATGGCTCGGCTTTCCCAAGGCTTTTATAACGCCCTTGCCGATGCTGATACAGCAGCGAGCGCCTTGCAGCGTCATTTCGATTGGGTACATTCTATCCTCATTCGTTGTTTCGGACATCATCGTCACCTCCATTTCCAATAATCGTGCCAAACAAAGTCTCCCGTTTCTTCTCCTGCTCCTGCATACTGATGGAAGCAGCCAGCTCTTCAGAAACCGTAGCGGGAACAGCGCCTCCGCTGGTGTCCATGTATCCGGATAGTGATTCGAAGCTGCTTCGTTGCTGAAGGGCTTCATAATCCGAATAACTCCTGCCCAACTTCATGCGGATCTCATCAGGATAGTATTTAACAATGCGTTTCTTCATTTTGCCGGTGTGCTTGTCAAAGTACTCCTCCGGCAGCGGATCAAACATAACAGCGGATGCAAGATCAAATACCAGAACCAGCCCTCGCTCAGAATTGGCAAGCCGTCCATAGATCTTGTACCGACACTCCTTGTTCCAGTTCATCATCTTATAAATGCTTTGGACATATTCCGGGCAGGATATAGAACGGTTGACCCACTTATCTTTCTTTAGTCTTGCCCATTCAATCGAAGAGATTTCTTCTTCCGCACAGATGGCCACAACCATTCGCTTTTTATTCTCACTGAGCATAGGAAGGACGTGCTGTACACCCTCAAACAGCCGGATCGCTGACATACTGAATTCCATTCTGTTCGCACGAATACTCACAGCCGGTTTCTTAATCATGGAGAAGAACATTTTGGGCGGAACGACATAGTCATCGAGAGATTCAAACTCGATGGCATTTTTCTTGCCCAGTCGTTCTTGAACCAATTGATGAATCAGCTCCTGCTCCTTGGGCGTGTACCCTTCGGTTTTATCTCCCGTTATCGAGCTTTCTGCATCAGCGAGAAAGGAAAAATTATCGTTATCCATATCGTCCTCCGGTTACATTGCCTCATAGATTTGTTCTAATTCATCTTCAAGCTCTCCGTGTGTAGGGATTACTCCTATAAAAGGGTTCACTACTTTTGTACCATGGTTGCGAATATCTGCTGAAGACACCGCATCAAGGACACGCCCTCGTTGCTGTTTGATCTCATAACTGACACCAACTTGTTCCTGCCAGTTCTCAGGGTAAGCGATTCCTGCCACCAAACCAGCCGCACCGTCACACTCGCTTTCCTTATAGGGAATGTACTTTACGGTTGAATCTGAGGTGTCCATAGCATCAAGGTTCTTTTTATCCTTTCCAACCAAGATCTGCGGTTCATCAAGAAAAAAGAAAATGATCCTTTCGCCCCCCCTGACACGGGTCACACCTCTGAATCGGAATTTATACTTTCTCATCCAATCGAGCTTATCATATACGGCGTTTGAGAATGCGGAAGTACATAGTTGAAGCCCCGACTTTTTCGTTTCGTCCCATAGCACCGCATTGGGGTTTGTGGCATTGCAGCTTCGTACTGCGATTACTTCCAGTACCGGGTGGTACAAGAACTCTACATATTTCTGCTGCCCAAGTTTTTCCCAACAGACCGCATTCAATTTCATACTTCTTTGCGAAAATGTAAGCTGCGGATCACTACGGGTCATGAACATGACACCGGGTGCAACCCGGTAATCATTCAGCGTCATGGAAACGACATTGCTGTGTGTTTTGCCGTTCATGATATTTGCCCGACGCTGAAGCTCGCAAAACTCATCCTCGTTGTAAACTTGGCGTGAAATATCCTGAAAAGCCCGATTGTCGATGCCGCTCCATGTCGGGGAGATACTGACGAAGCCTTTCAGTGCTCCACTATCGATCACATAAACATCCGGGACACTTCCGAACTTGTATCGGCTGGCTCGCATCATATGTGCTGCTCTTGCAATTTCAGGAGATACAATTCCCTCATGGTAATGGGGGATGTAGGCTCCTTCTCTCAGACCATCGTTTTTCGCCGTCACTTTTTCCTTATAGTCAATGACGACCCTTTTCCGAACCTCAAGATCACCCCAACGCCGTTCATTCTCCATAATTGCTTTCACCATTGAGGCTGTCCATTCAGTACGTCCCCGAAGTGTTGGTCGTTGCTTATCCGTCAGCACCTCTGCAATTTCTTCTGCTGTGTATCCGCACAGTGTAGCGAGGAAGATATATTTTACGGTCTTAGCCTCTTCTTCCTCGATGATGAAACCGCCCTCTATTGTGTGCCGTAAACCGAGCAGATCGGATAGCGGAAACTGTCCAGTGCAGATTCTTTGATCATAGGATAGGATCATGCGGCGACTTTTATTGCCGGATTCCCACTCTGCAAAAAGGCCTTGCATCTGGAGCCTTTCGTTGATGTTCGGGTCCAGCGTATAAAGGTCCTCCGTTTCAAAATACACGCCGACCGGGTTTGACGGATTCGTCGTTCTTAGTTTCCGCACTTCCTCAATCAGGTCAGAGATGTTACGGGCAAAACGAGACACACTGGCACAAACGATCAAATCCATTTTCTTCTTCGACGCATCTTCCAGCATTCGTTTGAACTCTGGACGCCATTTTTTCGATGTGCCGGATTTGCCCTCGTCACTGTATATTTCCGCCAGATCCCAGTTGGGCGTTTTGGCAATCTTCTCTGTATAGTACTTTGTTTGGTTTTCGATGGAGGAGACCTGCTCTTTGCTCTTCGTACTCACACGGGCATAAACTGCAACACGCTTATGCTCTGCATCTCGAATGGTAGGCGTTGGTTTTGCTGGACGGAAAATAGTCTGCGGCGGAACCGTATAATGCTGGATTCTCTTCTTCGTTTCATACCGGTAATATTCTCGGTCAGCATCCTGCGGACGCCACACCGGAAGCCGCTGGTCTACGATTTCTTGCTCATCGCCTCGGATTTCCGATTCCTTGTTTTCATCCTTTGCCATATCCTTATCCGTCCTCCCGTAAGTTTGTGATGGCAGAAACCACTCCATTCAACCACTTCTGGTGGTCAGGCGGATTCAGATAAATGTAGTCTTCAGCCATTTTTATCAGTGCCTCACGCTGCTTGTCTGCGTTGAGAATCGTGTTGATGTTGAACTTGTCATCGTCGGTTATGATGTCTACCCGTTCTTTCAGATTAAAGATGAAATGGAGCCAGTAGCAGAACTCTCGTGTGTTTGCACTCAAATATCCTTTGGTTTCTGCAAAAATCAGATTCACTTTTCCATCTGCACAATCCCGCATAAGCCGCAGCATCTCAGGACGCTTGGCCGTTTCTTTATAACCGGTGATATCGATATAAACATCCACGAGTGTGCCATCCTCAAAATCACCAAACCGTCTTTCAATCGCATTTCGATGAAAGGCTCTTATCTCACGCTCATTGCGCAGATTCAGTTTTGCCCGCTTTACATAGCCACCGATTCGGAAAATCCGCTCTGTATCTGTGCTCACACTCATCGTCTTTGCTCCTTTCCTTCGTTCCAAACATAATCCACGAAGATATCCCAGTTGTTCATGACCTGCATATAGACATCGACTTTGATTTCCTTCGTGCCCCGATCTCCGCACCAAGGTCCGATGACAACTTCCCATTCACATTTACTGCAATAATAGTAGAAAAGAGAACGGCGCAGCTCCTCAGCGAATGCTTCTTTCTCTGTACATTTCAGCAAGAGCTTCCGTACTTCTTCTCTGAATCTCCCGTGTTCAAATATGTTAAATGGCCGAATCTCATGCCCACTCATACTGTGATAGTAGGCTTTCCAAACTAAGTTCTCCATCATCTCATCTCCCGGTAAACATCATTGGTTATTTGGGTTTTGGCAAACTCCAGTACCAACTTCCGCCAGAACGGTAAGTTGTGACTTGGAGTTCTTTTTTTGCTTTCTCAACAGTACGGCTTCCAACGCCTATATCAGCAAGGCCGGCATATACTTCTTTTGCCGGACGATCCTCATGCTCCAAAAGCTGAACCAGTTTTGCACGAGCTCGTTCCCGCTTGGTTGTTTTTACTCTGATGCTGTCCATGAGTTCTGCGGTATTCAGATCATATTTGCCGTGCCATACGATTCCGCCATGCTCTTTGAACGAGAAAGCAATTGCAGGTCCTTCCGGAGCAAGGCTCGATTTTATCGGATACATGTATCGAATGTCAGGGCGGCTTTCATCTCTTGAGATCATGAGCACACTTCGTGCAATAGCAGCAATGTCGATAGAGCCAAGCCCTCGATACAATGATTTGCTACTGCCGCCTTTGTTCATGTGACCGATGAGAATTACAGCGCATTTGTTGCGGTCTGCAATATTTGCCAGCTTCCGCAGAACAGAGCGCATCTTGGTGGCACTCTGCATATCTGCATCAGGCGGGATAAATGCCTGAATGGGGTCGATAATAAATACACTGGCGTGTGTGTCCTTGATCGCTGTTTCGATTCGACCGTCCTCCAGTGTCAATGCAATGTCGTTGTCTATGATATAAGCTACTCGTTCACAATCCGCTCCGGCCTGCTGGAGACGGGGCTTTATTGTATCTGCAATACCGTCTTCAGCACACTGATAGATCGCAACACGCTTTCCTTTAGCAGGAACACCATCCGGCATAGGCTGTCCTGTCGTAATTCTTGCTACGACATTCAACGCAAATGTAGATTTACCCTCACCGGGATCGCCTTGGAGCACCGTCAGCTTCCCGAGCGGTATATAGGGATACCATAGCCATTCAACCGGCTCAGTTCGGACATTTGCGTAGTATTGGTAAACGGAACCTTCCATTCTAACCTCGCACATTTCTCAAAGCAGATAGGGATCATAAGTCACTACTATTATTATAAGGTGGTGACACATCTGCTTCCATCGCCGTTTCGGCAATAACCGCTTTTCACTGAGCCATTTTGGCAAAAACGGTGTCCAAGCTCGCACTTTTCCTGCTTTTAACCTCGCAAAAGGGATGCTCACAAAAGTGCGTGCTGCCTTGCGACCTTAAAAGAAAGAGCACCGCTTACACGGTGCCCTTTCAAGATACAGAGGGCAAAGCTCCTGTCACTTTGCACCTCTCTGTTTAGATTTTCTTATTCCCTGTATGCAGCTCTAATAAGGCAATTGCATCCTGTCTGGCTCGTTCGTCCGCCTGACGCATAGCGCTTATCATTGCAGCTTCTTTTTCGGTTATGCTCGTGTCAACGACCTCATCATTTCCAATTAGACAATCAACTGAAACGCCGTACAGCTTGGACAGCTTCAGAAGAATATCGATGGATGGCTCTCGTTTGCCATTCTCATAACGGCTGTAAACAGATGGCAAGCAGCTCAGATAGTCTGATACCTCTTGCACTTTGAGTCTGCGACTGACTCGTATTTCTTTTAGGTTCATGTATTCCTCCGCATTCCGAGATGGTGCGAAGTGACACGAAGCATTTACCCCTACGGAATATGATACTACCAAAACGGTATCTTGTCAACGAGCTATTTACCGATACGGTAGTACATTGCATTCCGTTCCGGTAGTATAATTTAATATAGTATATTGGAAGGAGGTCGTACCTGTGAACATCAAGGATATTCGCACTCGCAAGGGTCTTACACAGGCAGAAGTGGCCTCCGCATTGGGCGTATCCTCCGTGGTTTACTCCCGTTATGAAACCGGCTCCAGGCAGCCTTCCATTGACATTCTGATCCAACTGGCAGATATTTTTGGCGTAACGGTTGACTACCTGCTGGGAAGGCAGGACATCGAGGACTCTACACTGTCTGAATATGAACTCAGCTTGTTGATCGCATCACGAAAAGCTGATGAGCGAGCAAAGCAAGACGCACTCAATATGCTGCTTGCCCATGCGGTAAAAACGAATCAAAAGAACTAAGAGGAACTGCAAGTCGCAGTTCCTCTTTTTAGTTTCCATTGTTCTTTTGAGCAAAGTATCGCTTCCGAAGATGGGCAACATCCCTCTGACTATCCGAATTTATAAATAGGTTTGCCTTAGCGAAGGCTTGCTTGATTTCTGTGGCAAGCGCAATCGGGTCTTTCTGCCGTATCACAAATAACTGTATCCTTTTCGCTTTGCACAGGAAGTGAAGAACCTCTGCAACTTTGGCTTCTCTATCAGTGCCTTTTTGAGAAAAGGCAAACGCAAGCCGCAGTTCCGGGATAACTGCATCGATCCGTGCCCCAATCATTTTTTCGTCGTCTGTGCGTGTCGCAAGCCCATATTGCTTTGCATACATCGTTACAAGCAGATATGGCAGCTCCTTAAGAAATACTTTCTCGCAGTAGATGCAGCCGACTCCTCCAACTGCGCGGTGAAACACTTTATCCTTCCATTCATGCCCGCAAATGCCTTTCCACCAAACTGGGTATTGTGACAGTCTTGATATCTCTGTGGGCTTTCTTGTGTTTTTGGCAGCATTCCATTCCTGTGCCAGCTCCGGGTCTGTAGTTGCCAAATCGTTATAACCGGGCAACACAGCGTTCCTCGTGCATACCGGGCATTTTAGCCCATGAACTTTGGATTTGATTACCGCCCTATACTCATGTCCGCAGGTACCGCACTTCCACCAGACATTTTTGGTGGAGCGCTCGTTGAAATCTTCCGGCAATAATGTGCCGTTTTTTTGTGACCATTCCAATGCGAGCTGCGGATGGAGCGAAGCTAAATCATTAAATCCCTTCAGCAATTTTATTCCGCTGCAATAAGGGCATTTGCTTCCATAAGCCCGTGTAGATATGAGCGTAAACCACTCATGGCCCTGTTCGCATTTCCACCAAACTTTCCGATTTGCATAAGGCGTTACCTGTGTTGGCTTGAGCGGTGCGTTTCGAGGCGACCACTCCTTTGCAACCTGCGGCAGTACAGTTGCAAGGTCGTTAAATCCTTGAAGGACTGCGTTGTGCGAACAGTAGGGGCAACCAGCTCCCCTGACTCGATTTCGGATTTCTGCGCTCCACTCATGTCCGCAAGCTCCTATCCAAAGCACTTTCTTATGAGAGCCAACACCGATCTCTGTTGGTTGGATAGTATTACTCGGCGACCATTCTTTCAGTAGTTCCGGTTTCAAACTCGCAAGGTCATTGATACCCGCAACGATTCTGGCGTTACTGCAAATCGGGCAATTCTCGCCGCTTGATCTTGCCTTTGCGCTGGCCTGCCACTCATGGCCACAACTGCCATGCCACCAATATAGTTTTTTAGAACCATAGGGTACATCATCCGGTGAGATGCTGCCGTTTCTTTCTGACCATTCAGCTACAAGCCAAGGTTTTTTATTTGCCAAACTGTTTTCCATACTGTTGCCGCCCTTCCTGCGTACTGCTAACAGTATAGGAAAAACCTCAAAATAAGAGAAATGTGCAAAAAGAGAAATCCCCCTGCAATCGCAGATTTTGCGACCGCAAGGGGGAGAGAACCATATTATACATTTGCCATTTGCTTGGCTCCGGTTTTCAAATATGTTTCAAAGGCTGTGATTTCTCGTTTCTTCAGGTCGTTCGTGACCGTCACATAAATATCGAGCGTGGTCGTTACATCGGCGTGACCAAGCACAGACTGCACGACCTTTACATTCAGACCGCTCTCGCACATTCTTGTAGCGAATGTATGCCGTAGCACATGGCACGAGAACTTAGGTAGAAGAACCGGATCGGAGTCTACGCCCTTTTTCTCAAGAACTTCGCTGTTACAATCGCGCATGATCCGTTGCAGAGCCTTATTCAATGTGCCTTGATGCTGCACCTCGCCGTTCCGATTAACAAACACGAAGTCTGAATACCCCTCAATGTGGCTGACACTTTTCATTCCGCACTCATCTTGGAACTCCTTTTCCATTAGAAATGCCTGCTTCACACCTTCGGTCATGGGAATTTCCCGAATACCGGCTTTTGTCTTAGGTGTATTGATGGAGAAGTAGCAGCCCTTCTCATCTCTGTGGTTGTAGTACACCAGCGTATGGTTCACGCTGATGATGCCGTTTTCCATATCCACATCGCACCAGCGCAGACCAGTGATTTCCCCCACACGCATTCCGGTGTTCGCCATAATATAAAAGACAGGATACCAGTGCTGGTATTTGGGAGTTCTGGCCAGATAACCAAGAAACAGTTCTTCCTGCTCAAGGGTCAAAGCCTTTCTTTTCTCGATTTCCGAACCGTGCGCCATTTTGATTTCTCGAAGCATATTGGCCGCAGGGTTGCTGCGAATCATATCGTCATCGACGGCTATCTGAAATACTTGGTGGACGATATTATGGATGACATCTACCGTAGACGGCTTCAGGACCTTATCGTCGATGAGCTGGTTATAGAATCGGCGCACATCCGATTTTTTCACCTGTACCAGCTTCTTCTTTCCGAAAGTTGGCTTCACAAACAGCTCATACATATAAATGTAGTTTTTCATGGTGCTGTCCTTGATGCCTCTTTTCAGTTGGTACCAAAGCTCATATACATCATTCACCGTGACATTTTTGATATTGGCTTTGATGCCGTCATGCTGATCAACAAGAATCTGTTCCTCCTGCTCCCGGAGATCTTCCAATGTTGCAGCGTATATGGTATTACGTTTTCCGAGCTTGTCTGTCCAGCGGTACATATAGCTGCCGGTTTTTCTCTGTACCTCTCCGGTGCGTAGCCTGACATGGTGGCTATCAAAGCGAACGGTTGTCTGCCGCTTTTCCTTCTTTTGAAACTGCATAGTCTTCACTCCTTTGCTTTCGCTTTTCTCTTGGCACCATTAAGGATACATAGAGACATCTCGTTTTCCAATGTTGCAAATCAGCCCATATCAAGCAAATCGCATACTTGACTCATACAGAATAGGCCGACTCAAGATATTCATCGAACTTTTTCCGCTTGATCATTCTTCGGTTTCCGACCCAGATAACATAGTTGCATTCGGGCTTATCGGTCATATCCCGCAGCTTCCTCACGCCGATACCGCTATATGCGGCAGCTTCTTCCAGACTAATGGTAATGCGCTCCCAAACAGGAACGAGATTTTCTTTTTCTGTTCGCGTCATTTATTCCGCCTCCTCGTGTTTCCGGAGATAGGTCACATATTCACTTCTGTTTCGGAACTTGTACCATCTCCAGTTGTATTCCTCCGATTTGAAAAACGCCTTACGGATCGCATCATAGAAATGCTGGATAGCTTTCATGTTGATACCGGGGGTCAGCACCAAGTCGCCGACTTTGATTGCAGCAAGGTCTTTGTGTTCTTTTCTCCACGGAGTATAGAGGAAGGGCTGTGACATCATACCGTTATAGATAGCCTCATCGATAGCTGTGTTGGGATTCAGCCACTTATATAAGCAGATAATCACTTCCTCGACTCGGACAGCGTTCAGGCCCTGCATATTCATCAGGTCGAAAACACGCATATCAAGGATCTGCTTCAGGGAACGGAAGCCCAAATCGCAAAAGTAATCAGCGACGACCCGATCATCTTTTTCGAGCCACTTTGTCGAGCTGGGGTTGATGTTTATTTTGTTATTCATGTGAATCACTCCTACCGGGTTTTATGAGATTGCCCTCTCACTTTCTCTTTGCCGAATTTTTTTGCGAGATTCCCACAGTTTTTTGCTCGTTTCCAAATTATTTTTCGGAACAGGGAGAATTAGGAGGGAGGAGTCATATTCTTTGGAATGAATTCTCATGCGCTATTGACAAAACTATCATCAGGATGATATAATGTGGTTGTATCATTACAATGATAATGGAGGCTTCATATTATGAGCGTCATTCAACTGCTTCATGGAACCGACCACATCATCGAGGTTCCGGATATTCATATCGGTAATCCGCACAACGACTATGGCATGGGTTTCTACTGTACCCGCGTCGATGAAATGGCTCGTGAGTGGGCCTGCAAAAAGAACACAGACGGTTTTGTCAACAGCTACGACTTTGACACGGAAGGACTGAAGGTGCTGAATCTGTTGGACGGAACGCATACGGTCCTGAACTGGATGGCTCTTCTGCTTCAGTTCCGCACCTTCAAGCTGGACTCCGAAGTTGCCGTTGATGCAAGGGACTATCTTATTGGTCACTATTCAATTGATTTAACCGGCTTCGATGTTGTGATCGGCTATCGGGCAGATGATTCCTATTTTCAGTATGCAGAGTCCTTTGTGTCCAACACCTTACCGCTCAGAAGTCTGAACAAGGCTCTAAAACTGGGTAAGCTCGGCGAGCAGACGGTTGTCATTTCTCAAAAAGGCTTTGATCGGCTGCACTTTGTGAATGCTTATCCGGTCAGCAAGAGCGTCTATTACCCCAAGTTCTTGGATAGAGATACCAAAGCGAGGGATACTTACCGTAAAGAGATCAAGAAAAGCAAGTCTTACCGGGACGACATCTTCGTGCTGGATATCTTGAGGGAGGAGATGAGCAACGATGACCCACGCATACAGCGAATCTTATTTGAATAATGCCAAGGATCGTCTTTCCTCTTTCTTCGACTATGCGATCAACGACTGCAAGCTAAAACCGGATTGGATCACAGCACTCTTCATCAATACCGGCTACGCCGAACAGTTTGAACGAGGCAACCCCGCCTATGTCGCAGGGATGTCCGGTGTTGAGCTGGCCCGTGCAGTCATCACAAAGGCATACGGTCCAAAGGAGCTGCCAGCACCAACCAACGCAGAGGACTGCTCCCCTGAATATTGGGCCGGTTGGGCAGTTGCAGAGTACCAATGGTTTACTGGCCGTCGTTTCAAGGATATCTTTGAGCGCATTCCACTTTCCAAGATCATTGGGATGTATTCCGTTTACCACGAGATGGACATTACAAGTTTCATCGATACCATGGAGGAACTCTATAAAGCAGCGGAAGGCGATTCCAACCTGAAGCGCATCCGTGAAAACCGGGGCTTATCTCAGGCAGAGCTTGCAGAGCAATCCGGCGTGAATCTGCGCAACATTCAGATGTACGAACAGCGGGTCAATGGCATTGACAAGGCGCAGGCAAACATCCTCTACAAGTTGTCCCGTGTTCTCGGCTGCAATGTGGAAGACCTGCTGGAAAATCCCATGATGTAATTTCATTCCTGCACCTGCTTCGGCAGGTGCATTTTCTATGTCAAACCACTCGTGTCATCTCAATTTGACCTACGCATTTCCTAAAATTTTCTTCAGCTTCTTCAGTGCATCATCCCTTTTTCTATAGATGCTCGTCTTGGGCATTGCGTATTTTTCCACAAGCTCCTTAACCGGTATTGGGGATTCTGTGAAGAAAAAATCCTGAATGATGGCCCGCTCTTCCGGGGCCAACATTTTCAGTGCAGTTCTGACCCGCTCAATATCCATACGCTGCATGACCGACTCCTCTACATTGCACTCTGTATCTTCGAGAACATCTTCTCCATAGATTTCAGACTCTTGAAAGGTCATAGTGCTGTAAGACATGACTTGGAACGGTGTTTCGGCGTCTCGGCTTCGGATGTACTGCTTGCGATGGCAATCCTTTTTCAACTCTTTGCTGACTTTTTCATTGCACTCCATGAAAATGATAGAGTCGTCTTCACTACAAGCCTCAAACTTTCCAAAGACGATTTCCCGATTCTTGCCTTCATCCGTTTCTCTCCATGCCGCATACTGGCGATAATCCATGATCAGCCAATTGTCCTGTGCTTCAATCGTGGGGTCCTTCTTTACCAAAAATGTTCTTTTCATTACTGTGATCTCCTTTGAATTTTTGAATTTGGGTGAAAGTCAAAAATTCGGAGATCACGGGTATTCAGCGATATAGCAGAGCCACTGGTCGCACATAAAAAGTCCTTTCCGCCTGCTGCGGTCCAAAGGACACAACTACGCTGGCGAAAAGGACTCCCGACGCTGCCTGCCTGAAAAAGGGCGCAGAAATCTAAGGGTACCCATACTGCTTTTTCAAAAGAGTTTGAAATCAGCGTATTTGTATCCTTGGCCCTTGTACTTCAGGCTGCGAATATGTATTTGTGATGTCGGTAAAAAACAAAAAAAGGCCACCGACAAGGCAGACCTATAGATAGAACTATAGTGTCTTACCTTGCCGGTGGCCTCTCACATATGTCTGGAATAACTACCGGTTCATGTTCGGGCTGCTGCCCACGATCAAGTGACCTGGAAGCGGATTTAGCGCGGCCCTGTTTCAGCCCGACCGTTCCGTCGTGATGTCGTTGATTCAGTTGTTATAGGAACTCGCTTCGATGATCTTCAGGCAGATCAAGGGAAGATAATCACCCAGCCAGATTAAGACTCATGCCGTGTTCGTGCAGCCATGCCTTTGCCTTACTTACAATGGCCTCCGGCGCATCCTTGATGCTGCAGATGGCCTTGTACACGGATGCCCAGAAAACAATATCGGGGGTCTGGGATATCTCCGTTTCTCCATACTTGATCATGTATGCCTCGATCTTCTCGCGGTCAAGGCTGAACAGCGCTTCGTTGCGCTCTTTCACAAAAGCCTCTAACATCGTCATATCAATACTCCCTCAATTCCAAGTCGCTATGTTCCATTCCTGCCGGTGCGTACATATCAATCACATCATGCCGCCTGCTCACAACTGTGCGAACCATTTCAACACCGCACTTTGTGCAAATAACTCTGATTTGATTTTTCTTGTTTTTTAGCCCCGCTACCTGCGTCTTACAGTTTGGGCAATACCAAGAGTAAATCGTCCAATCCTCCAGCATCGCCATTCTCCTTCTATCTTTTCTTGCTCAACGGAACGAGGAGATTGCAATCTGCCATCTGATATACCGGAACGCGCTTGGTTTTAGCGTACGCCAATATCTGAACGGCATTATGGCAGCTCTCACATTCCATCCATCCGTCGGTCTCATCTAAATCGAGACTCCTGTTGACTGTGCCGCAAATGGGGCATTTCACATCTTTTGCATTCAAAACAACACATCTCCCATCGAATCAAGATTATTGTTTAGAGTGATTTTATTACGTGCCGAGCAACGCCTTGTACCTGAAAGCTTCTCAGCTTTATGGTCTTGCCTGGGTACTGCTCCTCGTTTTCGTATTCGAGGATGTAATACCCACTGTCCTCGTCGTAGCCGGCATATCGCTTCAGCGTATTCTGGTTGTCTTCATCCAGCGCAACGACTATATCCCCTTCGAGAGCAGGGCAATTACGCTCGATAACAAGCAGATCGTCCTCATCGATTCCGGCATCCACCATGGAATCGCCTTTGGCACGGAGAATGTAGAAATCTCCTTTGCCAAACATAGAGACCGGGAGGCTGACATACTCCTCAATCGACTCTTCCTCATCCTCCGGATTGCCGCAGCGAATAGAACCTACTAACGGGGCGGATACATAGGCCGTTTTCATTTTGGCGCTCTGGGGAGCAGACAAGATACCTCTGCTGTAGTCAATCAGGTTGCGATCACTCAGCTCCTGAAGGTAGCGATGTGTAGTGGATCTGGCAACGCCGACACCTTCAGCAACATCGTTGATCGTAGGAGAGCTGTGATGCTCCTGATAATACTTGTTTACGAACTTCAATATCCTGTCCAGAGTTTCTTGATTCTTTGTTCTCATATCAGCACCTCTGTTTCTATATGGGATTTTAAATCCCACAATGTTATTATACTCGTATTTTCTACAACTTCAATAGCCTATACAAAAGAAAAAACGAGGTGATGAATATGGGCATCACCTCGCTCAACTTCCGTGGCAGTCTGGAAATATATCAATTCAGCTGTATCATACTCCTAGGCCATTATTTACAAAGCTAAGCCGCACGGTTTGTTTGTGCATGTTTGTCTCTTCAAGGCAAACAGAAAATAAACAAAACCCATTTACAAGACTTCCGTTATAGTGTATAATTATTTCTGGTATATCATTCCTGTGATCAACGCGATACAGAAAGGATGTGTAAAATGGATTGCGCCTCTTATGTATTCCCTGCAGTTAGGGGGACACAAGCACAGCGTGAGTATTATGTCTCGATGGTTCCCCTGGATGTTATGTCAAAGATTTTTCAGTTTGCCGACGAAGAGCTACCGCCTGAAATCAGGGCTCAACGCATCCTTAACAAATCACGCATTCCCGAAATTCGAGATTACATATTGTCCAATCCTGATAGCTATGTTTTTTCTGCATTAACCGTTTCCGTAGACGGAAATATGGAATTCACGCCTGCAGATGAGACGAGGCCACAAGTTGGGGCAATCAGTATATCAATGACCTCTCGGTTTCTTATCAATGATGGCCAGCATAGACGGGCCGCCATAGCCGAGGCCATCAAAATGAACCCATCCCTAAAGAACGAGCATATTTCTGTTGTTTTTTACCGAGATGAAGGATTGCTTCGTTCGCAGCAGATGTTTTCCGATTTGAATCGTTACGCTATTAAGCCGACCAAATCGATCAATATTCTCTTCAATTCTCGCGAAGAATCCTCGATTATTGCAAAACGAGTTATCGACGAAGTTGATGTATTCAAGGGCTTGGTTGAAAAGGAGCGAACCGCAATTTCCAACCGCTCTAAGGCACTATTTACACTCAGCGCGATATGCACAGCGACCAGTGAGCTCCTTAACGGTTCGAATTTATCAACACAAAATAAAATTGATTTGGCCAAAGAATATTGGAGCGCTGTTGGAAGGAACATTAGTGAATGGAATATGGTCAAGTCCGGAGAGATGAAATCATCCGCTGTGCGAAAAGACTATATTTGTTCCCTCAGTATCACGCTTGTTGCACTGGGGCACGCTGGAAATGCGTTGATTCAAAACTTCCCTGAAACCTGGAAAAATCATCTCGAGAAGCTATCTATTATCGACTGGAGAAAAACAAATCCTGCGTGGGATAACCTCGTGTTTGTAAATGGTCGAGTTGCTGCAAATAGATCAACGCAAAAAGCTATGTCAAGCTATATGAAAAAAGTCTTAATAGAAACGGACGGTAATGAAGATGGCTAACCTTACCAAAGAAGATATTCGGTCGGTTATCGAAACAATTAAAGAATTGTATTTAGAGGACATGATTCCTTGGATTTGCGGGTACAGCGGTGGAAAGGACTCTACAGCTGTTGTTCAGCTTGTGTGGTATGCGCTCCAGGAGTTGCCCAAGGAAAAGCTCAAAAAGACCGTGCATGTTATCAGCACTGATACTTTAGTTGAGTCTCCTGTTGTAGCAATATGGGCAACAGAGTCCCTCAAGAAAATGGAACAGACAGCAAAAAAACAGGGTTTGCCCATTGTTCCCCACAGACTGACACCGGCAATTACGAACACCTTTTGGGTCAACTTAATTGGCCGGGGATACCCTTATCCCCGCCGCGACTTTCGCTGGTGTACAGATAGAATGAAAATCGATACCTCTAATCGCTTCATCAAGAGTATACTCGATGCCGAGAGTGAAGCCATCATGGTCCTTGGCTCCCGCAAAGCAGAGAGTGCCGTCCGTAAGGCGGTTCTTGAAGGATATGAAAAGAAGCGTTATAGAGCGCATCTTAGTCCAAATGGCTCCTTCCCGAACTCATATGTGTTTACGCCCATTGAGAACTGGCTAAATGACAATGTCTGGCAATATCTCGTTCAGGTTCCGAACCCTTGGGGACACTCCAACAAAGATCTTTTGGCGATGTATAGCGGTGCATCGGCTGACGGCGAATGTCCCCTTGTCATTGATTCCTCCACCCCCAGCTGCGGCAACAGCCGTTTTGGTTGTTGGGTTTGTACGATGGTTACAGAGGATAAGTCTATGGCGGCCATGATTCAAAACGATGAGGAAAAAGCATGGATGCTTCCCATGCTTGAATTCCGCAACGAAATCGCCGGATATGGGGACTGGCAGACCGACCGTAACCGTCGGGACTTCCGAAAGCGAGATGGTCGCCTTCAGTGGCACAACAACCGTCTTGTTCACGGTCCCTATACCAAAGAGACCCGTGAATACTTCCTTCGTAGATTGCTCGAGGTCGAACTCCTTGTTCATGAAATTGGTCCAGATGAAATCAAAGGTGTTCCTCTGATTACTATGGAAGAGCTCAAGTTCATTCGTCAGCTGTGGCTTGACGAGTTCCACGAGTTTGATGATTCTTTGCCCAGGATCTACGAGGAAGTTACCGGCAAGAAGTATTCTGATGGAACTATCAGCAAGAACAAATACTTCGGAGCTACAGAGGCGGAACTTCTAAAAGAAGTCTGTGCTGAGTTGTACCCCAACGAGCAGCTGCTTGCAGAAATGCAGAGGGCGCTATTGGACACAGAAGCGAAAGCCGCCGCTATTTCAAACAAACGCAATGTTATTCTGAATTTCGAGAAAGAAATCAAAAAGGCTTTCTACAGAGACGAGGAAGATGCAGAGAGCATTGCTTCTACTCGCGCCCTTAGAATCTCTGGCATTACGGACGAAGCAAGCCCGGATGATCTCGTGGATTGAGGTGAGTGAACATGTATTTTACTAAAGTTGAACTTCATAATTTCGGTATATACAAGGGCACTCACGAGATGTGTCTTACCGATCAGATTGGTAATCGTAACATTACACTTGTTGGCGGTCTGAACGGCAGAGGTAAAACAACCTTTCATGACTCTATTTTGATTGCCCTTTATGGCAAACAGGCACTGAAATACATACAGGAAAAGGCTCGTTCATACGACAAACTTCTGCTTGACCATATCAATAAGCACGCCACTGACGAAGAGACATATGTCGCAGTTTCTCTGTGCCTTGACGATGGCACTGTGCTGCGCGTCAAACGCTCCTGGACAGCAAGAGGCAAAAAAGTAGAGCAACAGACTATCGTTGAAAAAGATGGCGTAGTCGATAAATACCTTGGTGAGAGCTGGAGCTATTACATCGAAGAGATTTTACCCTTCGGCATTGCTCGCTTTTTCTTCTTTAACAACGAGAAGATCACTCAGCTTGCTGATGATACCTCATTTGAACAGATTAAGAGTTCGATCAAATCTGCGATTGGTGTCTCCACCATCGAGAAAGCTATCGAGCACACCGACGAGGTTATTCGACGCAAGAAAACCGCACTTGCAGCATTTGAACACAGCGAAGAGAATGTGGGCTATCAAGAGATTGAAAAGCAGATTGCTGACATTGACATTCGACTTGCAGATGCCACCAAGCAAGCTAATGAATTGGAACGCAAGTGCGAGGCCTTGACTGCCAAGTTGGAAGCCAAAGAAAAAGAGTTCTGGTCATCCGGTGGTGATCTTAGCCGCAACCGGGATGCCATTAAACTGGAAATGCAAAAAATCTCCTCTGAAGTTGAAAGGGTGAATGAGGAAATTCTTCAGATGGCTGTAGATGCTTCTACGCCGCTCTTCATGTGCCGTAACTTGGTTACGCAATCCTATGATAACGAACTTTCTTCGCAGCAGTCTGAAGCCAAGCTTTACTCTGACAAGATTATTGTGAATCTCCACCAGCAGATTCTTGAAAGGCTTGTCAATTGTGGTCTAAGCCAGGCAGATCTCAGAGCTGTTCAGGACATTATCAACGATGTCTTAGTTGGGCACATCCCCGAAAGTGCCACCAAGGAAACTATAAAGAACATGTCTGCAACAAGCATGATGCTTTATCAGCGCTTGATCGCAGAAGTGTTCCAGAGTATCACCCAGCGCATCGATTCTCTCGTCAACCATGTTGACGCTCAGGAGAGCGAACTGATGAGCCTTGATGCACATTTGGGAGCTGCGGATGAGAAAACCTTGGCTATGCAGTTGTTTGATGCGCTTAAATCCGTTGAGGGTGAAAAAGCTCTTGCAGATGCAGAATATCAGCGGCAGTTGGATAGTATTGAGAGCTTGAAACGTCAGCGTGAAATGCTTGTCACAAAGCGTATTCAGTTAATTAAAGCCATTGCAGAGAAAGAACAGGCGAACGATGACAATGCCCGTATCGTGAAGTACGCGGCCATGTCTATCGAAGTTCTTCGAGAGTTCAAGGTTCGTCTACAACGCGAAAAGGTGGCGAAACTATCCAGCACAGCAACCAAATGCTTCCGCGAGCTTGTTGAAAAGGATTCATTGGTGAGTGAGATCAAGATTGATCCCAGCACCTTGGATGTAACCATTCTGGATTTGGATGGTAACGAGCTTTTGAAGAGTCAGCTCTCTGCTGGGGAACAGCAGATGTTTGCGGTAGCCATCGTTTGGGCACTTGCGTTGACCTCCGGTTACAAGGCCCCTGTCATCATCGACACGCCCATGGCGCGTTTGGACTCTTCCCACAGAGCGAACTTTGTAACGAAGTACCTGCCTGCAGCAAGTTCACAGGTCATAGTTTTGTCCACAGACGAAGAAGTTTATGGTCGATATCTCGATCTTGTTCGTGATAATGTGGTCGATTACTATACGCTCCTCTACCGTGAAGAGGAGCAATGTACCTCTATTGTTCATGGCTACTTCGGGGAGGTGTAATCCATGATTGTAAAACACTTCAAACTATCACAGCCTGAAAAAGACAGGCTTATTCGTATTAAGGCAAAAACAGGTATTCAGAACTGGAATGTCCTGTGCCGTTGGGCGCTGTGTTGGTCACTGGCTGAGCCTTCCATTCCAGGGGGCGTCGATCCGCTGTCTGACAGCAATGTAGAAATGGATTGGTCTACTTTTGCTGGTGAGTATTCTGAAATTTATGAAGCAATCATCAGGCAGCGCTGCGTCAACGATAGCCTTGGTGACGACGAAAAAACTCTCGCAAAATATTTCAGGCTGCATTTAAACAGGGGTATCAATCACTACAGCACAAGAGATGTTCTGAAAAATTGTTCCGATCTTCTTAAATCCGCTCTCCCGAAGGAGGAAGCATAATGGCCATATATCTTGACTACAACGCTTCTGCTCCGATTGACGAAAGAGTATTGGAGCGAATGGTTGATGTGTATCGCTCGCACTATGGAAACGCCGATAGCAGGACTCACATCTTCGGCACAGACGCAAAAGAGATTGTTGCCTCGGCAAGAAAAAACATTGCGGAGATCTTAGCCGTTGACAACACCGATGTGTTCTTTACCAGCGGCTCTACCGAGAGCAACAACATGGCCATTTTAGGCCTGCTTGATTATGCCCTTGAGAGCGGGCGCAATCATTTCATCACGACCTCTATTGAGCACAAGTCTGTTCTGGAATCTATGAAGCATCTGCAGGAAAAAGGCTGTGTTGTAGACTTTGTTTCTCCGGATGCTTCTGGAAGAATTAAGTCTGAACAAATCCTTGATCTTGTGACCGACAAAACGCTGCTCGTCTCAATGATGCATGTCAATAGCGAGACTGGCATTGTCCAGCCGATTGAAGAGGTCGGTGCAGCTCTGGCAGAGACTAAAACATATTTCCATGTAGACGCTACACAAGGCTTTGGTAAGCTGAACGACAGTTTACGAAACACCAAATACAACATGCTAAGTATTACCGCCCATAAGCTCGGCGGGCCGCAAGGCATTGGCGCAATAATTATGCGACGTGACCGCACATATAGACGACCTCCGATCAAGCCGCTTATGTACGGTGGCCAACAGGAACGCGGCTATCGTCCTGGCACCACTCCGGTCGCTTTGGTGGCAGGGTTCGCCCTTGCAGCGGAGCTGTGTGACAAAGAAGCAGCTTCCCATATGGAAAGCTGCAAGGTAATCAAAGAGAGTTTCATGGAGGCTATACAGGGCTTGAACTACACTTTGAACGGCGATCAGAATTACTGCTTACCGTCCACTATCAATATCAGTTTTCATGGCGTAGATGCAGAGGGGATTTTCCTCGCAGTAAAGGAGGACTATGCTTTCTCAAATGGCTCAGCCTGCAACTCCGGCAGCCATGCTCCAAGCTATGTTTTAACTGCAATGGGACTGGACGAAGCACGAATTAGCGAAGCAGTCCGTATTTCGTGGAATCATAATACAGTGGTTGATTTTTCTGCATTAGTTGATTATATAAAATCAATCACATAAAAATGCTGAGGACCCTGTACCGTTACGGAACAGGGTCCTTGCTTTATATCAGGTTAGATAACGCTTGGTATACCTCTTAGAATCTGATTTTTAACTTACTCGTTAAATTTTTCTCCTTGAGCCATGTTAAAGTATCAGGTGTTAAATCGGCAACCGTTGCCTGCAGAGCTGAAACTTTCTTCAGAAAAACTTCAATTTCTGGATTTAAAGAGAATTCATCAGCTATCTTCTTCGCTTCAGATACATCAGCAACCAATTTCTTCACAGCCTTGATGGACGGATCGCCGGCAACAGTTTTTGTGATGTTGTCGGCAAGTTCCTTGGCTCGTTTGGGGTCGCTGGATAGGCCACCAATCATGGATAAGTAGCCTTTGGAGCCATCTGAATACTTTACGGAGGCGTCCTGCCAAACGATCTTAATCTGAGTAGCAAACGCATCGCCCTTGGACTTCAAAAGTCTGACTGCGTCCATAGATAGTCTCATCTCGGAGATCCCGTTGCCACAATCGTTAATACAAGCAAGCAAATCGGAACGGGTTGCTTCGTCTATGACGGGCGCTTCAACTATTCCGCTTTCCTTTATAGCGATGGCACAATCAAGAGTGTCTTTGATGCTTCCGGTTGTTTGAGAAAGTTGGGCCAATGCTCTTGCATAGGTTTCTGCATGCTGTTTACTTTCGATTGTTGCACGGCGCTTCTTAATAGCGGAGGTGCTGTTTTTTATTGTCTCAGTTAGCAACATTTTCGTACACCTCCATATTCTCAAGCTGAGTACACAGCGCATCCATAGAAGCTAACGCAGCTTCGGACAATGCATCCGTACCGACAAAGCCGCCCGCATTTCCAATATCCTTTTGTGCCTTTGCCTCTTCCTGCTCGGCCTTTTGTGCAATTGTTTGGATATCTCGCAGGATAACATATAGAGCATTAAGCGGGTTTGCGGCGTATACGGTCAGTTGCTTTACGGCAGGGGCATCGGCAGCATCGTTAATCAACTTTACATATGCCAAGATGCCCTTTGCTGTGTCAATAGGCGGCTTGTCATACTTCACTTGCAACTCAGCACTACCAATGATTCCGTTTGCCGCAAATACTGCGAACAGGCTTTGGATGGCCGAGAACGCAGCAATCAAGTTTTCCTGCGTGAGTTTACCAATGTATCCTTCAAGTTTGCCGACAACGGCTGCAGCTTCCTGTGCGTCCGCAGCCATTGCTCTTTTGACACTGGGATAGAGTGCTTTAAGCAGCGTAGCGGGGTTATAAAGAAGGTGCTTTTGCGGAATACTGTTGGGCAACTCTGCTTCAATATCCCAATCTGCTGCCATCAGCTTCTCGACTGCCGCAACAAGCTCATCGGCTCTAAAGCAGGACTTGGTGTTCGGATCAACGGCAAAATGGACCGCACCCATAGTGGTTGCGGAAGCCTGTTTCAAGAATATTAGAGCGCTTTCGAAATCTGCTTTGCGGTTGAGAACGAACTGAATCATATCATTCCACTCACGGGTATCGCGCTTTATGTTGTCATCCTTCTTAAAATCCTTGAACAATGATTTAATCACCGCATGAGGAGAGCTCGTGTCCACTTTTTGTCCCAAGATACATGCTTTGAGATACTGGATTGCAAGACACCATTCCAAGACGGGGAGCGATTCTGCGCCCTGCTTAGTCGCAGTAACCTTTTCGATAATTTGAGATCTTCTACGTTCCAGCCATGTAATCAATCGCTGCTGATAATAGGCGGCGTCCTCAAAGTCCCATCCCTTCGCATAATTCAGCTCGTTTAAGGCCATCAGAGCGTCGCGGCTTTCGGAGCTCCTGTCCATGTAAACAATAGCCTTATCGACATTTGCAGGGGCACTCTGATCGTCGATGTAGTAGCAGCCCAAATCAGACAGACGCTCTTCTGCAATATAGGCCGGGACACCAATATCCTGCCAGTTAATCGCGCCACATTGCTTAGAATCGCCACGAACAAGGGTACGAAGCCAACCGCGATAATCCGCATCAAATTTCAACGGTTCATTCTTCGTAAACCATGCTGTGATGTCGCTCTTAAACTTCAAATAATTTTTTGTTGCAGCATCAACAGGAGGTCTTGGTTTCGGCGGCTCCGGTACAATGGGTTTTTGATCAGGTTTCTCCCCACCATCCGTAACAGGCTTTGGCTGGACATCTGAGGATACAGTTGTTCCTGTAGTCTTGTCTACGATTTCGCCGATGCCAGAAAACGCTTCCAAGCCAATATCTGCAAGAAAAGCTTGACGCAAGCCGCCGAACCACAAGGTGCCATCAGACTCTTTAACACCGGCTGCAGAACCATCACCCCAAATTGCAAAAACTGCTTTCAAACGATTTTTGTCGTCGGTGCTGATATTCTCTAAACGGTCGATAGCGGAACTGTGTGGGTCATTCGCCATTTGAGCGTTACTGGGGTTCATTGGAAAATACCATCCGTCACCATACAACTTGCCGTCAAAATACTCTTTCAACTGAGCACGGATAACATTCTTCAAGAACATTCGTGGGCTCTTGGTTGCCAGTGCTTCATACAGAGCTAACAGCGAGTGACGGTTAAAAGGATACAGCGTAACTTGCTTTCCTTTGATAGTCGTGGTTTCCCAATCACACGGAGGAGCAAAATCACTAATCGGCAAGTCATCCAGATCAGCTCCGGACTCGTACCAACTGCGAAGATCTGCCGGATCGCTATAAATGGCATTCAAGTATCTGCCAGCCATCTGAACGATGAATTCATCTGTTCCATACGACCGATCTGTAACTTCGATTTGATGGGTTACACGGTCTTTGAAATTACCTCTGAACGCATAGTAGTAGTCATTTGTAATACCAATGACAGAAGTAACGCGGCACAAATCCTGGTAGTCGCCGCCATGCTCATAGGAGAGTGCTGTAATAAGCTCCTGGTCGATACCGGTAAAACCAGTAAAATCCTCTATGAAGATCGTAAGATTCTTGCCTTGTTTCTTCAAATCTCTTCTCAGCTGTGCAAAAATTGTCTCAGCATTTTCACTGGAAATATCAGCACATCGCTGAATGACTTCTCTCGTGAAGCCATTCAAATAGTTGATAAGCTTGGTGATTTCAAAGTCATCACCCTTCAAAGAAGAAGCAAAGAGAGATGCCTGCGGGTCACCCTGCTTCATAACGGCACGAATGATTTTAGATACATTAAAATCTTCATCGGTAAAGATTGTAGTATCTTGAAGGATCTGATTGCTCGGTGCAGTAATGACATTATAGCACTTTGAGATTGCGCCACCCTCACGCAAAAGATACTCGCTTACACGGCTATCGGCAAGGTAACTGGCGATATCGCGGCATTTTACAGGTTTATAATTCTCACCAGATACATCGTTTCGAACAGCAGCGATATAGGCGTAGAGGATCTCCGTCTTGAAAGAGTCCTCATCCTTTGAATCAGAAGATGCAACAAACTTACGAAGCTTCTCTGCTATGTCGGGATCTTTGATTGCTTCTTGTTCCAACAACTGCGAGAAAGCTCCACGGACAGAGTTATTAAGGCGCCGCAGAAAAACCAACTGCTCCGTAGCAGGATTATATACTGTAGAGGGGCTCCTCTCGAACCTACCCTTCAGATAACGGATAAGATGTGATTTACCAGTACCATGATTGCCCCGGACAATGATCATACGGTGTTCGTTGTCCGGGTTATAAATTAGCTGTTCAAAAACCTCATCCTCACTCATCAGCTTGGTGGGAGCAGGCATTTTCCCTTCTTCGTAATAACCACCGCGGAAGAGTTCGAGAGCCGAAAACGGCATATGGGTAGACATGAAATAGGCGTCTTCGGTTGCCATATCGTCGGTCTTTATCGCATAACGCTCCATTACAGAACGATATTGTTCCCACTTCATGAGTTAATCGCCTCCTTCACAGAAATATGTGTGAAGCCATTGATGGGATCACCGTCAACATAGTAGAGCATGATTGGTGTGGAGTCAGACCACATTTCAAGCTTGATAAGCCCAAGTTCATGAAGGGTACGCAATCCTGCAGAGAGGGCCAGAGGGAGTTTACTTTCAATCTCAACCTCGGGCAATTTTGTACTTAACCATAGCATAAAATCTTGTGCAAGAATTGTCTCGTCATACCTGAACTTCTCGGTGTAAGTAGTTGCCAATATATCTTCCAGCCGTAGTTTCATGTTAGGGATAATCATGGTTCCGCTCAAATAGCCAAGCCCCAAAAAAGCGGCCCAAAAGCGCCATCCAAGAACGGCATTTTCGTTTAACGCAGACAATTCCTTTACTTCGGAACCGCAAGTTTTCGCCATCCCTTCCCACGACTTCAGAGAAAAGATTCTCTCATTTTGAGAAATCAGCCATTTGGTAAACATGTGAAAGGTTGTATCCTTGGCAGCAAAAACACGGGAGCTTACATACCGACGAAAGGTTGCAGGCGAAGCAATTACATCCGGATCAACAGCCAATACCAAGTTATCGGCCTGCGCTTTGATGATGGACAGTTCTTCAAGCGCAACATTGACCGATTTGTTGATCTGATCGAGCTCTTTTTCATCATTGATATCTAGGGTCATGGCCTTACGAATTTCATCACGGGTCATGCTTTTATGGGCAATTAGGCGACATACCGAAAGCACTCGCTCCGGTGTAGGCTCCATTCGCATGCCATCGGGATTTGCTTTGAACATACGAATACCTCCTTAAAATTTTTGAATTGAAATATGATAAGCGTCGCTATACTCTCGTATGGTTTTCCCCCCATTGGCAACGATAATGTTTTCGTTACAATAGAGTACCTTTCGATAGCCATAAGCGTCCAGTTTTCTGAGGTTCTTATATAGTGAGAAATTAGTTCCTGTATCGCCGTCGAAGATGCAAACAACACCTTTGGCGAAGAAATACGGACAATGTGCAACCGCATAATAGAACTCGTCGTAATTCAAAAGAATACCATCATACACGATCTGACTTGCCAAACGATTAGGAACAACCAGTGCACCAATTCCGTTCTGGGAAGCCTTTTCCGCAATAACAGCCACCTCTCCCTCGTTGCAAGGTCCGTTGGATGGCCTGCTGATTATCATTTCATTGAAAGACCCCATATTCCTGTCCAGACGACGAGAAGGCCGTGCGGGAGGAAGTTTAATATTAGGGTTCATTCGCAGTTTGTAGGTATCATCGCTTGTGATGCGACCTTCCGGATCTGCAGGACAACCATTGCAAACCTCTCTAGAAAGTGGGAAAAGGTGCCTGAAAACACGCCCCCAACACAAGGATTTTGGAGAAGATACAAGCTCGCTCATAATTCTGTATCCAGCCATCTGAGCCTCATACTCTCGGGCACGGGGCTCTGTCAGCGCTGCTGCTAGACTGTCATCATCACTGAGAACATCTGGCTGCAGCAGTTTGATTGTGACTGTGTAATACTTTTTGGGTGGATTGGATTTTTTGTCGAAGACATAGCTTGCGTCCAGTAGATCGATGAAGCCTGTCCGGTGCAGGAACAGCAGCAAGTTTACATTCCATGCCACATTTCGGTTGCCTGCGTACTCCGCTTCCTCGTCAGTCATTGTTGCAGGGGTAGCAGAAGTGTTCAGAACGCACTCATCGGCATTAATCATCGCGTCAGGACTGGCCAGCATGCCTTTCCAACGAATAACAGCACGTTCAACAGTGAGTACGCGTTTGTTGACGAGGCCAAGTGCACGACGCACATCGCCCTCGCTATCATATCTGCTCTGATACGGGATGAACAGGCTGAGCGAAGGGAACTGATCTCGACCACCACGCCCTACCTCTTGATAGAAACGACTTAAATTTTCGGGGCAGCAAGCATGGATGATTGTTCTTACATCGGGTTTGTCAACGCCAATACCAAATGCGGAGGTGGCAATCACAATATCAAAATCGTGGTTTTTCCATCCAGTCAAAACTATGTTTCGATCAGATTCTTTCGTTTCACCCGTGAAAGTTGGAATGTTTTTATAGCCTGCTTGATGCAGCTTTTTCTGTAAATCTTTCGCTTCTCTCGGTTCCAGGACATATACAACCATAGGTTTGGGCAGGAGCTTGATGGCCTCAATGGTTTTGTCATCCTGCTCCTTTTTAGACTTGGCCGAGTAGAAGTAGAATCGAGGTTCCTGCCTCAGCGCATCGCAACGAACCTGTGCGTTCTTTCCTTCAGAGCCAAACAGGGCAAACAATGTGTCCACCACATCATCAGAAAGTGTAGCCGAAAGTAGGAATGTGCGGATGAACTCATCAGACTCTCGCTTCCACTTTTTGAGCACGATAGAGAATATCTGAAAGTCGGGTCTGAAAAACACGCCCCAGTCCGGAACAACATGTGCTTCGTCCACTACAACATTGGCTAAGTAGTGGTTTTCCGCTGCTGCGTCCAAGATACGGCGCAGTTCCGGATTTTTCAAAATGGCTTCGGGAGAAGTAAAAAGGATACGAGCCTTTTTGTCTTTCAAAGCCTTGATGATTGTAGACCGCTCTATCTCGGACAGTTCACCACGATAGCAATAGATCTCTGCTCCGTCGGTCAAGTTGTGCCGTGCGGCATGATACTGATCCAGGGCCAAGGCGATGGTTGGTACGATAACAACAGTTAAGCCCTCGGAAACACTTGCCAGCAGCTGAGTTACCAGACTTTTACCACCGCCTGTGGGCAGCGAGATAAGGAGCGTGTGACCGTTAGGTAAATTCAACGCAGTATGAACTGCAATTTTCTGCTCAAAACTTTTGTATGCATTAAAGACAGTGTGCTTTGCTAATGTTGCATCACCGGAAGAAGCGCTCTCCAGTTCAATACCATCATTATGGCGAAGGGCGTAAACATCCTCAACATACTGCTGAGGCTCAAGCCATTCAGGAATGTGATGCAAGCAAGACACTTGTAGATCGTTTTCACAGACGAGATCAAACTCTGAACCATACTCACGTACGACATTGAATAACTTCTCAGTCAATCTTATACGACCAAGCACCAAAACAATGTCACGGATATTTAAGCAGAGATCTTTCACGGATGCCTCATCGCACTTGAACTGGATGATGCGCCGAATGAAGCCAATCACATACCGTGACCTTGCGGCCTCTTGCATTTTCAATAGCGTAGAAGTGTCAACGAGATTTTTTTCAAGTTCTGCAATAGCACTCTTGGATTTCATAGCGCCGACTATGTACTGCTGTAATACCTCTTTACTGTCCATTAGCTCTCACCCTCAAGAAACATACTGCATCCAATACAGGTTTCGCATTTTTAAGTGCGCGGAGCGTCATATCGAACAAACGCTCCCGTTCTTCAACGCCGGACATGTCGCGCTCAAAGTAGATGCACTCAGCTCTGTATCCGTTTAAGACGCGCTGCATTTCCTTTTCGGCAGCTTCGAGATCAGACCGTTTTTCAAGTCTTGCACGGGCACGGGCATAGGCAGCTGCAGAATACTTATCTACCAACGGCTCCCATGTGCTTGGAGGAGTTCGGCTGATAAAACGCTCCAACGGAGAAATAGACAATCTACCGGCACTTCTGCGACCGACATGCCCAGCATTGTTGGGGCGCAACGTAAGTAGCGTTTTTACTACTTCTTTTTCGGGAATCTCTTTGCTCTTTATGTTAAGGGGTATTGCTACGAAAATCTGCCTCAGCGGGAGATACATCTTGTATTGAGCCAAGGTTTGCATGGGCATCTCATTTTCGAGCAGTTCGTCCAATTCGGGAGCGATGTTGTAGATGTAAACAAGGCCGTCATAATTGTACGTGCCGGTCGTTTCAATGCCGGTGCATCTACCGCGATTACAGCCAACAGCGTTAGAAATAATTGAGTCATATACGGCATCGCCGGGTGCAAAGAATAGTATGTCCTCCCGTGTAGCCGCAGTTCCTCGATCAAAGGAACCAAGAATCTTTCCTTCTCTTCGCATGATTGACGTATTGCTGTATCGTTTCCAGTCTGGGGGAATGAAAAGAGACTGCCTTGCTGCGTTTACGCTAAAGCTGCTTTCTCTGAACTCAATCAAACCGGTCTTGGTTGGCTTCTCCGGATTTAGTCCAGCTTGTTTTCCCCACCCCATCATAGCGGTAGCGAACAGATTGTCATCTTCGGATGCATATATACTTAGAACATTATCAATGCCTTGAGACAGTGGACGATACAAAGTTGCCCCAAGGTCAAAATCCTGTTCGTCTTCAACGCTCTCTCGCATTTCTTCTGCTTGGTCCAGGATGTCATCAAACGCATTGTTAAGGCCTGTGTAATAGTCATCCAACAGAGCGTCGATAATCAGCTCGTTCAGTTCACCCGTGATGATTTCCAGTCCACTCAAAGACTGTTCAAACAGCTTCATACCGTCTTTCCAAATGTGAAAGAGCTGCTCCTCGACAGAGGTATCTGCATAAATAACGACCGACTTTACATCCATATCTGGATTACGGCCGAGGCGGTCCAAACGGCCAATACGCTGCTCAAGGACATTGGCATTCCAAGGAATATCAAGATGAATGACTTGAGCTGCATTTTGGAAGTTTCGCCCCTCACCACCAGTTTCATCGCAGACAATCACACGGCATTCCGGGTCATTCTGGAAAGCATATACGCTGTCCTCCAGTTCTTCACGCTCCATGTACTTGCCGAAAGCTACGGCATGAACGCCCATATCTGCATATCTTGCATTGAACAACTTCAAGAACTCCACGAGGGTAGCGTTATGAGCCGTGAATACGACCAATTTACAGTTCTCGTCATCGAGGATATCTGTCTCCTGATCAATATAGTTCATGGCGGTCATCAAGCGACCCTTAATCAAATCAGGATCTTCGTCAAGAGCTATATTGACTAAGCTGTGCTCATTTTCTGCTTGGCACCGCCAAGCAGCTGCACTCTCCAATAATATGCCATCGTCGATTTTGAGCCTGCGAAGAGCATCCTCAAAAGCCCAAGGGCTACTGAACAGCGCAGAAAGGAGCGGGATGGCGGTTTCGATCACATAATTCTCATCATCCTCACCATGGTCTGAAAGATATGCGAGAGTATTCTGAATTGCACCGATTTCGTTATAGTTTTCATTAAGGGACAATGGAGTGTACGGAATAGCATGTAAAGTGCGTTTCGCCATCTTTTCCGAAATCAGTTGACGGCGATTGCGGATTACCTTTCTTTCAATTCGGTAATTCTCGCAAATATAGGCCAATGCCTGCTTGACTTTAGATAGGCCTTTATCTTCTGCGTTCAGGTCAATTTCTTGAACCATTTTTTCAAACGCAGCATCTTCCAAGGTCTCCGCGATGTTGTTCAGATCATCAATAATGATTTCAGTGTACTCATCATAACGCTCCAGATAACCCAAAAGTAAGTTGGCGGATTTTTGAATCCGCTTTTGTCTCTTGACCATCCATGCAAAGCGTTCTGCAGACATATTCTCATATTGCTCCGGATTAAGAAGCGCAAGGAGGCGGCGATACTCTTCGTTTCTATCCTGGATGGGAGTGGCAGACAAAAGCAGAATATGTTTGACTCTTCTACTGAGACTTTGTACTTGGTTGTACCAAGCATCATTCGCAAGCAGTCTATGTGTTTCGTCTACGATTGCGAGATCCCACGGAGTAGAGAGGGTCAGCAAAGACTTGCCGATATCCTCCATGGAAAGCAAACATATCCTTGAACGAGGAGAGTTGATATCTGCATTTAAACCATACTTGTAATGCAGCTCGTTTTTCCATTGACTTGCCAAGGCGCCCGGCACAACAATCAACACTCGGAGGTCCTTATTCTCGCTTGATAGTATGCTGAGAATAGAACACGCTTCTACAGTCTTGCCCAAGCCGACCTCATCTGCCAACATATAGCGGACAGGAGTAGTTTCAAAGCATCGGGCAACTGTGCTGATCTGATGTGGGAGCAAAAAGGCTCGGCAACCGGCCAGAACTCGGAAACCATAAGTGGCATTATTCACAAGATGAAGGTTCTTGCTTACCTTGAGGTGGTTGATAAACCATGTGGGATGCTGAAACTCATAGGCCCGAAGCTGCTTGTCCGGCGCGTAATTCATTTGTGAATAGTCAAACTTCAGCTCGGTCTCGCATTCCTTGGCATACTTACCGTTGGGAAACTTAATCCAATACCAATAGGGCTTATCCTCTGCGTAGGGTTCGGAGGCACGAGACACGACTATGCCTCGTCCCCATCGACTATCAACGACACCACCAGGACTAGCCTCACAACGAGCAACTGCTTGAGCAAAGAACACATTATGCTGAAAGATTTCCTCATAGTATTGTCTACTACCCAAAAGGTCGTGCATTTTGACCTTAATTGCATCGGCAATTTCGTTGTACTCGTCCAGCTGAGCAAGGACATAGAAACGGGGATGGTCTTTGTCACCTTCTTCAATGACTATGGGGCATCGATAATAACACCCTACTAACATACGCAGCTCTCCTTTCTCAGCTTGACAAGAAACCAAGGCTGCATCGGTGGTTTCCTGCAATATTATAGATTCTCAAGTTTGCATCGAATGGTTTCTTGCTCTTTCAAAAATCGCGCTGTAAAAGGAATGCCCTTTTTGACCTTCATGCTGGCAAAGCTATTCTCTGTCTGAGCCATGAAATCAGCTATGGTTTTAATACCGTTATTCTGCAGAAGCGAAATTTGGCTTGCCTCTAAATGAAGCAATTTTGTGCTGATCTTTTGTGCAAGGTACTCTTCTTTGGCTTTTGCGTGTCTCTCTGTTTCTGCGGCCTCGGCATCAAGTCGTCCTTCCCCGCTGATTTCCTGGGCTGGGGGGACTTCCGCTGCCGGTACTTCAGCGATCTGCGCTTCCATTACAGGAATAGCCGCAGGCTTTTCTGGGACGGCGGGACTCTCATCATCAAAAGAGGTCTCGGGAGGTGCAAGAAAGTCTTTTGATGTCCACACCTCAAGTCCCTCGCCAGATGCCTTGTTAGAAAGGCTTCTATCATCGGTAATGAAAATCACGGGAATGTCCGTATAGATTTTATAGCGAAGTGCGACAGCCAAAATCTTATTATCATTTTGCTCTTTCTCATCAGCTTTTGCACGATAGGCTTCAGGAACTAAACTAAGCAGGCCATCTGCATAAGCAAGCGGGAAGCGCCTCTTGTAATTAAAGATTGCCGTAATAGCTTTTTGCGCTTTGAATTTTCGATCATCCGCACCGAATCTTGTTTTGTGATGCTCAAGCTCATTGTTTACATCCTTGGGAACCACAACTAACTCTCCATCGTTTACTCCATCGAGAAGATTGGGACAGTTCATAATGGAGCATGTGTCAAATACAATGATCGTAGAATACTTCCGCAGCTCGGCAAGTTCGCTCTCTGTAAACTCAAGTTCCCTTTGCTTCTTCACTTGTGCTTCACTCGTTGCAAGGCGACTCTCAGTTTCCGCAAGCTTGTCCAGAAGCTCTTGGCTTCTGTGCTCTTCGTCTTCCAATCGAGCTTGAATACGCGTAGTATCCTCACGGCGAGACTGTCTTGCAGCAAGTTCACCCTTTAGACTCTGAATTTCCTGTCGGTTTCCCTCCACCATTTCTTGAATCTGCCGAAACATCTGCTCGAAGATACTCAATTCCGGAGACTTGGGAGTATCCACATGAGTCGGTACTTCTGCAGCAGGAGATTCCACAAAGACAACTTCAGAAGCAGGAGCTTCTACAGCGGGAACATCCACAACAGGAGTTTCCACGATAGGAGCTTCTACCGCAGTAGCAGTGTCGATAATGCTTGCGGTTGCAGGGACAATAGGTTCAGCGGGAACTGCCTCCACATCAATAATTTTCTGCTCACACACAGGAGGCAAAGTGGTTTTGGCAGGAGCATTTGCTCTGACAGAGCGATTGATGCAGGGTTCATTTCTAGAGCTGGACATGCCGACCTCGCTGCGTAGGAAAGATTCCATACAATTCTCTCTATGAACGCAATAGATACACCAATCGGAAGGAATTGCCGTCTTGTCTTTTCGGCAAGTTTGATTTAGATATAGTTTTGTCTCATTGCGAAGGATATCTGCTTTTTCCTGATTTCCGGGTAGTGGTAATCGGTGGAGAGAATAGATTTTATTCCATCCATCTCTTCGTACAAGTGCCTCAAATTCTTGATATGGATTCTTTCTTTCCACTTCAGAAACATCGACCGCAAACAATGCTGCACCAAAGTGCTTGCGCATATTCATGTGCTCGGAGTCATATGGTTTGACAAACAAACCACTGCCATTTGTAATAACTTCATGAACAAGGTAGTTTCTTGCTCTTGCTTTGAGGTCGAAGATCTCGGTCGCTTTCCAGAATTTGAAGAATGGCTCAAGTTTTTGTGCTTCCTGTTCCAGAATCTTGGGCAGGTATTTCATGGCGTCAGAACGCTTGTGTTTGCCGACCCGTTTCCATACCGCTTCGATCAGCAGATTCTCAAAATACTTTTGATACAGGAAGTTGCCCTGTACGACCGGGCTGTTTTCCATTACATAATCCAAAAAGAAACGATACGGGCATAGGAACATGTCCATCATTTGGAATCGATCATACTTGATTCCTTTGGTAAGTTCTTGGCCAACAGAAATAGAGAACGGGGCAGGCTTGTTGACGCTTTCTAAAAGTTCAGCTTTAGGCTTCAATCCCAAGATGGTCAGCAATGCATAAGGCTCGGTTGTTTCATCTCCGTACTGCTTAACATAGCTGAGACGAGCATCACAGCGGTTGTAGCACAGGCCGTAGAAAAGAGCGTATCTGAGGAAGTTACTGCGTTCGCCCAGCGCTGTGTAGTAAACCTGAAACTGCAGGTCAATAGGAGAATAAGCAGCACGAATAAACTCATCAGTCAGCGGCCACGGTAGCTGATCGTTGACGGTCATATTCATGTCACGGTCAGATACACAGGCAAAGTGGTAGACCTTGTGCTGCTCTCTTTCAAACTGGCGCTTGCTTTGCAGAATATCGCCATCAATCTGTTCGTAGTTCTTTACAATCCAGTCAACGCCTTGATCTTCGTCATTCTTCTGTTTCAGATAGTAGTAGAGGCCCTCTTTTAAGTCTCGGAATGTTCCGGAGAAAGTGGACTGTTCTGGTTTGATCTTATCCAGACGCAGCTGAAGTGCTGTAATCAAAGCTCGCTCCTGCTCATTTGCAAGTGCCAATTCACGCTGCTTGAGGAACTCTTCAAGATTGTGGAAGTGCTTACCAAAGTTGATGAAGTCCTCGCGAGAATTGTCCAATGCGAAAAGGTACGTGGCTATCTCGTTGATCTCTTCGATAGCACGAACAAGGGCAAGCAAATCCTTCTTGGTGACTTTGTACTTGTTGTAGATAGACAGGTTTTTGAGCTCAGAAAGAGCATCATTGCCAGGGGTATCAGCCAGTTTGTCATAGTTCTTTGCATACCCCTCAACAATCTCGCGCCGAAACTCGTCATAGGTAGTCACATTCTCAAAGAGAATCTCAACATTGTAGAAAGTTCGGAGCAGTACTTCGCCGGGGGCAACGCTTAGAATATTAGAGGACAAGCACTCTTTGATCGCATTAACATCAAAGATGATCTTGCCATTCTCATAATCCCAAAGGCGATAAATCGCGGAGAAGAACTGGCCAATAGGATAAGAGAGGAAATGGCGGTCCTTGGCATATTCGGGGTAATAGATTTTCAACAGCGTATGTACATCGCGATTTGCAGTATATACCTGCTCATCCAAATACCGCAGAACTGCCGCATTGCTCCACACATCATTGCCTCTTTCCATGACGCTACGCGATTCGGAATAGCGCTGAATGGCAGCATCAAAGTGGTTGGAGACAAAGTGCGCGTACTCGGTAATATTTGCGAACTCCATAAGCTGAACACTCTTGTACAGCTTATACCACTTTCTGAGCATACCACTACCTACGGCATTTCTGTCCTCACATATCTCACCAAGGGCGCAAGCCAGAGCGTTACTCGGATTCTGCATAGTGGGAGGCGTGTACTCGTGAACAACGGTATCGTGATGGATGGGCACTTCAAAGCACCCATAGATATCGTTCCAAGAGGAGTAAATCTTGGAATAGTTCTTCTGATAATTGAATAGAAAAATGATGGTCATACCCATCTTTTCCATAGCAAGCAGGAGGCGAAGCTGCACCGGCGTAAACTGATGCACGCCATGAACAACGATGCTGTTAAACGGCAACTCCTTGGTTACGCCAACCGCTCTTTCACAACGCTTTACTTCCTGCGGCGTTCCTCTACATTCTTCAACTTCCTTCTTGGCGAGTGAAACAACAATCTCCTTTAGTTTCTCGCGAGAAGGTGTTTGGGGAAACCGGAAGAGAGAGCTTTCCTGTGCCTTTTTGAGCATGTGAACAAAGAGCTTTTGCTCGGTATTGCCCTTACTTCCGTCAATAGCAGATGCGGAAATATCAAGCTCAATAAAAAGGCGTATAGCTTCGAGAAAATGATTCTGATTCTGCTCTAAAGCCATGTGGAAAGGCTTGCTGATTCTGCGCTTCTCTAACAGCTGCTTGAAGGCAGAGGAAAAAGCGCTGTACTGCTGCACCCGGAGGCTAATATTGTCGGTCCACTGCATGTAGACCTCTTCGTGCTGGACAAGTTCATCCAATGGGCAGATTAAGCCCTTGATATTATCGCCCAATACATCCTTGAGACCATTGACAAGGGTTCGTGCACTGCAGAAGTGGGGCAAGGCAGAAATCTCACTCCAGAAATCCGCTTTATCTAACTTGTAAGGGTCTTCGTATGTGTAGATTTTAAACGGCATTTCTTAAACCTCCGTTTCTATGAGATTCTGCCAAGACAGATTTTGCTTTCCTTGGATCTCAATCCAAGAGAAGGAGCGAATCGATCTTGTCATAGCAACATAGAGGACACGAGCTTCCTCGCGGGCCTTTTCAGACTTTTCAATGATTTCATCGTAGAAGTCGTTCTGGACGGTTTCGCCGGAATCGCTCACACTCATGCTATATCCAATACGATATCTACCTTGATACTTGGTAGCGCTGATCTGCAACTGCGTCCTTTTAATGAAGTCCATAGATGCCGAGCAGAACGGCATGATTACATGACCATATTCAAGGCCTTTCGATTTGTGAACCGTAATGCACTGAATAGCAGATTCTTCCTCATTCTGTGCTGGGGTTCTGCTATCAACAGATACTTGTGAAACGATACTATTATGAAGATGTTCCTGTAGCGTATTGATGGTGAGTCTGTCTACATTGCAGGCGTTGATAATCTGCTCAAATAGAAGGTCGACATTCAACTGATAATAGTGTTGTTTCCATGGGTCATTGCTGAAATGCTTCCAAGGCTCGAGAGTGTTATAGACCTTGCGGATTGCTTGCAGAATAGGCTGCGTTCTGAGGCTGGCAACAATATATTCCCACTTGTTATTCTTATCAACGGTGTTCGCAAGCATCAGGTTCATGAAGTTGATAAGGTAATTGACTTGCTCCTTTTCGTCCGTCTTTGCTCTCCAGCCGCCGGTGCGAATCTTCATGCGAATTTCGTACAGATTGGATTTAGGAATGTCGAGATTAAAAAAGTTCGATGTTACGAGGTTGTACAAGTAGTCGGCCTCATCGAAATGCACCAGCGCGTTAACCAAAGTGAGCATATCAATGGCAGGCTGGGACATATACAAGTCACCGCCTGTGTTGGTGTGTACGCTAATTCCGAGTCGGGCACAATCTGTACGAATCATGTCAGCCTGCCAGTTTTCGCGAACAAGGATTGCAATGCTCTTTTCTTTTGCAGAGAGCTTCATGCCATGGCTCTCTTCATACTGGATACGCTTCTGAATGCGCTTGATTTCTTCAACAAGAATCGGGATGCGCATCTCTTCGCTTGTGGTGGGAAGCCTACGATAGAAACGATTTACACTGGTTAAATACTTGCCGTTATAATCCTGTGTTCCAATAAGCCTGTCCTTATCTTCATCATAAGTAAGAAGTTCTTCGTCCAGTTTCCCCCATTTGGTAAAGGACCGATCAAAGATATCAAGCAAATGCTTGTCGGTGCGGTAGTTCCGCTGCAGAGAGAACTCCAACCATTTATCGGGATTTTCTGCGATACCTAATTGGTCAAAGGCTTTTTCCTTTGCGCCACGGAAACGGTAAATACACTGCTTAATATCGCCTACAAGGAACAGCTTATAATCAAGAACCTGTGAAATACGCAGCAGAGACTCGATTTGAGAGTCATCGGTGTCCTGGAACTCATCGACGAACATAAACTGCTGGGCGTGTTTATCTTTTTTTAGTTCCTTGATTCTGCTTTCACTTTCTGGATTGTTGATAAAACGATTGAGAACAGACATCATGGAACTAAGGTGAATTTTGTTGTCCTCAATGAGTTCCTCAAAGTATTCACGCTCCACGGCAGGAATTACACTCGCAAGAAGCTCATGCAGTTCGCCGTGAGATTCATTGTTCAGAAGGGTCCCGAAGTCTTGGGGTTCAATAGCTCCAATGTCTACACTCTTGTTGTGAAGTTTTCCGATAAAATCAAGGATACTGTCACGGATAGCATAAACAGGCATACCCAGCTTGTCGGTATAGTTTTTGCCCTGCTCCATTTCTTTTTGATAAATATAGGCATCAAGCAAATCAGAGATCTTTTTACGGCGATAAAACTCGCTGGATGTAATACTTAAGTCAATTCCATATCCAAACGAAGTACCCATCTGAGCGATAAGGTTCTTGGCGTAGGAGTGAATGGTGCTTATCTGCATATGGTCAATCTGCGAGATCATCTGCAGATAATCGGGTTTTGAGGTTACCAGGTAGCAATTTTTGAAATATGCTTTGAGCTTTTCCTCCATTTGGTCGGCAGCTTCATTGGTGAATGTAATCATCACAATGCGGTCGGCCATCTTCTGCAGCGGGACATTTTGCGTATAGCAGATAAAGCCAATGCGAGAAATCATGGTATAGGTTTTTCCAGTACCGGCACCAGCACGAATGACAATATTCTTTTCGGGGGTTGCATGTTCAACTTGGTACTGCTCAAAGTTAAACTGGCTCTGCTCACTAAGCTTTTTGAGTATGCGTTTCTGGGCAGAACTGTAACTGCCATTTGGGATTGCGAAGGAAGTCGTATTCTTATCAAAGGGCGCACTCAATACACTCATGGAACAATGGAATCCCATGAACATATCCCCAACAGACTCAGCCAGAGGAGTATGGCTTTTTTGCTCGTCAAATGCAATTTCGATGTTGTCGCGATTACGGACTAACCCCCTTTGCGTAAGGGCAGTATCAAGGGCTTTGATGACAACAAGCATCTGTGCTTTCTTGGAGAAGACGCAGTACAGTTTGCAGCCGTGCAAATATTGAGCTACCATATCGTTGATGGTATTGCCAGACATCTGATCGAATTCGTTGAAATAGTAAAAGCGCGAATAGTCATGCCGATGATAGGACGAGGCAAGTTCTTTTTCAATTTCGGATTCGCCATCTTCGTCAACATTGATATCTGTCTCAAACAGGTTACGGACCTCCAACATGGTTCTCCGGTCAAATGGATCTCTGTTCCAATGACAAACCTCACGGAGTGCTTGATCCAGCTTATTGAAAAAGGATGTGTTGTCTTTCAAATCCTCCTTGAGAATCGTAAACTTTTCTTCCATGACCACATCCAGCCGGTGAGATTTGAAGAACGCCTTGGATACCTGTGGCAAACAGACCATTTGATATACAAGCGGGAACTTGCCGATATTCTGACGAATATGGCGCTCAATGGAAAAACGATATCCTCGGGCTTGCTTCTGCGGTGATGCAGATACCTCACCATCGTTGGTCTGAATAATCACTGAATCATTATTTTCAATGCGTAGTATATTCTCCTCGCGCCATCCTTTAAGTTCAACTACAAGGATTCCTTTTTCGGGCATAAGAATACAGACATCGAATTCTTTCCCGAAAAGCTGACGGTTCCAGTATATGATGTTGGTATCATCCAGGTATTCTGATGCCTTGTTAATAAAAATCTGTTCGCCATAGTTGTTCGAATTGGAAGATCCCATCAGGCGCCCCATATCGCAAACCTCTCGTTCTACTCTAATTCCGCAGCTGCATCACGAATCATTGCTGCATATTGTCTTTTAGTTTCTTCAGGTCCTTTGATTCTGACCTTCCCGCCGAAGCCGAAAATCCAGCTGAAGAAGATATGGCTGATGGCCACCCGGACGATCACGCGGAAGGTGCTCATATCGCAGGCGTAGATGGTCACATCTGTCCCAAAGCGGTCGATGATTGCATCGATCACGGAGTTATCACAGATCAGTTCTACCTCCTGACACTCGCTGCCGTACATCCGGAAGGTGGTCGCAAGAAAATCATCGACACCGAAGTCCGCCGGGACCGGTACGGCTTCCTCCGAAAGAATGTCAGGACGAGCGCTGATACGGTCCACACGGAAGCTTCCGATGGCTTGATGCTTGTCCGAATAGCCAAGTACATAGTAATAATCGCCGTTCCAGATCAGACGATAGGGGCTGAAGATGTACCGTTCGCCGTCGTGGCGCAGCTTCTTCTGCTTTCGGATGTTGTAGGCAAAGTATTGGAAGGCAATCTTCTTTCTGGCATTGATGGCCTCATTGATTGCATCCACGATCAGCAAATCCTGTTGATTTTCCGACTTTACCCTTCCCTCCACGGAAGCGTTGCGCTTCAGTTCCTCGGCCTTATGCTGTCCGGCCAGCGTGACAATCTTGGAGACCATCTGCTCGCTGCGTTCTTTGGAGATGAACTTGGAGGACTGCACAGCATCGATCAGAAGCTTCAGCTCAGCGATTTCAAATTGACGGCTAATGAGGTTATAGCGGTTCTGAGTGGACTTTACTTCTTGGATGTCCATTCCGAACTGCTGCAGAAGCTCAATGTCCGTCTTGATGGTCTGCCGGTGCGCCGGGATACCGTATTCCTCTTCAAGAATCTGCGCCAGCTGCATCGTGGTCAGATAGTGGTCTTCATCGGTGCGCTCATATAGAATCTTCGCCAGATATAGCGGGCGGAGCTTTGCATTGTTGTCCATTGGTTATACCTCACGCATACATGGTAGAATTACTGCTTAGTTTGTTTCATCCTCTACTACTTCCATCAAGTCTCCAATGTCACAATGGAACACCTTACACAATCGGAGCATGACAGACATGGAGACGAGGCGGTTATTGTTCAACTGGGTCATGGTATGGGACGACAGGTGCGCAGCCTTGGCCAGCTCGCCTTTTTTCATTTTGTTCTTGATCAACAAAATCCAAAGTTTGTCATAACGGACCGTCATGGGTTCCTCCTGTTGAAAATAAAATCTCCCAAAGTGCTTATAACTTTACAGGGTATATTCTACCATAACGCCTCCGAAATTACAACAGAATACGAACAAATTCTGCAAAAACAGCAGCTATGGTGTCGATTTTGACCATCACCTGAAAATGCCTCCCGAACCGTTTCCCCATGGAAAGGCAATTCGGGAGGCTTATTTGCGTACAAGGCACTCTTACAAGCTATCTGGGCCTGCTATATTGATGATCCGCAGGCCCATGCG